>Ga0137403_10000028_pt2 | contig 97538 bp, 82 predicted proteins | sample CZOMad2_1_16fung_FD_122057 | JGI IMG/M metagenome (GOLD analysis project Ga0137403, IMG submission 122057) | Vadose zone soil fungal communities from Angelo Coast Range Reserve, California, USA - CZOMad2_1_16fungal (Hybrid Assembly) | ecosystem: Environmental > Terrestrial > Soil > Vadose zone...
GGAGTCGTCTACACGCCGACCGCGAGTGGTAGCGCGAGCGGCAGTGTGACGGTGACCAGCAACGCGGCCGGCTCGCCAGCGACGATCGCACTGTCCGGCACTGGCGTTCAGGCAGGATTGACGGTAAGCCCCGCAAGCTTCAGCTTTGGCAGCGTCATTAACGGACAGACGAAGTCGCAAGCTTTTACGATTACGAACTCTGGAACCGCTTCCCTAACAATTTCGCAAGTGAGCGCGACGGGCACGGGCTACACAGTGAACGGACTCAGTGCGACCACGCTTGCACCGGGAGCGAGTGCAACATTCAATGCAGTGTTTGCTCCGACGACAGCGGGAAGTCTGACCGGCACGGCGAGTATCGTGAGTAATGCGCCCAATTCGCCAACAACGGTCGCATTGAGCGGAACAGGTGTTGCTGTGTCGCAGACGCTTTCGTTCAGCGGCTCAAGCCTGGCGTTCGGCAACGTGAACACGGGGACGTCGTCCACGAAGAACGAGACGATCACGAACACGGGCAACACGAACGTACAGATTTCCCAGATCAGCGTGACCGGGACGGGATATACACTGAGCGGCGTGAGCGTGCCTGTGACGTTGACCCCATCGCAGACTTTTGCTTTCGGAGTCGTCTACACGCCGACCGCGAGTGGTAGCGCGAGCGGCAGTGTGACGGTGACCAGCAACGCGGCCGGCTCGCCAGCGACGATCGCACTGTCCGGCACTGGCGTTCAGGCAGGATTGACGGTAAGTCCCACAAGCTTCAATTTTGGCAGCGTCATTAACGGACAGACGAAGTCTCAAGCAATCACTGTCACGAATTCAGGAACGGCATCGCTGACGATTTCGCAGTTGAGCATTAGCGCGGTCGGTTACACGGTGAATGGACTCAGCATTCCGAGCACAGTCGCCCCTGGGGCGAGCGTGACGTTCAATTCAGTGTTTGCGCCCACCACAGCAGGGAGCCTCACGGGTACGGTCAACATCGTGAGCAACGCACCAAACTCACCGACGACTGTAGCTCTGAGCGGAGCCGGCGTTGCTGCAACGCAAACCCTTTCGTTCAGCTCTGCAAGCCTTGCGTTTGGAAGCGTGAACACAGGAACGTCGTCCACAAAGACCGAGACAATCACAAACACGGGCAACTCGAACGTGCAAATTTCGCAAATTAGCCTAAGCGGCGCAGGATACACGCTGAGTGGAGCGGGTGTACCGGTAACCTTGAATCCGAGTCAGAACCTAGTCTTCAGCGTCATTTTCGATCCGGCCACTGCAGGTGTACTGAACGGAAGCGTGACGGTCGCCAGCAATGCGACCGGGTCTCCAGCGACGATCTCGCTTTCCGGGACAGGAGTGCAAGTCGCCTCTCACACGGTAAGCCTGACCTGGAACGACTCGGGATCCACAATTTCCGGTTTCAATGTGTACCGTAGCAGGACGAGCGGTAGCGGCTATGTGAAGATCAACAGCGCTCTGGTTCCCGCAATGAACTATTCCGACGCCGCTGTCCAGAACGCGACGACGTACTACTACGTGACGACGGCCGTGGATACCAACGGCAATGAGAGCACATACTCAAACGAAGCAGCGGCAGCTATACCCTAAGCGGTGACGCAGCTCCCTTAAGGGCGGGATGCACGTTCAACGGGCGACGATTTGGCGGAGGAACGCCACCTAAACTGCGCGAAAATCCAAACAAGCAACTGAGCTAGAAGCGCCCCAGCTGAGTCGATCAATACATCTCGAAAACGCGGCTCTCTGAGCGGCACAAAAGACTGGCGCCACTCGTCCAAACCTGCGTAAGAGACCGCAATGACTGGCGTAAGGAGGGACCAGCGAAGGGACCACCCGCTGCGTTCGCCTCGCACACCGTGGAACACAGCAATGCTGAACGTGCCGAACTCAATGACATGCGCTGCCTTACGGATTGCTATGTGAATCAAACGCAATGAGCGTCGCGTGGCCGCCGGCAGCAGCCAGTGGAGGAAAGGAATAATGAAGCGCGCCGTTTGCTCACCACTGAAATAATGAGTTGAGAGACTGGAGATCAGAATCGCAACGCAGAGAGCGGGTATTCAATATTTTAGCAGAGCCATGAGGAGTCAGGGGCAAATCACGGAACAACAGCATATCCGTGATTCCGAATAGGGGATGGCTGGTTTGCCAGTCAAGGTTATTTGTGCAGCTCCGATTGTACCGGAGCGAAGCGCATTTTACAGGGAGCGACGTGCTTGCTCGGCGATGGGGGAGTTTGGATTGATAGAAATGACTTTTTCGAATTCGGCCTTTGCCCGATCAGGGCTATTCAATTTCTGATAGGTCAGACCCAAATGATAGCGATAGGTTTGATTGTTCGGGTTTGCTTTCACCGCTTCTTCAAATAGAGGCGCAGCGACGGAAAAGGCGCTGTTGTTGTAATAAGCCCAGCCCAGCGTATCGGCCGAGTTAGGAAGATTCGGGAGACCTTTGCGCGCGGTTTGAGCGAGAGTTAGAGCAAGGCTCGGGCTGCCGCCGTGTTCCAGGAGAAGGTAAGCAAGATTGTTGGCAGCTGGCGCGTTTTCGGGAGCAATTGCCAAAACCTTTTGATAGGTGGACTGAGCTTGTTGCCAGTTGCCGACTCGCTCGTAGGTTCCACCCAGCGCCACTTGCAAGCGAATGTCACGCGGCGAAAGTTCGATGCAGCGCTGATAAAAAGAAACCGCTTTATCGAGTTCACCTTTTGCTTCGTAGAGCTGAGCCAGCCGAGACGTGGCTGCGAGATTGTTCTTGTCTAGTTCCAAAACGCGGTTCAGAGAGGCCTCAGCCATCTCAGGCTTCTTCTGCTGGAGTTGAATGTCGGATTGGACCAGGTATAGCGCGGGAGACTCCGGATTGCGCTTGATTTGCTCCTCAACCAAAGTTGCCGCGTCTGCGAGTTTGTTGGTTGCTGCGTCCAGGCGAACCAAGCCGACGATAGAGTTGATGGAGTTTGGATCGCGCTGCAAGGCCTGACGGAATAATGATTCCGCGTCTGGGTAGCGGCGTTGGGCCAGCCGAAGCTCGCCCATCTTTTCGAAGTAGAGGGGCCCTTTCGGGGCAATTCGCTGGAGGTTCATCAGATCCGCTTCCGCGCCGATAGGATCGTTCTGATTCATGCGTGCGGTTGCGTGGTAAAGATAACCCTCAGGGCTGTTCGGAGCATATTTTTTGAGTTTGGCGCTCAAATCTTCCAAGTCTTTCCAATCTTGCTTCTGAGAAGCTCGTTTGGAAAGGGCCGCCCAAGCTTCCAAGTAATTTGGACGGAGGCGTGTAGCTTCACGCCATTCGGCTTCCGCTTGCTGGCTGTTGCCCTTCGCGGCCATGGCAACTCCCAACTGATAGTGGCCGGCTGCATTATCCGGAGAATTCTTCACTGCAGTTTGCAGAGTTGTAAGAGCATCGTCGAATTTATTTTGGCGAAGGAGGATTTGCCCTTTGAGAACAAGCGCTTCAGAGTCCTGAGGAGCCTTCTTCAAGATTCCATCATTCAGTTGGACGGCCTCGTCCATTCGGTTGCGAAGAATCAGAAGCTGGACGTAGCTTTTTTGGATAGGAAAGTCATTTGGGTACCTTGCAGAGAGAGCGCCGAACTCCTCCATGGCCTTGTCCATGAGGCCGCGCGAGAGATAGGAGTCAGCGAGCATGCGGTAGGCAAGGGGGTTCGAGGACAATTGATTCTTGGCATCCGTCAGAACTTGCTCAGCCTTTGTCGGCTGATTTTGGGAAAAATACAAACCGGCAAGAGAAGCCCGAGGAGAAGGATCTTCAGGTACCGCCGAGATCGCCGATTGGAACTGTGTCTCTGCTTCAGGGATCCGTTTTTCGTCAAAGTAAAGTGCGCCCAACGCGAGATAGGAAATGGGCGACTTTGGATCCAAACTCTGAGCCTTTAGAAAATTTGCTTCTCCTTCTTTCAAGTTTCCGGAACGAACCAATAATTGAGCGAGATTCAGATACGAGAGGGCGCGATCCGGGGACATTTTGATGGCGGCATTGGCCTCGTCTATCGCGTCCGTCATCTTTCCAAGTGCAGCATCGGAATCCGCAAGGAGGAGTTGCGCCTCAACGTTGGCGGGATTGGATTTCAGAACCAGTTGAGCGCGAGCGTTAGCCTCCTTCTTTTGTCCCCCGGCGAGCTCCATACGGCCAAGCTCGAGTTGCGCCTGCCAATTGTCAGGTTGGAGTTCAACAGTGCGCCGAAACTCTACATATGCAGCCTGCCAGCTTTTCATTTTGAAGTGGGTTTGCGCCAGCTTGAAGTGTGCTTCAGCGAAACGAGGATCCAGCTGAATGGCGCGTCCGTAATAGATCAAAGCGTCCGGATACTTGCCCTGAGCGAGGCTCTGATCACCTCTTGCGATGAATTTCTTAGGATCCTTGTTGCACCCCACACACAGACATATTGCGAGAAAGAATAGTACAGCTGCTGTAGGGCGGATTGCCGGCCGACAGGATGCTCTTAGAGACACGAAAAATGGGCTCAATTTCATATTACCTTTGAAAAGCAATTTACTGCCCTTCGGAGTCTGGGGCAAGAGTGATTCACGAACTCGGTAAAACCAATGTTTTTAGCTAATTGCGAGCGTTCTTGCCTTCGCTTTTTCTAGGAGTAACCCTGCTAACGGTGGGGGGTGAGTGTCGAATCAGGCGAGAGAGGAACCGAAGGGATAAATGGGATATTTCTTTTCCACTTTTGCGGTGAGGCGGCCGGTATTCCATGAAGGCAAAGTCAACGTGCGTTTTCAGCTCCTTTGCAAGTTATTGATATTGAAGTAGTTGCCATGGCGTGAGAGAATTCAATTGAAATTGGTAGTTCCAAGTCGTGGCTGCCGTCTTGCATTGTCCTACGGTGGTATTAGTTCGGGTGGAGCCCTGCTCCGAGATTGGTAAGTTTCGCTCAAGAGGTTTCAGAACATGGTCAGGAACGGTGAGATAGCTTTGGCGGACGCGAAGCGAATTCTGCGCCGCTATTGGTGGATTCCGGCGATTACGACCGTATTGCTGGCGGGCGTAGGGCTGGGGGCATCGCTGGTTTTGCCGAAAAAGTACACATCGTCCACACTCGTGTTGATTCAACAGCCTGCGGTCCCGACAGAATTGATTCGGCCCATAATTACTGATGATTTAAACCAGCGCATGGCGTCGATGAAGGCGCAGATTTTGAGCAGATCGAGGCTTGAGTTCATTATCAACAAATTCAATCTTTATCCAGAGCAGCGCACCAAGCTGCACATGGAAGACCTGATCGATAAGCTAAAGGGCACAATTAGCGTGGAGCTTATCGAGCCGTTGCAAGGTTCCGCGAACAGGGAGCCCCCCGGATTCAATGTAAGCGTGACATTCGACAACGCCCAGTTGGCACAGCAGATATGTCAAGAAATTACGTCCATGTTCATGGAGCAGAATGCGAAGAACCGCGTGGACCAGTCTGACGAAACGACGAAATTTCTGACGGACAAGGTTAACGAAGCAAAACAAAAACTTGATGAGCAAGACAAGAAGCTTGCTCAATTCAAGGGCGAGCATCTGGTCGCGCTGCCCGAGCAGGAACAAACCAACTTAGGTCTATTGGCAGGAATGAACACGCAGTTAGATGCAACGACCCAAGCGCTAACTCGCGCTCAACAAGATAAGACATTGAATGAGACGCTACTTGGTCAGCAGGAGACCAATTGGAAGGCGTCACAAGTTGGGCAGCAGAATCCGGAAACGCAGGACCAGCAGTTGACCGGACTTCAAGAGCAACTGTCTGTGCTCCTTACGAAATACACACCCGAACATCCTGATGTGATTAAGGCGAAGGCGCAAATCGAGGATTTGAAGAAGAGAATGGCCGTTGAGCCAGCGCCAAAGCCGCAGCCGTCCGGAGCGCAGTTGGCATTGCGAGAGCCGCCGTCCATTCAGCAATTGCGAACCAGGATAAAACAGGACGAATTTAATATCGCAGACCTGACAAAGCGACAGTCGCAGATTCAGGATCAGATCCGGTCGATTCAAGGGCGCCTGCAGGCGAGCCCTGTTGTCGAACAGCAATTGAAAGAGCTGACTCGAAGTTATCAAACTGCTTCGGATATCTACAACCAGTTGCTAAAGAATCGGGAAACTGCTGCCATGGCCACGAGTCTTGAACACCAGCAGCAGGGCGAGACATTTAAGGTCCTGGATGCTCCAAGCTTGCCGTCGAGCCCCTCCTTTCCGAAGAAGACGCTGTTTGTGGGAGGCGGGGGCGGCGCAGGACTAGCGCTTTCGTTGGGCATACTTTACGTGCTGGCTCTGACCGACAAGGCGCTTTATTCGGAGCGCGACGTGGAGCTTTGCCTCAAGCTGCCGGTATTGGCGAGCGTTCCGAGCTTTGACGTTTTGGCACATGGACATGTTTTGGATTCGAAGATCTTCGGGAAAGATGGCTAAAGCCTTGGCGCAAGAGTTTGGGGCAGTAAGGATTCGAAAGAGCAAAAGATGAGCCGGATTCACGAAGCACTGAAAAAAGCCGCACAAGAACGCGATGCGCAGACGGCGACTCGATCCGTTTCCGATTTGGTAGATCTTTCGACGGCAGAAGTTGCGACCGAAACTCCACGGAGAGTCGAGGTAAAGCAGGCCGCCGCTTTCGTTCCAACTCAGAAAATTGATCCAAACGCCTGCAAATTCGCAGATTTTGCGAAGCGTTGCCAGCCTGGGAATTGGAAAATGGAGCAAAACGCCAGCATTTTCTCCAGCCAAGCGGAGCATCAATCAGGCGCCGAGAAATTCAGAACTTTGCGATCGAGGCTCTATCAGATAGCCACGGCGCAACCCCTCAAGAAGATTGTGGTCACAAGCAGCACGCCGGCCGAAGGAAAGACCTTTGTCGCTGCAAATTTGGCACAAACCTTTACTCGTCAGACTGATCGCCGAGTGCTGCTCATTGATTCCGACCTACGGGCGTCTCGCCTACATCTGCATCTGGGCGCCCGTGAGAAGCCCGGCCTATCAGATTACTTGCGCGGCGATTGTGACGAATTCCGGATAACCCAGGTGGGGGCCGGAGGAAACCTGTTTCTGATCCCCGGCGGAAGTGATGTGACAAACCCAAGCGAATTGCTGCATAGCGAGAGGATGAGGCAGCTTCTGGACCGGATGTCAGAGTTGTTTGATTGGATCATCCTGGATTCACCGCCCGCTCTCGCGGTGCATGATGCGAGTATTCTGGCGGACATGTGCGATGGCGTGCTGTTTGTGGTGCGCGCCGGCTCCACCGATTATGAACTTGCGGCAAAAGCTTCCGCGGAGTTTCACGAAAAGAATCTGCTCGGGGTCGTGCTAAATCGCGTGGATAGGAGCGACGGGTACGGCGAATATTACTACGGGTACGAGCCGGGAAGAAAAAGTGGGCAGAATAGGGAACAATAGGTTCCCCTTAAATCTAGCGAAGTTACAGTCCGGAAAGTTAATCGAATCACTTTGAGACTGGCAATGGCTGCGGGACAGAGGAAGCCTCGCCTCTGCGTAGCAACCAAAAAACGGGAAAAAGCAGAACTAAACTCACCAAAAAGAAAAAGATCCCACCCTGGTGATGGAAGCTCCCATAAAGAAAGTTTGGATTCACATAGTTCGCCAGCAAGGTGAGCGATACAATTCTGACTGCATTCTTGATCAGCATCATGCACAGGCCGGCCACGACAAACGCCAATTTCTTCCAGAGCGGCCGGAACGCAAAGTGAGCGAGCACCAGCGCTAGAATCAATAGAGCCACACTTGAGCGGATCCCGCTACACTCCTGCGCGACTTCAATGGATATTTTCGGCAAACGAAAAACAAAACCTTCGCGAAGAACTGGCGCTCCGCTGAGATCGAACAAAACTGAAGCTACCGCGGCCGAGCCGGCTTGCAGCCAATAAATGACCTTGGCAAGCAGAAAATCCGGAATGGGAATCGCAAAGGCGAGGAATGCAAGCGAAAAGGCCGAAGTCCGCGCCTTAGAGGGTCCTAAAATCAGAATAAAGCCGCCGATGATAAAGAGAACGAAGGAGGCAGAGTAGAGACTTAAAGTGCCTGTCGGGGAGCAGGAGCCACAATGGGGCGGGAGAAAGGCAAGCAAGATGGCGGGCACGAAAAATAGGAGCGACGGCCATGCCGAGATACCAGCGAGTGCGGTCTCTCTTCGGTCCGAGTAGAGCAGCCAAGCGAAGATGAATGGAATGAGTAGGACGTAAGAATAGGTGTCGTCCCGCATCGCAAGGTGAAAAACACCAAACAACAGCTTCGAGAAGAGCAGGGAGAAGGCTATTGCCCATAGGCCAAAAAATAGCCACCGGCGCCGAAGGGCAGATACGTCTAGCGGCAAGAGTCGATCCTCGCCGAGTCTGATCGGTTTGGTAGGAAGAGGGGCATTCTCAATGAATTCTTTTATCTATCATCTGCTGTCAGATCGCAAGGCATCCTGCGCGCTACAGTTTCCACAAGGAAGACGTCTCCAAACCCCTACCTAGCAGGTCTCTGAGAGCTTGTCAGGAGTTTACCTGAGGCAGTCTCGGGTGAAGACTGGATGAAGTAGTTTGGCCTAACCGCAGGAAATCGTAATGCCAATTAAGGTGATTATTTTCAGTAGGTTAAAGCAGTAATAACAATTGGAAACAGGAATTGGGGGAAGCCGTTTGCAACAATAGGGCACAGGTTTTCTCATCGGATGACAAATGAAGCGAGTGGTGCCTCAAGCCGGAAAGTATCGGTTTTGTAAGTTGTTACAAATAAGCATCTTAATTAAAGGTGGAGACGCAACCTAGACGCGGGTGCAAGCCCTTCAACTGGCAGGGGAATTGCCTTTAGTGGAGTGCCACTGAATGGGACCCTAACGGCGATAGCCTGCCGGAAAGCCCCATCCGAATGGAAGAGGACCAAAGCCTTGGACTTGACGAACGACCTCGCGGCACCCAGCACCGGCTCCAAGCTCTCCTGGTACGCCCTGCAAGTAAGATCGCGCAAAGAAGGATACATCGCCTCGCAGATTCAGGGGCAGGGTTTTGAATGCCTGCTTCCCACGTACAAGAGCATCAGAAAGTGGTCGGACCGAGTAAAGGAATTGGAACAACCGCTTTTCCCTGGATATCTGTTTTGCCGCTTCGATTTCCTAAACCGGCGTCCAGTGATCACGACTCCGGGAGTGCTTCAGATTGTTGGCTTCGGCCGGACGGCAACTCCTGTGGCGGACGAAGAAATTCGGGCACTTCAATTGGCAGTTTCTTCTGAGACGCCCAAACAGCCCTGGCCCTACCTCGAAGTCGGACAAAAAGTGCAAGTTGTTTATGGAAATTTAACCGGCCTGGAAGGAATTTTAGTCAACGTAAAGGGCAACCACCGCGTGGTGCTGTCGGTGACGTTGCTTCAACGGTCTGTGGCTTTGGAAGTCGAGACTTCCTGGCTGTCCCCGGTCAAGGAAGCGAATCGCGAGAGTCTGGCGCAACGGATTCTCCGTCCGGTTCGCGCGTAATGCGGAAACTAACACGGGTCAAAGAGAGTTTTGGAGCAAGACAATGAGTCCGATGGAAGCGCAGCTGCGGCGAGAACAACAAAAGACGAGGTTGGATGTGCGGGCGCATTTGTCCGTACCGGACATGGGTAATACGCCGTCTCGAATGCTGTTGAGCGAAGATGCCTTTGTTTCCATGCTTTACCTGGAGCGCCGCCGGGCAGAGCGCGCGAGCAACCGATTTGTTCTGGTTCTCGTGGATGTCACGAAGAATCTGATCGGATTTTCCAACAAAGAACGCGCAGTTCAGAAAATCACTAAATCTCTGAACGAAGCCACGCGCGAAACCGACATCATCGGCTGGTACGCGGAGAACAGCATGATCGGCGTCATCGGCACAGAATTGGGTGACGCTTCCAACGAGCTGGTACAACAGAAATTTCTTGAGCGGATGCGCAGCATATTCGAACTGAAAATGGGATGGGAAAAGAGTTCCTCGATTTCAGTGTCTTTTCACTTTTTCCCCGAAGAATCCGATAATGGCGGCGGAGATCATACGGCGAACATCAAGCTATACCCAGAGATGCAAAAGCGGGAAAACGCTCGGAGGTTTCCTCTTGCCGTCAAGCGCGGCATCGACGTCGTGGGCAGCCTTGCTGCATTGTTTTTCTTTTCCCCGATCTTCGCTGCAGTTGCGTTGGCTATAAAGCTGACGTCAAAGGGACCGGTACTGTTCAAACAGGAGCGGCTCGGGCAGCACGGGAAGAAATTCACTGTGTTGAAGTTTCGTTCTATGCGCACGGATTGCGACGCAAAGATTCATCAGAAGTATGTGGAGCAATTCATTGCGGGGCAGATCGACGGGAAATCCGGCGAAACCGCAAAGCCAGTTTTCAAGATTCAGCAAGATCCGCGAGTCACACGGGTCGGTGGATTTATTCGCAAGACAAGTTTGGATGAGCTTCCACAGTTCTGGAACGTTCTTCGGGGCGACATGTCGCTCGTGGGCCCACGCCCATCGCTCGATTATGAGTATCGCGCGTACGAACTCTGGCATCGCCGTCGCGTTCTCGAAATCAAGCCTGGCATTACGGGACTGTGGCAGGTGGAAGGGCGGAGCAGGACCCGGTTTGATGACATGGTCCGCTTGGATCTGAAGTATGCGCGAGTGTGGTCGGTCTGGCTGGACCTGAGAATTTTGGCGCAGACCCCCGCAGCCGTTATTCAGGGCACGGGAGCCCACTAAGAAATTGGGATTCTCGAGATCAAGATTTGAAAGCTCAAGACACACGCCGGATTTTGTCGCTCTCCAACATGTAAGCCGCTAACCAAGGTCTTCACCAGTTGCTGCAAGAAAACGCAACCGCCCCCGCGGGTTGTGCCGCCCTACTGAGGTACCAAGGAGTTTTACGATGCGGATAGGTGTGATTGGTTATGGTTACTGGGGCCCGAATATCGTTCGGAATTTTCATTCCCAAGAAAATTCCGAAGTTGCCTTGGTGGCGGATCGCAACCCGAAGTGCGAAGCCCGACTGAAGAAAGTGTATCCCTCTATCGGATTCACTACGGACGAAAACCAAGTTCTGACATCTCCTGAAATCGACGTTGTCGCGGTCGTCACTCCAGTATGGACACATTACGAATTGGCCAAAAAAGCATTAGAAAACGGAAAACACGTGTTTGTGGAGAAGCCGTTCACTTATAGCGTGCAGCAAGGCGAAGAATTGGTGGAGCTAGCTGAACGAAAAAATTTGACGATCATGGTGGACCACACGTTCCTCTTCACGGGTGCAGTGAAAAAGATCAAGGAGTTGGTGGACAAGAAAGAACTCGGCGATCTGTATTACTACGATGCGCTTCGCGTGAACCTGGGCCTCTTTCAACATGATGTCAACGTGATTTGGGATCTAGCTCCGCACGATCTTTCCATCATGGACTATGTGATTTCGGCGAAACCGGAAGCAGTGGTAGCGACCGGCGAGAAGCACTTGAACGGCGTGGAAGACGTTGCATTCATTACCGTTTATTTCCCGAAACACATTATCGCGCACGTAAACGTAAATTGGCTGTCTCCCGTGAAAGTTCGGACAACGCTTATCGGTGGCGAAAAGAAAATGCTTGTGTGGAACGACCTCGAAGCAGACGAGAAACTGCGGATTTACGACAAGGGCGTAAGCATGTCCGCGAATCCCAGCAATTTACACCAATTGCTGGTCAGCTATCGCTCAGGCGACATGTGGGCACCACAGGTCGAGCAGATCGAAGCATTGCGCGCGGAAACGGCCTACTTCCTGAAGTGCATTGAAGAGAACAAGAAGCCGTTCAATGATGGTGAAGCGGGCCTGCGCGTCGTGCGCATTTTGGAAGCCGCTGATCGATCGATTCGCAGTCGAGGGGAGGCAATTAACCTGTGAGCGAGTACGTGTGCATCGCACCCAGCGTGAAGCTAGGAAAGGATGTAAAGCTTTCGAAATTCATCAATTTGTATGGATGCGAGATCGGAGACGACACAAAGATCGGAGCTTTCGTCGAAATTCAGAAGAATTCCAAAGTGGGCCGCTGCTGCAAGGTTTCCAGCCACACATTTATCTGCGAAGGCGTCGATATAGAAGACAACGTTTTTATTGGCCATAGCGTAACTTTCATTAATGATGTGTATCCGCGCGCGACGGCCGATGGCGGAGGACTGCAGACGGAAGCGGACTGGAAAGTCGAGAAGACTAAAGTATGCAAGGGAGCGTCCATTGGTTCGGGCGCGACAATTCTTTGTAACGTAACGATTGGCGAGAACGCAATTGTGGGAGCGGGCAGCGTTGTAACGAAGGACGTTCCACCGAATGTGATTGTTGTAGGTAATCCGGCAAAGTTCTTGAGATTTGTTGACGAGGAGAAAAAGTAGAGATGGCTAATCCGACGAAGATTCCGTTTCTAGACTTAGTGGCGCCTCACCAAGAATTGGAGGCTGAGCTCCTAGCCGTGGCGAAGAAGGCTTTTAGCACAGCCGGATTCATCGGTGGACCGATGGTCGAGGAATTCGAGAAAGAGTTTGCGGCGTTCTGCGACGCGAAATATTGCGTTGGTGTGAACAGTGGCACAGATGCTCTGCGGTTTGCTTTTATGGCGGCCGGCGTGAAGCAGGGAGAAATCATCATCACCGTTCCGCACACCTTCATCGCGACTACAGAAGCAATCTCGCAGGCCGGAGCGCAGATCGCGTTCGTGGATATTGACGAACAGACCTACACAATGGATCCAGAAAAGCTGCGCGAATACCTGGAAGCGCAATGTGAATTCGACAACAAGAGCGGGACGTTGATCGAACGTCGTTCCAAGCAGCGGGTTGTGGGCGTCGTACCTGTGCATCTGTACGGACAGACGGCGGATATGGATGCGATTCAGGAACTCGCGACAAAATACAACCTGTTCGTGATCGAAGATGCATGCCAGGCACATGGGGCGGAGTACTTTTCTAGAAAAGACAACGCCTGGAGGCGCGCAGGTTCGATGGGTTTAGCTGCGGCGTTTAGCTTCTATCCTGGTAAGAATTTGGGAGCTTGCGGGGAAGCCGGAGCGATCACAACCAATGATCAGGCACTAGCGGCGCGAATGAAGATGATTCGCGACCATGGCCAGGCGAAGAAGTATTACCACGACATCGAGGGTTACAACGGACGACTCGATTCGATTCAGGCCGGATGGCTTTCCGTTAAATTGCGGCACTTGGCGAAATGGAACGAATCGCGCCGAACCCTAGCGCACCGCTACCACCAACTCTTGGCCCAAGCGAAGGACGGAATCGTGCTCCCGGTCGAAGCCTCCTGGACAAAGGGCGTATATCACCTTTATGTCGTTCGCGTGCAAGACCGGGAAGCATTGCAGGCCGCGCTCGCCGAGATGGGCATTAGCACCGGCATTCATTATCCGATTCCGCTGCATCTCCAGAAGGCGTACGCGGGGCTGAACTACAAACGGGGTGATTTCCCCATAACGGAACGTGTTGCTGCGGAAATTGTATCTTTGCCAATGTTCCCACAGCTCACGGAAGAGGCGCAAACAGAAGTTGCCACAAGCGTCCGTGAGTTTGTTGCTGTCAGAATGTCGACTGCCCGATAGCCCCCGATCCAATTGCAAGGCCCTAAGGCGTAACCCGAAAGTTTTCTTGCGACCATGTCACAGTTGATTAGTTCTCGACGCAGAGCGTTATGACGAGGCTCGATCGGCTAGCAACACTGTATTTATCGTTTCCCCTGGCGCGTGTTTCAGGTTGGGGCCGGGGGACACGTCTGCCAATTCTGATGTATCACAGCATTTCGGGCAATCTGTTCGGAATGTCGCACCCGTTTTATCAGATTCACACACTTCCCGCGACATTTTCGAAGCAAATGCGCTGGTTACGCAACCAGGGATACCGAACTCTTGATTTGTCCAGCGCATGGGCGTCGTTGACCTCAGGTGCCGACCTCTCCAAGACGGTAGTGTTGACCTTTGATGACGGATATCGCGATTTTTACTCCGAAGCAATGGATGTGCTGAAACAATGCGGTTTCACGGCTACGGTTTTTCTGGCGACGGACCGCATCAGGCAGAATTCGGCGCGCATTGAAGGAGCGGACTATCTCACTTGGAGCGAAGTTAGGGAATTGCATCGCGAGGGGATTAGGTTCGGTTCCCATACCGTCACTCATGCGGACCTGCGATCGTTGGAGCCGGAGGAGTTGGAATTTGAACTTGGGCAGTCGAAGGAAGTAATTGAACAGAATCTGGGTGTGGCGACAGACAGCTTTTCCTATCCATTCTCGTTTCCCGAAGAGGACAAGAACCTGGCGCGATTTCTGGAAGACCTGCTAGAGAACTTAGGATTTGGGTATGGAGTCTGCAGCATTTTGGGAAGGGCAAGCCGCAAGAGCAACAGGTTCTTTCTGCCGCGCCTGCCGGTAAACAATTGGGACGATTCACAATTGTTGCGAGCAAAAGTCGAAGGCGGCTATGACTGGCTGCATTTGCCTCAGTTGTTGAAGAGTGCGCTTTGGCATAATGAAACGTTGATGCAGCGTGGTTCCAGAACCCGACGCCATGCCAGTGCTATAAATCCCTGATGATATCAACGCAGAGTGCGGCGAAGTTCGATGCAGATTGAAAAGCAAGCGGTCAGTGTTAGACGTATGCTGCTCGGGAAAACAAAATGAAAATCGTCTCTATCGTTGGCGCGCGGCCGCAATTTATTAAGGCGGCAGCCGTCAGCCGCAAATTGCGTGAAAGTCATCAAGAAATCCTCGTGCACACCGGGCAGCACTACGATTATGAAATGAGTGGGATTTTTTTTGATGGACTGGAGCTGCCCAAGCCGGATGTGAATCTTGGGGTTGGCTCCGGCAAGCATGGCGCACAAACTGGCGCGATGCTGAGGGTGATCGAAGATGTCCTGCTTGCGCATACGCCGGACTACGTCCTGATCTATGGCGACACCAATTCCACGCTGGCTGGCGCGCTGGCTGCATCGAAATTATCGATTCGAATCGCTCATGTCGAAGCCGGATTGCGGAGCTTCAATCGCCGGATGCCGGAGGAAATCAACCGCGTCGTTGCAGATCGCTTGTCCACTCTTTTGCTCTGTCCGAGTGATACCGCGATCCAAAATCTGGCAGCGGAAGGCATCACGGAAAACGTTCATCAAGTCGGTGACGTGATGCTGGATGTGATCAACTGGGCGAAGAACCGTGCCGACGCGAAGGAGAAGGAGGTCCTTAAGCGATTTGGAGTAAAGAAACAGAACTATCTCCTGGCCACGATACACCGGAGCGAAAACACGGACGATCTAGAACGGCTCAGCGCGATCCTGAACGCGTTTAACGCGATCGATGAACCGATAGTGTTTCCCGTGCATCCGCGTAGCCGAAAGGTCATTACGCAGATGGGGTTCCAGCCGAGACCACACTTGCAAATGATTGAACCCGTGGGATATGTGGATATGGTGGCACTGACGGGTTCCGCGCGCCGGGTGCTAACGGATTCCGGAGGCTTGCAAAAGGAGACCTTCTGGCTGGGAGTGCCATGCCTGACGATTCGCAATGAGACCGAATGGGTCGAAACCGTTGAAAGCGGATGGAATGTGTTGGTGGGCGCGAAACTCGAGCGACTACCAGACCTAGTGAAAGAATTTACCCCCCCGGACTCCAGACCTAATCTGTACGGTGATGGCGCCGCTGCAGCAAAGTGTGTGAATCTTCTCTAAATTGAAGGCCCACGGCAAGGCTCGACTAAAGGATTGAACATGCAAAGCACAAACGAAATATCACGGAAGAAAGTGGCCGTTGTTGGTGTCGGCTATTGGGGAAAAAATCTTGTTCGCAATTTTTACGAACTCGGTGCGCTCGGGGCGCTTTGCGATTCCAACCAGTCGCTGGAAGAGGACTACAAAAAGAAATGCAAAGATGTGAAGTTCTTCACGCATTACGAAGCAGTGCTTTCCGACCCCAGTATTCACGCAGTGGCGCTGGCGACCCCAGCAGTAACGCACTATGCGTTGGCAAAAGCGGCGCTTGAGGCGGGCAAAGACGTTATTGTGGAGAAGCCTCTGGCGATTGACGTAAAGCATGGTGAAGAGCTGGTCAAGATTGCCGAAGCAAAAGGCCTGATACTGATGGTCGGGCACATCCTGCGCTACCATCCTGCCATTTACAAGCTGCAGGAACTGATTCAAGAGGGTCAACTCGGGAAAATCAACTACCTCTACTCCAATCGGTTGAACATCGGGAAGATTCGCACGGAGGAAAATATCCTATGGAGCTTCGCGCCGCACGATATTAGCGTCATTCTTTCGCTGCTCAATGAAATGCCGAGCCACGTGTCTTGCAAGGGCGGGGCATACTTGAATAGCGGTGTAACGGATGTCACCCTAAGCCATTTTGAATTTCCGAGCGGTGTGCGGGCCCACATTTTTGTGAGTTGGTTGCACCCAATCAAAGAGCAGAAGCTGGTTGTGGTCGGCTCAGAGAAGATGGCGGTGTTCGACGACACCGTCGAAAATAAGTTGATCCTTTATCCCCACAAGGTGGAATGGAAGAATCGCATTCCGACCGCAGTGAAGGCAGACGGAGAGGTCGTGACGTTGGAGAACCGAGAGCCACTTCGCGCGGAATGCCAGCATTTTCTCGACTGTATCGAATCTCGAAGGACACCGGTCAGTGACGGCAGAGAAGGATTGAGAGTTTTGCGAGTATTGGATGCATGCCAGCGCGCACTGCAGCGCGGCGGTGAAGCAACGGAAGAGGTTGAAACGAACGTCGAGAAGGCGGAGCGACCGTACTTTGCGCACGAATCTGCTTATGTGGATGACGGGGCAAACGTCGGTGCCAGCACGAAGATTTGGCACTTTTCGCATGTCATGAAGGGCGCGCAAATTGGGAAAAAGTGTGTGATCGGGCAAAACGTGAACGTGGACGGTGGTGTGCTGATCGGAGATAACGTCAAGATTCAGAACAATGTATCGGTATATACGGGAGTAGTGGTTGAGGACGATGTGTTCCTGGGCCCAAGTTGCGTTTTGACAAATGTGAGCAATCCGCGTTCTCAGGTGAACCGCCATTCCCTGTATGAAGCCACGAGGTTGCGCCGTGGATGTTCAATCGGCGCAAACGCGACCATTGTGTGCGGGGTAACTATCGGACGGTACGCGTTTGTGGGTTCAGGCTCCGTTGTCACCAAGGACGTGCCGGACTATGCGCTCGTGGTTGGCAATCCGGCTCATCAGATCTCATGGATGAGCCGTCACGGTCATAGGCTGGAATTGCCCGGTGGAGACGGCGTCATGATTTGTCCAGAGAGCGGGTACCGCTACAAGGAAGTGGAACCAGGCATTCTGCGCTGCCTTGATCTCGAGGAAGAAGACGCCTTGCCGACCGAACTGAGCAAGGGCACAAAATCCTACAAACAATTCAAAGAGGAGACCAAGTATGCAGGTACCACTGCTCGATCTTAAGGCACAGTACGCGACGATCAAAGACGAGCTTCTGGCGGCGATTGCAGAAGTGATGGAGTCCCAACACTTTATTCTGGGACCAAAAGTAGAGGAGTGTGAGAAGGCAGTTGCGAAATATTCCGCCTGCCAGCACGCAGTCGGAGTAACCTCAGGCAGCGACGCACTAATTGCGTGTCTCATGTCCGAAAACATCGGGCCCGGGGACGAAGTGATTACGACTCCTTATACTTTTTTCGCGACGGTTGGTGCAATCTCGCGATTGGGTGCCACGCCGGTGTTTGTGGATATTGACCCGGTGACTTACAACATTGACGTCGCACAGATTGCTGCAAAGATTACGAAGAAAACGCGGGCAATCATCCCTGTGCATCTTTACGGGCAGATGGCTGACATGGAACCCATCATGGCCCTGGCGGAAAACGACAAACTGATTGTGATTGAAGATGCCGCGCAGGCTATCGGTTCTGAATACAAGGGACGCCGTGCGGGATCGATCGGACATTACGGGTGCTTTTCTTTCTTCCCCTCGAAAAACCTCGGAGCCGCCGGCGACGGTGGCATGATCGTAACCAGCGACGCGGATCGCGCAGAGCGTTTGAGAGTGCTTCGAGCGCACGGTTCGAAGCCGAAATATCATCACAAAGTCGTCGGTGGGAATTTCAGGTTGGATGCTTTGCAAGCCGCGATCGTTTCCGCGAAACTTCCACATTTGGACAGTTGGACAGCTGGCCGTCAACGAAATGCGGGAATCTATGACCGCCTATTTGTCGATGCAGGGTTAGCGAGCGGGACGCGGGGAACACCGAACGTTATACTTCCGAAAGTGGTGGTGAACCGGCACATCTTCAATCAGTACGTCATTCGAGTTTCGCAAAGAGATGCCCTGCAGATTTACTTGAAAAACCGAGGTATCGGGACAGAAGTCTATTATCCGGTGCCGATGCATATTCAAGAATGTTTTGCATATTTGGGACACAAGACGGGTGAGTTCCGCGAGAGCGAAGCCGCCGCTAAGGAAACGATCGCTCTTCCGATCTATCCTGAACTGTTAGAGGCCCAACTGAAGTACGTCGTCGAGTGCATTCGGGATTTCTATCTGGCAGAGAAACCTGCCGGCGGGGTCGATCAAACCACCGTGCAATTCTTAAGAGCGCAACCAGCCTCAAATCTGTGATTGGAATCATCTCAAGAGTCGACCAGCGGGCGATTGTGGAGGAATTTTTTGAACTCTTCAAGACTCCCTGGGAGCATTATGTTCCTGGCCGGAGCTATGACGTCGTTCTGTCGACGACAGACCAAGTTCCGGAAGCCGACGCTAGACTGATTATTTCTTTTGGCGCCTCACAGAAGCCGAGCGACCGATTAGTTGGGATCACTGTGTTTCTTCAAGCTAAAAAGGGGCCTTTCAAGTACGGCGATGTCAGGGTCCCGGTTTACGGCGATCTTGCCTGGCTTCAGTGCGATAGAAAGGCTTCCGTGGAGTTGAGTTGGGCGCAGGGAGCTGTAGGAATCCGCGGAGAACTTGGCAGCAAGATTCCGTTGATTCGGTTGGGATACGACGTTTTTGAAGAGGCCAGGTCTCTCTTAGGTTTGGCGCAGCCGATCGAATATGCCTCCGTACCTACGCTCGACATTCATATCGAGATGCTCCGAAATTGGATTGTGGGGGAGGGGATCCCCCTAGTCGAAATTTGCGCAGCCCCGGCTGATCATCACTTTATTGTTTGTCTTACGCACGATATCGATTTCGTCGGGATCCGAAATCACATATTCGACCAGACCATGTGGGGATTCATATACCGTTCCACGCTCGGAGCACTGAGGAATGTTGTGCGGGGGAGAATTGGCGGGCGGAAGTTTCTGAAGACCCTTAAGGCCGTTGCATCTCTACCGTTTGTTTTTCTTGGATGGATGGAGGACTTCTGGAGCCCGTTTGAATGGTATCTGGAGGTTGAAAAGGGACTGGCAGCGACCTATTACCTGATTCCGTTCAAAGGGCGTGCCGGCGAACGCGTGCCGGGACGACATGCCGCACGACGCGCCGCAGCCTATGACGCCAGGGGCCTAGGGGGTTGGGTGGTTGCACTTAAGGAGCACGGGAATGAGATTGGCGTTCACGGAATTGATGCGTGGCATAGTGTTGAAAAAGGGAAAGCGGAGCTGAAACGAGTCGAGGAAGTTGCGGGCCACTCTACCAAGGGCGTTCGGATGCATTGGCTGCTGCAAGACGACAAAACACATCCGGTGCTGGAGGAGGCCGGTTTCGAATACGATGCGAGTGCGGGTTACAACGAAACCGTGGGATACAGAAACGGAACCACTCAGGTTTTTCGACCCTTGAACGCCAAGAAATTGCTTGAGCTCCCAACGCATATTCAAGACGGAGCGCTGTTTTATCCGAACCGGCTGGATTTGAGTGAGTCAGAGGCGCAGGACCGTTGCAATCAGATGATCGATAACAACAAGCGTTTCGGCGGCGTACTGACCTTGATCTGGCACGACAGAAGTCACGCTCCCGAGCGCTTCTGGGGTGATTTTTATGTGAATCTGGTGCAGACCTTGAAAGACTCCGGTGCATTTTTCGCATCCGCAGCCGGGGCAGTGGATTGGTTCCGAAAGCGAAGAGAGGTCCATTTTGAACAAAATGGTGGAAAGCACGCGGCAAGTACTCTGATACGTTATGAAGGCGAGGAGATTCGGCCGCCACTTAGGATTAGGCTCTACAATTCTTCTCAGAGAAGAAAAGGAATCAACCACTCACTCGAGACGCCCGTCGATTGCAGCGAGATCAGCTGGAATGGCATATTCCTGAAGAAAAATGACTTGCAATCGTTATCTCGGTTTCTGGAGATAGCACCAAATCTGATGGCGCGCCAATTATGAAATCCGTTTGCATTGTCCTGCACAATCATTACGAAACTGACGTTCGCGTAACGCGGAAGGCGGAAGCGTTAATTTCCGCGGGTTACGAGGTCGACCTACTTGCGCTTCGGTCCAAGTATTCGAAGTCGAAGAACTACGATTTGGGCGGCGTTCACGTCCACACGATATCGCTCGGAAAAAAAAGGGGATCACTCGTTCGCTACGCTTTTGAATATTTGGTGTTTTTGCTTTGGGCTTTCTACCAAGTATCTAGCATGCATGCGAAGAAGAAATACGCAGTGATTGACATAAACAACCTTCCGGATTTTCTTGTTTTTGCCGGAGCGTACGCCAAGTGGACCGGCGCAAAGATTGTGTTCGATATGCATGAAGTCACCCCGGAATTCTATATTTCGAAGTACGGGATCAAGCCCAATACGTGGACTGTTCGTTTGCTGGAATTCATAGAACGGAAGAGCTTCCATTTTGCAGACTATGTCATCAACATCAATCACACGATTGAAGATGTACTCGTCAAACGCGGGCTCCCGGCTGCAAAATCAACCATCATTATGAATTGCGTCGACGAAGAGTTTTTTCTCTCATCGAACCATGCTGAGAAGGTTGCTGGAGCCGAGATTCCACAGCCAGCGTTCGTGATGATGTACCATGGAACAGTCACCCACATCTACGGGCTGGACATCGCAATTCAGGCGTTCGCCAAAGTGCACGAAGAAATGCCCGGGGCGGAATTCTGGATTTTAGGAACTGGCACGGAGTATTCGCCGCTTCAGGCTTTGACCGAAAGACTTGGTTTAACCGCAAAGGTCAAATTCCTAGGACTGGTTCGACCGCAGGAAATACCTCAATGGATAAAGCGCTGCGATATCGGCATTTTGGCGACTCGGCAAGATGTCTTTCTTGATCTTTCCTTTTCAGGAAAATTGTCCGAATACATCATTATGGGTAAGGCCGTGATCGCCTCGCGGCTCCGAACGATCCGCTATTACTTCAGCGAGGATGCGCTGGCGTTCTTTGAACCCCACAATTCGGCGGACCTGACGAGTCAGATGTTGAGCCTTTACCGCGGTCCGGCGCGGCGCCAGAGGATGGCGCAGAGAGCGCTCGAAGAGTACAGCCCCATCCGTTGGAACGTGATGCGGGAAAGATATCTGCAATTGATGACGGAGGCTACGGGTCAGCAGATGGAGGTTCCAGGGAGCAGGAAAGCCGTTGTCGACACTACACCTGAGGTCGTGGCCGCCGAAGGAACGGCTGGACAGAAGTAGTAAGACTTCAATTGTGGCATCGAGTGAACGTACTCCTAGACGGGACAGCGCTGATTTCCAGCCTCACATGAGAATTGTTCTACTTGCAGTGGACGACGAGTTCGCCGGAGAAATGCAGAAGTTTCTCTTTCAGAATCATCCGGAGTGGATTGTCGCGTCGGTCATTTCCACATGTAAAGTCTACAAACATTCGGACATCGCAGCCGCTATGATGGTATTCCGCAAGTCAGGATTGGCCTTTCTAGCGAATATGACCTACATCAAGCTTCTGAAATATTTCCAGGGCAAGCGGAAGCCGTCACTGCCAACCCAACTGGCGAAACAGCACGGCGTCGAGCAGTTCATGTCTTTCGATATCAACAACCCGGAAAGTCTTGCCAAGCTTAGATCGTGGAAGCCCGATTTGATCATCTCCACGAACTTCAGCCATTACATTGGGAAGACAGTCCGGGAATCCATTGCCAGGCTCGGATGTTGGAATTTGCACAAGTCGTTGTTGCCGCAATACAGGGGAATGGCGCCGAGTTTTCATGCTTTGTTGGACGGAGCGGAGAAGGTGGGTGCGACCCTGCACTTGGTCGCGAAAGGTTTTGATACTGGAGATGTGCTCGCACAGGTGGAAGTTCCAGTCGGTAACGGGGACACGGTTTATGACCTGAATAGAAAAACCGCGACGGCTGGTGGAGAGCTGCTGGCATCTTTCTTGGAAACATACAATCCCGAGACAACGAGGCCCAGTCCACAGCCCACTGGCGACTGGAAGAATTACACATATCCCAACCGTTCGGAAGTGAAGGTATTTCGGAAAAAGGGACTGCGATTCTACCGGCCGGACAATGATTAACCTCGATTCCATCGACGAATTGAAACAGCCGGGGCTTGCTGGTCCTCACTCGGCTTTCCTGAACCACACGAAGTGTCCTCCCGCGGCTACAGAGCGGATAGTCTGCGCCCCTGAGTCAGGGAAAGAAGGATTCTTCAAACTAGGCAGTCTGCGATTGTTCGGCAGGACAGGTGACGCACGGGCGGCGCTTGGGCCTGGCGAAGCTTTGCCCGCGATCGATTCGCGAATAACGCGCAACAGCAAATCAGTTCATCTGCCAATTAATCCTACAGAGATTATTGAGAATCTCCGTTGGGAGAAATATGCCGGCTCGGCGAATACGCAAATTTCTTACATAACAAACGGCAAGTCATTCTCGCGACGCCTCTACTACGCCATCAGACCACTCCTCCCAGTAAACGTTAGGAGGCATTTACAGAGAAGAGCGCTCCAGGATTGGTCGAAAATCTCCTTTCCCGAATGGCCAGTTGACACTACGGTGGAGAATTTCATCGACTTGCTGTGGAGGCTCATTCTCGAAGCGAATGGTGAAGAACAGATTCCCTTCATTTGGTATTGGCCCGATTCTGCGAGTTCCTGCGCGATCATGACGCATGATGTTGAGACGGGCGTAGGCCAGGATTTTTGTCCAACCCTGCTCAAGCTTGAGAAAGAATATGGAATAAAGTCGGCCTTTGAGTTGGTGCCCGAAGTCAGGTATCCGGTTTCGCAGAAAGTAATGGAAGCAATTCGCGAGGCAGGGTCCGAGGTCTGTGTACATGGGTTGAACCATGACGGGCGATTGTTCAGTTCGGAAGATCTATTTCGGAGTAGGGCGAAAGCAATCAACCAGTATGCGAAGCAGTGGGGAGCCAAAGGCTTTCGCTCGCCGGTCATGTACCGGAATCTCGAATGGTACGACGCGTTCCACTTTTCCTACGACATGTCGGTACCTAATGTCGCACATCTCGATCCACAGCGTGGTGGCTGCTGTACGGTTTTCCCTTATTTTGTTGGCAACATCTTAGAGCTTCCTCTGACTACAACACAGGACTATTCGCTCTTCAACATCATTCGGACAGATCCAATGGAAATGTGGTCAAGGCAAATGGACTTGATCATGGCCAAACACGGTTTAGTCAGCTTTATCATTCATCCGGATTACGTCACTGAGCCGAAAGAACAAGCACTCTACGGCGAGCTCCTCGGAACGCTGAGAACTCATCATCTCAAACGAAATATGTGGCTCGCTTTGCCTAGCGAGGTGGACACTTGGTGGAGGGAGCGCGCCGCTATGACGCTCACCGAAGAAAACGGAAAATGGAGGATTCGTGGCAAGGGTTCCGAGCGGGCAGGAATTGCTTACGCGAGGCTTGAGAACGGGAAAGTAAACTACGCGTTTCCGAATGAGAATTAAGGCGTTCCGAAGCGGGCCCTTTTGGCAAAGAACAGCGCAATCCAGAGCGATCCCACAGTGCAGACTGAAATGGCCGCCTATATCAAAGCTCCCACCCTCGCGCTTTATGATTATTGCGAATCCCGCAATTGGGCGGGGATCGATCCGTATGACGCGTTGAACAGCCGGCTTTTCGAAGCTCTTCATTTCTTGGATCGGCGCATTCCAAGGCTCATCCTTACTCAGCTGATGAAGCGGAGTGTTTTGAACATTCGGCCTTTATTGCTGGTTCCGCACGCCCAGAATCCGAAAGCGCTTGGCTTGTTTCTGATGTCTGCGCTTCGACTTTCCAAATTAGGATTGCTCAAAGGCGTAAACCCAGCGACGGCAATCATTAGGAATTTGGAGTCACTTCGTTCACAGAATTCGAAATATTGGTGTTGGGGCTACAGCTTCCCCTGGCAAACAAGGACCCTTCTCGTGCCGCGCTGGGAGCCGAATCTGGTTTGCACGACGTTCATTGCCGATGCTTTGCTGGATGCTTATGAACAAACGGGAGAATCAAAGTATCTGGAAATGGCTTCAAGCAGCGCCAGATTTATTCTGGATGAACTTTATTGGACAGGTGAAAAATCCGTAGCGGGATTCGCATACCCGCTGCCCTCGATGCGAAACAACGTGCATAACGGCAATCTTCTTGGCGCAGCCCTCTTTTGCAGGGTTGCCAAACTCTCGGGAGAAACGCTCTTTATCGAACCGGCGCTACGCGTCGCGCGTTATTCCGCTTCCAAACAGCATGATGACGGCTCCTGGAAATATGGGGAAGCCCCGAATCAACAATGGATCGACAATTTTCACACCGGGTATAACTTGTGCGCGCTTCGCGCCATTGGAAACACGCTTGGCACGGGCGAATTCGAAGAGCAGGTCCGCCGAGGGTTTGAGTTTTATCGCGCTCACTTTTTTCGCGAAGACGGAGCGGCCCGATACTTCCACAATCAGACCTATCCCGTAGACATTCATTGCGTCGCGCAGAGTGTAATTACTCTCCTTGCGCTAAAGGACCTTGATCCTGGAAATGTATCATTGGCGCATTCCGTGCTTCGTTGGGCTCTAAAGCGCATGTGGGACAAAGAAGGTTTCTTTTACTACCGCGTGCTACGCTTCGGAACGATTCAAACCTCTTACATGAGATGGTCTCAAGCCTGGATGTTGCTGGCGATGTCCGCACTGTTATCTGAATCCGAGGGAGAGACTGTCCCCCCTACCATCCATTCGACGGCTGCGGCGGTGCCATCATGAATTTACCGAAATACGTTTTGATCACGCCGGCGCGAAACGAGGCGCAGTTCATCGAACTGACTCTTAAATCCGTTGTGGCGCAGACCGTAAGGCCACTCAAGTGGATAATTGTCAGCGACGGTTCAACGGATGGCACGGATGAGATCGTCAAGCACTATGCAGCTGTGAATCCATGGATCGAACTGCTCCGGATGCCCGAGCGGCGAGACAGGAACTTCGCCGGGAAAGTGCATGCGTTCAATGCCGGCTATGCTCTCGTAAAGGGGCTCAATTTTGATGTCGTCGGTAGTTTGGATGCGGACCTTTCCTTCGACGCGGAACTCTTTTCGTTCCTACTCGGCAAACTGACAAAAGAGCCCGATTTGGGACTGGTGGGCGCCCCGTTCAAGGACAGCTCCATGTATGACTATCGTTTTGTCAGCATTGAGCACGTATCGGGCGCCTGCCAATTATTTCGCCGCAGGTGTTTCGAAGACATTGGTGGTTACGTTCCGGTGAAGTCTGGCGGCATTGATCACATTGCGGTGATCACGGCGAGAATGAAGGGATGGAAGACAAGGACCTTTACGGAAAAGATTTGCCTGCACCACCGAAAGATCGGAACTGCCGAACGTGGCGCCTTGTCGGCGAAGTTCCGGGTGGGAGCGCTTGACTATGCGCTCGGTGGGCATCCGCTATGGGAAATATTTCGGACCGTGTATCAGATGTCGAAAAGGCCGTACGTCATCGGTGGGCTGACGCTGCTGGTCGGTTATGTGACAGCAAGCATCAAACACGCTCAAAGACCCGTGTCGGATGAACTCGTTGCTTTTCGAAGACGTGAACAAATGAAGAGACTGAAGAAATTCCTGTTGGGCGGCAAGCAGCCACAATCCGAGCTCCCGGCCGGCTCATAGCTGAGTTGCGCGTGGATTGCCTGCCATGCAGACCGAAAGCACCTCGAATTACGAAATGAAGACAGCCCAAAAGAGCCGTAGCGGCCTTACGGATACAGCCTCCGTAAATTCGGCGCAAACTGGGAACGGGAACTTTTCGGAGAATGGCGTGCTGATCGTAAATGCGGACGATTGGGGACGGGACGTTCAAACCACGGATCGCATGCTCGAGTGCTTGCTTCACCGCAGCGTTTCCTCCGTCAGCGCTATGGTGTTCATGGCGGATTCTGAGCGTGCCGCCAATCTTGCCAGCGAACACAAAGTTGATGCCGGCTTGCACTTGAATTTGAGCTTGCCGTTTTCGTCCCCCACTTGTCCAGCGAACATAAGGGAGCAACAGCGCAAGCTGGTTGTGTATCTGACGCGCCACCCACTGGCGCGAGTGATCTTCAATCCGTGGCTGGCCAAAGCCTTCGAATATGTTGTAAAGGCCCAATTCGAGGAATTTGCGAGGGTTTTCGGAGAATTGCCAGAACGCATCGACGGTCACCACCACTTGCATCTGTCCGCAAACGTGTTGCTTAAGGGATTGTTGCCGAAGGGGACCCTGGTGAGAAGAAATTTTTCTTTTCTCCCCGGAGAAAAAAGCTTGCTGAATCGGCTCTATCGCAGGGCCATCGACAGCAAATTGGCAAACCGCCATCGGATTGTGGATTATCTGTTTCCGCTATCCCCGCTCGAACCTCATGGGCGCCTTGCGAGGATCAGGACGCTGGCCCAAACAAAGGCAGTAGAAATCGAAACTCATCCCGTGAACTCCGACGAGTACGAGTTTCTTACCGGAGACGGCGTGGTTCAGTGGGCAAATGAAGTACCGATTGCTCGAAGTTTCTTAATGCCACTCAACGGAAAGCAATTCGCGCATGAGGTGGAGAACTGATGGCAAGCTCAAAAGCGATGACAAAGGATCAGAGCCAAGACACTGGCATGGCGATGGTACTTCTGGCGCTACTCATTTTTCTGAGGACAAGGCGTAACGGATGGCTGTATGCAGCAATGATATTCCACGTTGTGAACATGGTTGTGCCGCGTATCTATGCGCCTGTGGCGGTGGTTTGGCTGGGTTTTTCGAGGATACTTGGCACGGTCATGTCGAAAGTCTTGCTTTCGATTCTATTTTTTGGCTTGGTCACACCGATCGGGGCTCTTCGCCGCTTCTTTGGGAAAGACTCACTGAAACTGCGGGCCTTCAAGGCTAGTGAGGAATCGGTGATGATTGTCAGGAACCATCTTTTTGTGGCCCGTGATATTGAAAAACCATACTGAAGGGAGTAAACGAACATGGAATTTTTGAAAGACTTGTGGGGTTTTCTGAAACAGAGGAAAAAGTTCTGGCTATTGCCAATGATTGTGATTCTGTTGAGTTTTGGCGCCATCATGGCGTTTGCCGCCGGTTCCGCTATCGCGCCGTTCATCTATTCATTGTTCTAGGCACGTCTAGATAGACCGAGATACACAAGGAACTGGGATGAAAAAAGCGATTTTGGGCATTTCTGCTTTCTACCACGATAGTGCCGCAGCGATCCTTGTCGACGGAAAAATCGTGGCCGCCGCGCAGGAAGAACGCTTCACGCGGAAGAAGCATGACTCTTCGTTTCCCATTCATGCCTGCCGGTATGTTCTGCAGGAGGCAGGCGTGAGTTACAAAGATCTCGCTGCTGTGGCGTTTTATGAGAAGCCGTTCCTGAAGTTCGAACGCTTGCTCGAAACCTACCACGCGTTCGCTCCGAGCGGATTTGTCAGCTTTGTCTCGGCGATGCTGGCTTGGATCAAGGAAAAGCTTTTCATGCGGCGGATGTTGAGGAAACAGCTTGGAGAATTGGGCGACGCTGAGATTCCGACTTACTTCCCGGAGCATCACCTGTCGCACGCTGCCAGCGCTTTTTATCCCTCGCCCTTCGAGGAGGCGGCCATCGTAACTATAGATGGCGTGGGGGAATGGGCCACAACCACCATCGGACGCGGTCGTGGAAAAGACATAGAAATACTTGAGGAGCTTCACTTCCCACACTCCATCGGATTGCTTTACTCTGCCTTTACTTTCTATACGGGATTCACTGTTAACAGCGGCGAGTACAAACTGATGGGTTTGGCTCCGTATGGAAACCCCAACGCACAACGGACTTCGGAGTTCAAAGAGAAAATCCAGACGGAGCTGGTGGACATTCGAAAAGACGGTTCGGTTGTGCTGAATATGGCTTATTTCGATTACGCAACCGGACTGAAGATGGCGAACGAGGCCAAGTGGGAGAAGCTCTTTGGTGTGCCCCGTCGGAAGCCGGAATCGGAGATTTCCCAGGCATACATGGACATGGCGCTGGCGATTCAACAGGTCACTGAAGAGTGTGTTCTTCGGATCGCCGCCACTGCGAGGGAATTGACCGCATGCAAGTATCTGGTACTGGCAGGCGGCGTCGCGCTGAATTGCGTTGCGAATGGCAAGTTGTTGCGGACAGGGATTTTTGATGACCTGTGGATCCAGCCCGCTGCTGGAGATGCGGGCGGCGCCGTTGGAGCTGCGTACGCTGTGTGGCACATTGCCTTCGGAAACGAACGTCAGCTAAATGGCCGGCGAGATGCGACGAGGGGTTCGTATTTGGGTCCTGAATTCTCCGATGTGGAAATTCAGCGTGTGTTGCAGAGATATGATGCCAAGGCCAGGCACTATGACGAATTTCAGTGCCTGGCAACCGATGTTGCTAGAAAACTTGGCGAGGGAAATGTTGTCGGCTGGTTTCAGGGCCGCATGGAGTTCGGTCCGCGCGCCCTCGGCAACCGCAGCATTTTGGGAGACGCGCGGAATCCGGAAATGCAAAAAAAACTGAACCTAAAGATAAAGTATCGGGAGGGCTTTCGGCCATTCGCTCCCTCCGTTCTTGAAGAGGATATAGGGAAGTATTTCGAACTCGACCGTGAATCGCCATACATGCTTCTTGTGGCGCCCATTCGGCAGGACAAGCAGATCCCGCTTCCCGTGGATTACCACAACAAACCGCTCTATGACCGGCTTTATTTTCTGCGATCGGATCTGCCGTCGATCACCCATATTGACTATTCCGCGAGGATTCAGAGCGTAAGCCAGGAGACAAATCCTCATTACTGGGAACTGATCCATCAGTTTAAGGAACAGACCGGATACGGAGTGATCGTCAACACTAGCTTCAACGTGCGCGGAGAGCCGATCGTTTGCACGCCTGAAGATGCCTATCGATGTTTCATGAGAACGGAGATGGACTATCTGGTTATGGGAAATTACGTCTTGGATAAGAAAGATCAGCCGCCTTTGTCAGAAACCGCTGATTGGCGAAAGGAATTCAAGCTCGATTAAGCGCGATTTGAGAGACACAAAACCTAACTTCTATGAAGCTAAAAACAATACTGCTGAACCTGACTGTATTCGGTGTTGCTGTCGGCGTCGCGCTTTTGCTCGCGGAAGGAGCCGCGCGGCTTGTCCTAAATCCGGCCGACTTTCTAAGACTCGAAGTCGTGCACGACGATATATTGGGGGCTGTTCCGTCAAAGAGCGCTTTAGCGGCATTCGACCGCTGGGGATTTCGAAACCCCAAGGTGCCGGAAACGAGCGATATTGTCGCAGTCGGTGATTCCCATACATATGGAAACACCGCGAGAATGGTTGACTCTTGGCCGTATGTGGTGAGTCGTTTGACCAATCGGCAGGTATACAACATGGGTTTAGGAGGCTATGGCCCCAACCAATATTTCTATCTTTCAAAGACCAAGGCGTTGAGCTTGAAGCCCAAGATACTTATCTGGGGCTTGTATATGGGCGATGATTTCGAAAACGCTTTCTCGCTGACCTATGGACTCGACTATTGGAAAGACTTGAGAGTCCTCCCTCCCCAGAAAGTTGAGGCAAACATCTGGGAGGGACCATCCACGGATACAGGAACGAGAAGAATCAGGGTATGGTTGTCTCGCCACAGCGTTATTTATCAGCTGGCATTTCACGTCGGGTTCGGCGGACGCATCAAAGGAGACATTCAGATCAAGAATGCAGCGGAGCTTTATCCGGGTTACGATACATCCATTAATCTACCCGACAAACACATCTTGGAAGCATTCCGGCCGAAGGCTGTGCTATTCGGCCTTGATCAGGACAATCCAAATGTCCGCGAAGGAATGCGAATTACATTTCAATTGCTAAGGCAAATGAATGAGATTTGCCAGCAGAACCACGTGCAATTCGTGGTGACCGTCATTCCAACCAAGGAAATGGTGTTTTCGGAATACCTCGAACATAACTCTCAGTTACCACTCAGCGATGCAATCGATAAACTTCTGGTCAGCGAGCGGTTAGCGCGAGCTGAGACATTCAAATTCATGACCGACAACAATATTGCTTCCGTTGATCCTTTGCCGGCCTTGAAGCGATCCGTGGGCCAGGGACTCTACGCGATGAGCGCGGGCGACATGCACCCGGGCAAGAATGGATACCGAGTTATCGGGGAGGCTGTTGCTGAATACTTGAAGCAGGTCCAAACCAAACAGCCACCGCCGACGATGGCACGGTGATCGGCGTGACCACGAATTCGAGGGTTGACTCGTTCAAGGGCTCCCTTTCGCGGCTAGCCCATGTCACAAACTAGAGTCCTCATCGGTTTTGCGGAAGCTATGTCTGCTCCAGAAGTAGTGTGGAGCCTGGTGGATGCAGGATTTGAGGTATTCGCCTTCGCACGAAGAGGCCAGGCTTCCGCCTTGCGCTACAGTCGGCACGTCGTGTGCCATGAAATCTCTGCACCAGAATCTAACGTTCAGACGTCCCTTTCGGAACTGGATCTGTTGCTAAGAAATTTGAGTTCTCAGGAGGGCAAAGGGCAACTGATCTTATTCCCCCTCGATGACAAAGCCGTCTGGCTATGCAGCAAACTAGAATCGGGCGGTCGATGGAAGTCGGCGGGGCCGCGAGGGCCGTGCGCCGATCTTGCGCTTCGCAAGGATGTACAGGTCGAGGCTGCGCGCGAAGCCGGGTTTAACATTCCCCGGACAGAGTTGGTACGCACGGCAAAAGACCTGATAGCTTTCGCCAAAGCCGAATCCTATCCGATAATCTTGAAGCCCGCCGAGTGTGTTCCCATTTATCAGGGGCGCGCGTATTCGTGCCGAAAATGGGTCTGCGGGAATCGTGCCGAACTAGATCGCGCCATCGATCAGTGGCAGGAACACGTTCCTTTATTGGCCCAGAACTTCATAACGGGAATTGGCCAAGGACTGTTTGGGCTCGGCGCGCCTGAGGGCGTTCGGGCATGGAGCGGTCACCACAGGGTTAGGATGATGAATCCGCAGGGCTCTGGCTCCAGCGCTTGCGCAGCGCAATCGGTGGCGGATGATATCAAGTCGCAGGGGCAACAATTTATTAGGAATTCGGGGTGGCGGGGCCTGTTCATGATCGAGCTGCTTCGCGACGAGGAAGGACGCGTCTGGTTTGTTGAGCTGAATGGAAGGCCGTGGGGAAGTATGGCACTGAGTCGTCGCCAGGGTTTGGAGTATCCAGCGTGGCACGTGGAGTTGGCTCTTGATGACAGCTCAAGAGCGGGATTGGGCGCAACTGCGGGGCCGAACATCGTCTGCCGGAATGCCGGGCGCGAGTTCATGCACATGCTGTTTGTGCTGAAGGGTCCAAAGTCCACCGCCTTGAACAGGTGGCCCTCATTCTGGAAAACGCTCAGCGAGATGCTGCGGATTCATCGAACGGATGGAGTTTACAATTGGAGGCGGGACGACGCTAAAGTGTTCCTCGCTGATTTCTACTACACGGTTCACGGCAATCTATTCAAGTCTCGAGATTAAGAGCAATGGAATACCTTGCTACATGCCACGTGCATTCCACCTGGTCATACGACGGGAGCTGGCCCCTTGGGGCTTTGAGCGAGAAGTTCCGCCAGCGTGGCTGTAGTGTCTTGATGATGACGGAACACGACCGTGGCTTCACAGCGCAGCGTCTGCTTCAGTATCGCGAAGCCTGTGCGCAGGCAAGTTCCGAGCACATTCTCCTCGTGCCCGGCATTGAATACAGTGACGCAGCGAACCGCGTGCATGTTCTTGTTTGGGGCCAGGTCCCCTTTCTTGGAGAAGCATTGCCAACGACGGATCTGTTAGACAAGGTTCAAGCGGCAGGTGGCGTGGCTGTGCTTGCGCACCCATCCCGAAAAGAGGTTTGGAAGTCGTTCGACTCAGCCTGGGCCCCGCGACTCTCGGGGATTGAAACTTGGAATCGAAAGTATGACGGGTGGGCACCAAGCCGGACAGCTCCCGCGCTTTTGAAAGATACAGGTGCGATCCCATTTGTGGGCTTGGATTTCCACACACAACGTCAGTCATTTCCCTTGACGATGATGCTAGAGATAGAGGGTACAATCTCCGAAGAAAGAGTCGTCGATTGCCTGAGATCGCGCCGCTGTCAACCAAGGGCGTTCGGACATCCTCTGACTGGTCGTAATGTCGAATTGGCTTCACCAGTACTGACTCTGGCGGAGAATGGCAGACGAGCCCTCACCTCAATCGCCAGGAATGCGAAGAAATCTCTTCGCAGGAGAGCGCCAGCAAAGAATTCCTAGGACTTGCGCAAGCCTCGAGCCCTCGAAGCCATGAAAGCCAATCACATCTCCGTTTGCATTTGCACTTTCAAGAGACAGGAACTCTTGAGACAGCTCTTGCAGCAATTGGATCGTCAGCAAACAGAGGGTATGTTTACTTACTCAGTAATAATAGCCGACAATGACCACGAAAGGTCTGCGGAACAGATTGCGCAGCAATTCTCCTCCGTTCGTTTGCCCGTGACCTACTGCGCGGAGCCACAACAGAACATTGCGATGGTACGAAACAAGGCCCTCCAACACGCCGATGGTGATTTGGTCGCTTTCATAGATGACGACGAGTTTCCGGTAGACGACTGGCTCTATAATTTGTTCAAAGTATTGATATCTCATCGTGTGGACGGCGTCCTTGGGCCCGTAAAGCCGTGGTTCGAATCTGAACCCCCTCAATGGTTGAAAGACGGCAAGTTTTTCGACCGCCCCACTTACGCCACGGGGTACAAGCTGAGTTATACCGAAACTCGCACCGGTAATGTGCTCTTTTCGCGAGGGATCCTGGATGGTGTAAATACTCCATTCAGGCCTCAGTTTAATAATGCAGGTGAGGACGTAGATTTCTTCCGGCGAATGATAGAGAGGGGATGTAAATTTGTTTGGTGCAATGAAGGATTTGTCTATGAAGTGGTGCCGCCATCACGCTGCACTCGCAGGTACCTGCTGAAGCGGGCCCTGCTCCGGGGAAGCAATTTTTCGAAGCATCCCAGCAGTCGTGTCGCAAACGCCACCAGATCCTTGCTTGCAGTGCCGTGCTACACGGTAGCCCTGCCCATTCTTGTCTTGTTCGGGCAGCATATATTTCTTAAATATTTGATCAAACTTCTTGATCATATCGGGCGACTTTTTGCCTTTCTCGGATTGCCACTGGTGACACAGCGAGATACGTGAGGAGAGTTCACTCCGGGAAGAGGATATTTGGTCCATGAATTCATTGATTAAAGTCTGCGGAAAAGAGATTCGAGTGCAGGGGCGGCTGGTCCGAATTGCCCGGCTTGAAGCTGATTTGTACCATTTCCTCGAGGATGCTGAGTCCATGCTGGAGGCTCTCAGGAAATGCGGAACTCGTATTGACCTCTTCACATTCATGCAGAGACTGCCAGAAACTTCGCCGAAATACGATTACCCAATGGAGTCGGACAACCTAGCTGCGTTGAGGATAACTACGTTCGACGATTGGTGGAAAGAGCAGATCAATAACAAGACACGGAACATGGTCAGGCGAGCGGAGAAGAGCGGCGTAACCCTGCGTGAGGTTTGCTTGAATGACGAACTGGCGCGAGGAATGTGGGAAGTATACAACGAGACCCAAGTCCGTCAGGGAAGAAAGAACCGTCATCACGGTAAGGATGTCGAGACCGTGTACCGTGAGGAGGCGACCTTTCTGGACAGCAGCATCTTTATTGGGGCATATCTTGAAGACAGTCTGATTGGTTTCGTGAAGTTGGTTTACGATGAAACACGTACGCAGGCGTGCTTTATGAATTTTGTCTGCATGGTCCGGCACAGAGACAAGGCGCCCGCGAACGCGCTAGTTGCACAAGCTGTGAAAACTTGCGTCGAGCGCGGAATCCCTTATCTTGCCTACTCCAGATTCGCGTACGGAAAAATGGAGCAGAGTAGCCTTAGTGACTTCAAGGAACGCAATGGGTTCCGGCGAATCGATTTACCTCGCTACTATGTCCCTTTGACTCTCGTGGGCAGAGCCGCCTTCCGGCTCGGCTTACACCATCGCCTCGCCGAGCGTCTCCCGGCTCCAATGGCTGCGAAACTTCGCGAGTTGAGGGCGGCTTGGTACGATCGCAAGCTGCCCTCCGCCACGGGAGCTCCTTAGGGGGGGCGATGCCGGGAATCGTAGGCCTCATCACAAACACGCCTCGCGTAGATGCCGAGCAAGAATTACTCCACATGTTGGATACGATTCGCCATGAGCCCTCCTACGCAACAGGGACTTGGATAGATGAATCCTTGGGGGTGTATCTGGGGTGGACTGCGCGTGAGAATTCCTTTTCCGCCGGTATACCGCTTCGAAACGAGCGAGGAGATGTTGTTCTTGTTTTTTCGGGCGAGGAGTTCCCGGAAACAAATATAGTCCAGTGTCTGAAAAAGCGAGGGCACGAAATCGAGACCGATGGGCCCTCCTATCTCGTACACCTTTACGAAGACGACTCCGCTTTCCCGGCAGGCTTGAACGGAAGATTCCACGGATTACTCATGGATCGGACGCGGAACACGGCGACGCTCTTTAACGACCGCTACGGAATTCACCGGATCTACTATCACGAGTCCAAAGAGACTTTCTATTTCTCGGTGGAGGCCAAGGCGATCCTGGCAGTTCGCCCCGAACTTCGCAGAACGGACCCTCGTAGCTTGGGGGAGTTGATTTCCTGCGGTTGCGTGTTGGAAAACCGAACTCTGTTCGAAGCCATCCATGTTCTGCCGCCAGCTTCGGCGTGGATCTTTAAGAACGGTTCCGTTCCGAAAAAAACCACATACTTCGAGCCGCAGGAATGGGAGCACCAGGATCCCCTGGATCCAGAAGCCTATTACCAGGAACTTCGAGCGACCTTTTCGCGAATCCTTCCGCGATACTTCAATGGTAAACAGCGGATCGGCATGTCTCTGACGGGGGGCCTTGACACGCGAATGATCATGGCGTGGCAGCAATCGGCCCCCGGAGCTCTTCCTTGCTATTCGTTTGGAGGCATGTTCCGTGAGTCCGAGGACGTGAAGCTGGGGCGAAAAGTAGCCCGAGCGTGCGACCAACCCTTCGAAATAATTCCGGTGGGGGAGGACTTTCTCTCACGTTTTCCGTACTACGCGGAACGGGCAGTGTACCTCACCGACGGGTGCGCAGGTGTGAGGAGTTCTTCTGACCTTTACCTGAACCAACGGGCCGCGTGCGTCGCTCCGGTAAGGATGACGGGTAACTACGGCGGAGAGATACTCCGTCAATTGCGCGCATTCAAGCCTGTGGAGCCGGCCGCGGGCCTTTTTCGCCCAGAGTTTCTTTTCCATGTTCATCAGGCAAAGAGGACATATAGCGAGATAGTTAGGGGCCATGCCCTTTCCTTTAGTGCCTTCCGGCAGGCCCCTTGGTACCACTACGGCCTTCTTGCGCTCGAAGAGACGCAGCTTTCGCTGCGTTCTCCGTACCTTGACAACAACCTCGTTCGGACGGCCTACCGCGCTCCGGGAGCGGCTGCCGCGGAGAGTGATATCTTCCAAGATAGCGACGAAAGTGTTCGGCTTATCACCGAGGGGAACCCAGCTCTTGCGCAGATTCGCACGGATCGAGGCCTTGCCGGTGTCTCAGGAGCGCTGGCGACTTCGATCACCCAAGGCCTGCTCGAGTTTACGTTCAAGGCGGAATACGCCTACGACTATGGTATGCCCCAATGGGTGGCCAAGATCGATCATCGCCTCTCCTCGTTTCAAATGGAGCGTCTTTTCCTTGGTAGACACAAATTCAATCATTTCCGTGTCTGGTATCGAGACGCCTTGTCAGAATATGTTCGGCAAATGCTGCTTGACTCCCGGACCTTAACTCGGCCATACCTGCGTCGCGATCGCGTCGAAGCGGTGGTGCGTGATCACGTGAAAGGAAACCGAAATTACACCGCTGAAATTCACCAACTGCTGACACTGGAACTTATCCAACGACTTTTTCTTGATCCGAATTGAAATGCCGTGGTGAGGCGGACGCCGAGTCGTGATTATGCCGGCGAGTCATGCCTTACGGCTTGTCACGCGAGGTAGTTACGAGATGACGGCAACAAGTAGCAAAGGAAGTCGGCTTCCAGCGCTCGATTTTACAAAAGGCGCGCTAGTCCTAATCATGGTGCTATATCACTGGCTGAACTATTTCTTCGGCCCGACAGACAATAGATATCTGAGATTCTTGACTCCGTCCTTCATTTTCATCAGTGGGTTCTTGATTTCGAACATTTATCTCTCTAAATACGGCATCTCAGACCCGCACCTCCCCAAGCGACTAATTCAGAGAGGCCTGAAAGTATTTGGCGTCTTTGTCCTCCTGAACGTGACTAGGATTCTTCTAGTTCGAGGGAACTTCCCTTCGCAAGCCCCTTCGATTGATTCGCCGATCAGGAGTCTGTTTGACGTTTACATCCTGGGTAGCGGAGTTGGTGGCGGTCAGGCGAAGGCGGTCGCCTTCTTCGTTCTGCTCCCCATTAGCTACCTGCTTATCCTGTCGGCAGTTCTCCTAGTCGCGTGTAAGTTCTACCGCTACACGTTTCATGTCGTGTGCGGATTCTTCTTGTTGTCCATCGTTGCTCTGAATTTCGTGGGACTCCAGAGCCCAAATCTGGAACTTGTCACAATCGGGCTTCTGGGAGTAAATACCGGATACCTTCCTATTGAGAAGGTGAATGCCCTCGTACGACATCCTTACTTGCTCAGCTCTGCTTACGTTCTTTATTTGGGAGCGATAACTATTTGGAACGTGATCTATCCCCTGCAAATCATCGGCGTATATCTCAGCCTGATGATCATTTACCTCCTTGGCCTAAAGAGCGATGAACCCAGCAAGGCTCGGGCAGTTGTGGTTCTACTTGGTAAGTACTCGCTGTTCGGATATATCGCCCAGATTGCCGTCCTGCAATTTCTTCGCCAGGGACTGAACCATATCGACATCGACTCGGAGGTTGCCGTATTAGCGCTGTCCTTTGTCTCAGCGTTTGCACTGACAATCCTTTCTGTCGAACTTGTCAATCGCACGAGAGCAGAATCGACCATGGTAGATAAGTTGTACAAGGCCGTATTTGCCTAGCTCCCAAGGTTTCAGGGTCAGGCGTTAGTTACTCCTAAGCGCGATATCGGAGCGAGGGCAATCTTGGCCAAGCACTCAGATTCCAGGGTGGTCTCGGCTGGAACTAATGTGACCGGTTTCCCTCAACTTGAAATGAGCCAAGGCAGGAGAAACTTGTAATGCTTCGTCTAATTGCCGCTATCGCTTGCGCCTTAGGGATCGGGTTGCTTTTCCGACTCAATCGGGAAGGGGAGGCCCGAACCTCAAGAGCGCTTTGGATTCCTACGTTTTGGCTGTTTATCGCTTCGTCTCGCAATGCAGCTGAATGGCTACATTATGATCCAAGCAGTGATGCCGATCGGTATCTGGAGGGGAACCCACTCGATCGAGCCATCTTATCGGCAATTCTCGCGTTCGGTGTGATCGTGCTGATCAGCAGAGGACGTCAAGTGGTGACGCTTCTGCGATCCAATATTCCGATCCTGCTATATTTTTTCTACTGTGGAATAAGCGTTATTTGGTCTGATTTCCCGGATGTGTCATTCAAGCGATGGTTTAGAGCTTTGGGCGATGTTGTGATGGTCCTGATCGTGTTATCTGATCCTGACTGGCTCGCCGCGATCAGGCGGCTTTTTGCCCGGATAGGTTTTGTGGTCGTGCCTGTTTCTATTTTATTCATCAGATATTTTCCTGAGCTTGGGCGCTCATACAGTCGCAGTGGGAGACCGTCGTGGACTGGAGTGGGGACCGACAAGAATGCACTGGGGATGATCTGCCTGGTTTTTGGACTCGCGGCCATATTCCGGTTTCTGCAACTCCGCAAGGAAAAGAAAGAGGACGGCGTCCGCAAAAAGGGACCCTTGATCGCCCAAGGTGCCCTTATCTTGATGACTTTGTACCTTCTCGTGCAAGCCAATTCCGCCACGGCCTTTGCTTGCTTCTTCCTGGGCGGTGGTGTGATGGTGTTGACGCAACTTTTCCGAGTGGCTCGAAATCCTGCGGTTCTTCGGCTATTGATCGCTACGGCCATTGTCGTTCCTGTATCTGCAATGTTTCTCGGCGTCGGAAGCAGCCTCGTGGGAACTTTGGGAAGGGACGCTACCTTCACCGGCAGGACGGCCATCTGGCAGGCCGCACTTAGCATGGTTTCCAACCCCTTATTGGGTGCAGGTTACGAAAGTTTCTGGCTCGGGCGGCGACTCGTAGCAGTAGAGAACTTAATCGAGCAAGGAGTAAACCAAGCGCACAACGGTTACATCGAAATATATCTGAATTTGGGATGCGTGGGGTTGGTTTTGCTTTCTATCCTCCTCGTCACCGGTTACCGCCGCATCGTTACAGCAGTACTAGCGCAGATGCAGGCGGGCTACCTCCGCTTGGCATTCTTCATCGTCGCTATCGCTTACAATTTTAGTGAGGGTGGCTTTAAGATGATGCATCCCGTTTGGATTACGTTTCTCCTGGCGATTGCCGTGATTCCAGAAATCCCTAGTCACAGAGCTCCGGAGCTTGATCGCCGACCGATTGACTCAGAATTCGTCGCCGAGCCGACGGCCAGGGTAACTGTTTCCGTTCGCCAGAATCGCAAAAATACTCTACCGATACTGGTACCGAGAAAGTTTTCGTGAGCAGAAGCGCTCGACGCGACTGTTTGGTAGTGCTTTCGGATCTTGAAGTTCTCTTGAACGCTAGAGTGACTACCAGTTGGTCCGCATAGCGTCACACAGTAGTTTGCCCGAAGCTTATTCATCTTGGAGTTTAATATGCGAATAGCTCTTCTTGGCCTCTACCAGGGCCCGTCATTGGTGAAGAGCCGCCCGACTCTGCGCAACAAGAGTATGTCCCGCCAGATCAAGATTGAACTTGTTGCCTCCGCACTTCAAGGCAACGGCGCGAGCGTGGAGATTCTATCGTCAGGCGAGGTCGTTGATCATCAGTGGCGCTTTTATCCGGGGCTCTCCGAATCGGAGCCTTTTCATCCACATATCCCAATCTATTACTGCTCTGCCTTGGCAGTCCGACGGCTGAACGGGGCCTGGTCTGACAGCCAACTCCTGAGGCTCTTCAAAAGGCGACATCAAGTCTCCCCGTATGACCTAGTGATGATATGGAATATGAAGAGTCCTCACGTCAAATGCGCGAATTACGCGATGCGGCGTTGCCACCTCCCCGTAATTCTGGCTTACGAAGACGATCAGTTTGTTAGCCGGACCGGCGAGGTGATGGATGGTGGCCTCCGCTCAGGCTTTCGGGCTGAATCATGCAGGAAGCTTCTCAAAGCGGTATCGGGAGGCATCGGTGTCTCTCCGTATCTGCTCTCCCAGTTTCCTGACGATATTCCAAAACTGCTGCTACGAGGTGCGGTGGGTGACGACTTAGTTGCCGCCGGGCGCAACTCGCGAGAATCTAAGAAAAACTGGATCTTGTTTGCGGGGACGCACGATTCCATAAACGGCGTGACGGAATTGATTGAAGCGTGGCGGTTGAAAAGGATTCCAGATTGGGAGCTCCACATCACAGGTCACGGCGAATTGACAGAAGAACTGCGGAACCGGGCCCAAGATCTTGAGGGTATCCGCTTTCACGGCTTGGTAAGCCGCCAAACCTTGGTGGATCTGCTTTCGTCGGCCAAGATATGCATAAATCCGCAGGCCGTAAGCCGGATACCAGGTAATCTGTTCGCGTTCAAGATCATCGAGTATCTCGCTGCGGGCGCAAAGGTGATTTCCACGCCCATGGGCCAATTGGAGAGTCCACTCGAAACCGGAATTACCTATATGCCTGAGAATTCGGCTGAGACGATTGCGGAAACCCTCCAATTGGTTATCAGAGAGCGTAGATTCGAACGAACCGCAATGGACGCGGCCCAGGAACTGTACGGATCGGCAGCAGTAGCAAAGTCTCTGAATGCCCTCGTCGGCCAAGTCATGGCCACGCAAGGACGATACAAGACGAAACAAAACAACACCGCAAGTGGAGTGTAAGGAGAAGACGGAGTTGTATTGGACAGAGCCTCTTCTTTTGGGCTGGACGGGGGTTCCAAGCAGGGAATTACCCACCAAAAATATTTTCGACTGATTCATTTAAATGGAGGAATTTAAATTATGTTAAACAACCAATTGTCTTCGAAGGACGAACTTATCACTGTCACTGGAGCTGGTGGATTCATCGGCGGTCACCTCGTGTCGGATTTGCGCCGCCTGGGGCACAAGCGGATTCGGGCCGTGGATATCAAGCCCCTCGAAGAATGGTATCAACGCTTCGAGGATGTCGAGAACATCGTCGCCGACTTGAATCTTAAGGACAACTGCTATCGGGCCGCCGACAGCGCCTCTCAGATCTACAACCTAGCCGCCAACATGGGCGGCATGGGCTTTATCGAGAACAATAAAGCTCTGTGCATGCTCTCCGTTCTGATCAACACGCAGATGTTACAGGCAGCTCGGGCTTGTGGCGTCGCGAAGTTCTTCTACTCCTCCTCCGCTTGTGTCTACAACGCCGATATGCAGCGGGATGTCAACAATCCTGGGCTCCGTGAAGAAGATGCATACCCGGCGATGCCCGAGGACGGTTACGGTTGGGAGAAGCTCTTCAGTGAGCGGATGTGCCGTCATTTCCGGGAAGACTTCGGTCTGTACACGCGTGTCGCGCGTTTCCACAACGTGTACGGGCCGCACGGCACCTGGGACGGAGGCCGCGAAAAGGCACCGGCCGCGATCTGCCGCAAAGTCATCGAGGCCAAGATCTCTGGCAATCATGAGATCACGATTTGGGGCAGCGGTCAGCAGACTCGCAGCTTCATGTACATCGATGATTGTTTGAAGGGCATACACCTGATCATGAATTCGGACGTCCTAGAACCAATCAATCTCGGCTCGTCGGAGATGGTTTCGATTAACCAGTTGGTGGACATCGTGGAAGACATAGCCGGCATCAAGCTGAAGCGCAGTTACGATCCAAGTGCTCCGAAGGGTGTGAACGGCCGGAACAGCGATAACACTTTCATCAAACAGCGTCTCGCGTGGGAACCGGGCATCACGCTGCGCGCAGGCTTAGAGAAGACCTATTCCTGGATCTACAAAGAGATTCTCGCGCACAGCAGCCGTGCCCACGTGCATGTTTAAGTAAACGCAGCCCTTAGCAGCTCCGCGAAGCTTACTGAGAATGGGTAGGACCGGCACCTGTACGATCGTTGTACCACTGACCAGTAGACTTCGCCTTCCTGCTGCGAATAACATCGCCCCGATGAGCGACGCACGCGTCCACGCCACGCGTCCGGTCGTCTGAATCCGCTCTGAGGAGATGTAATGAGATCTGCGCGTCTGACCTTGTTTGCCCTTATCCTGCTCTGCGTGCCGGTGTTTGCTGATGCACAATTGTCGTCGGGCGTTCTCGATCCTTCGCGCGCGATTGATTGGACACAGATAGGAGCAGGCTCCATCCCTTCTGGGAGCTGGACACAGTGTGGCGCGACCATCGCGCCTTATGGATCGATAATCAGTCCACAATCGTCGTCCACGATAAACAACGCTATTACGTCCTGTGCGGCTAATCATTACGTTCTTCTTGGGCCTGGGACGTTCTATTTGAGCGACAAGTTGGTCATGGGGGCTAACAATGTCGTCTTGCGGGGGTCAGGCCCTGACAAGACTGTTCTTAGGTTTTACGGAGGCGGGTCCTGCTGGATAGCCACGACTTTGGTTTGCTTCAACGGCGGCTCGAGCATGGATTTGGGTGGCACCGGTTCAACCGATGCCGACAACCTGGCCAATTGGACGGCAGGGTATGCTCGGGGAACAACGAGCATCACTATAGGCGCGAATACTCGCGGTTCACATAAGCCCGCCGTTGGCGACACCATCCTGCTTGACATGCAGGTAGACGGCACGGCTTTGTCAGCCGACACGTACCCCGAAGTATTCTCTTGCATCCAGGCAGGTCAGTGCTCACAATCGGCGGGCAGCCCACCGTCAGGCCATGGCAGCGGCGCAAGCTCCTATGAACAATTTCAGGTTGTGCAGATTACGAGCATTAGTGCCAGCGCATGCCCTTGTACGGTTGGAATCACTCCCGGCTTGTTCATGCCCAATTATCGGTCCGGAAATAATCCAACCGCATCATGGTCGAATCTTCCTACACGCACCGGTGCCGGAATAGAAGATCTGCGAATCCAGAACGTCGCCGGTGGTATCTATGGGATAACGACCTTGTTCACGACAAAATCGTGGATAAAAGACGTCCAGATAGATACTGATTTAAGTGTTTCGGCTCCGCTGGTTCGTTTCTTTGTTCACGGTTTTGGAAGCCTTAACAACACAGTTAGAGACAGCTACATTTTTGCGCAGACCTCTTATTCAGACATCTACGGTTCAGACGACCGCACTTCCTGTGGAACGTTATATGAAAACAACATCTTTCAGTCCATAGACGTGCCTTTCGAAAACGAACAAAGCTGCGCAAACGTATACAGCTACAATTATATTATTCACAACATTACCGCCGGTGGTTGGTTGCAGCCAGGATTCAACAATCATGGCGGAGGCTTCAATTTTACCTTGGTTGAAGGGAACGACGCCCTAGGTACGGGTTGGGACAATTATTTTGGCGGCGGTAACTTCAACACCGTGTTTAGAAACCGTCTTTGGGGCTACCAGCCAGGGCCCCTAGACCTCTCCACCGACCAGACGTATCCCGGATCGAACTACGCCATGTATCGTTTCAGCAACTGGGTCGGAAACGTCATGGGTTACGTCGGCTACCACACGAATTATCAGGTTCTTGCAAACGACGGGAGTTCCTCAGCGACTTGCGAAAAGAGCATCTGGTCCATCGGTCTAGGCGGTAATTGTCAGCACAATAGTCCTGCCCTGGACGACCAACATACGGTCGACACGCTCATGCGCTGGGGAAATTGGGATGCGGTGAACAATTCTGTACAGTGGAACTCAACTGAGGTGCCGTCTGGTCTGGCGAAATATGCGAACGCCGTACCATCTAGTCACAACCTGCCCGTGTCTTTTCTGTACGCGGGTAAGCCCTCTTGGTGGACAGTCAATGGGCAAGTAGCCATTCCTTGGCCAGCAATTGGTCCGGACGTAACCAGCGGAAGTCTTGCGAACTCCGGCGGTTTTGCCAATAAAATACCAGCACGAGTTTGCTTTGAACGCGTCATGAATGGAACTTACGGAGACTTGATACCCAAAACGTTCAACGCGAACAGTTGCTACGGGAACGCGTCTTCCACCAACCAGATTGTACCGACGGGTCTCGCAGCGAGCGTTCAGTGAGATTTTTCTTGAGGCCCGTACAGCGCCGGACATGTCCCGGGGACTGACAGTATCGAGTTCTTCCTTTCGCTCTCACGCAGTGTCCAAGACTTGTTAGGATGGCCTGCTAGTCAGACCATAATGGACTGGAATCAACTTTCCCCGTATACCTCAAAGGACTTTCGTCTGTTGAGTGTGTCAAGGCTGCCTTGGAAGGCGTTTGCGCGTAGCGCGTAAGACCCCATTCAATTCGTTTGAGCTCCACATACCAAAGTTTTGGAAGATATCCGAATTGATCTGACTCGGTATCGCCTTTGCGGAAACTGTTTGGCCAACCGAAACAGCGAATTGTAATTCTCAAATTTGATTGGCTTTGGCGCGTACAATCCTTGGTCACGACAATCTGTGCCCAGCACACTCAAAAACTCAACCAGCATGGAGTCTATAGCTCAATCCGGGGCTATATTGCCGCCAACACGGATGAGCGTGTCTGCCAGGAGAGCACTTGAAGCCATTTGATGCAAACGGCGCATTCCACCCCACTGCGGAAGGCCACAAGCTGCGTCAACTTGCCGTTCGCGGCGTCGGGGCCACGTTGCTATCCGGGGGCTTGGGGTTAGCTATCCAGGTCGTCGCGACTATGGTCCTAGCACGGCTCCTCACTCCGAAGGATTTCGGGCTGATAACCATGGTCACCACGTTTAGCCTACTTCTTATGAATTTCGGGCTAAACGGCTTCACCGAGGCGATTATCCAGCGGGAAGAACTCGATCACGCCCTTGCAAGTAACCTGTTTTGGATCAACGTAGGAGCCAGCTTTGTCATAGCAATAGCGTTCGCCGGAGCCGGATCCCTGCTGACTGGGCTTTACAAGGATCCACGGGTAGCCGCAGTCACCCAGGTGATGGCGTTGACGATCCTTATTACAGGACTTTCGGTGATCCATATGGCCTTGCTTAAACGTGCCATGCGGTTCTCCGTTGTCTCGGTGATAGACATCCTCGGCCGTGTCGGCTCGGTCGTCGTTTCCATCGTTCTTGCCCGGGCCGGGTGGGGATATTGGGCCCTGGTCGCAGGAGCCTTGGCAGTGCCGGCTGTTACTTGCATCTTGGCCTTGACGGTGTGTCGTTGGATCCCGGGCTTCCCACGTCGAGCCTCCGGCACAGGCGCGATGGTCCTCTTCGCGATAAACACCTACGGACGTTTCTCAACCGGGTACTTCGCAAACAATCTCGATAACTTCCTGATTGGATGGCGTCTTGGTGCCACACCTCTGGGGTTTTATAAAAAGGCTTATGATCTGTTTGTTTTACCATCGAGCCAACTTTCGATCGGTCTGGTGAACGTTGCCATTTCCGCTCTCAGTCGCTTGCAGCGGAATTTAGAGCAGTATAGAAAATACTTTCTTAGTGCACTGGGTGTTATGGCGTTTGTGGGAATGGGGCTTGGTGCGGACCTGACGCTGATCGGCAAAGACTTGATTCTCATCTTGTTGGGAACAAAGTGGGGCGAATCGGGCCCAATTTTTGTTCTTTTGGGACCGGGGATCGGGATCATGCTCCTCTATTACACTCATATTTGGATACACGTTTCAATCGGAAGAGCAGATCGCTGGTTTCGTTGGGGCCTAATAGATGTTGCTATAACGAGTCTATCTTTGCTTGTGGGAATTCATTGGGGCGCCAAAGGTATCGCTCTTGCTTGGGTGGTCGCTTACTGGATTATCACACTGCCGGCCCTCTGGTATGCCGGAAGACCGATAGGACTTGGAATATCCAAAGTGATATCGGTTACATGGAGATACTTGCTCGCCTCCGCCATGGCAGGCGCTGTTGTCGCTTTGATCGAGCAGGCAATTCCATCTTTGATGGCCGCGCAAGGTTCGTTATGGGCTCTTTGCCGTGCCTTAGTGATCTCCGCATTGTTCCTAGCCCTATACTTGGGTGCGGTCGTCGGGCTCCACAGAGGTTGCGCACCTCTCAATCAAGTTGCAAGACTACTGCGGGAAATGGCTTCTCGTGGTGGATCATCAGAGTCGGCCCCTTCATTTGAAGATAGGGCAGAGTGGCCCGAAGTTGCCACTGATGTCTACGTTGCCGCGAAGGACCACGAATGAGCGAAACGAAAGTGAAACGATCCGCGGCGGGACGCTTGGGACTTCTAATCCGGTATCAAATCTCACAGCACATTGATTAGACAGACGTATTTTCAAAAAAACTTGAGACGTTTCCTGAAGAACAGGAAAATACTCTACTAAATCTATTCTAGTTCTCTGACTGGTTGGGTGTTATTCAGGTCGCTTAATTCCCGGACGTAGTTCCATTGGATTATGTAATCGGACCAACCGAGGAATCCTGAAACACCCGGTGGCCGAGCGCCAAATGTCCCGGACGCTTGTTGCTCTGAGCAGAGCTTTTGACCGTGACGCGAGCGAAGGGGAATGAGGGTTGCTTGACCAGAATCGGAGTAGGACGGATAGCGATTTTTGCCAGGCCAAGTAACCAGGTTTAGCCGGAGGGTCAGATGCAAAAACGGAGTCTTTGGTCGAGGTTAACAGGCTACTATCGCAGAAGGGTTGCGAGTTTAGTATTCAGAAAACCGTTTTTGATTAGCCTGCAAAAGCCTTTAATATCGTTTACCTTTGACGATTTTCCGCACTCGGCCTTGATGGCCGGTGGTGCCATCCTAAACCGTTTCGGTCTAGCAGGAACTTTCTACGCGTCGTTCAGCCTCGTAGACAAGGAAACGCCCAGCGGTCAAATATTTTGTTTGGACGACTTGACGACACTTTTCGAGCAAGGACACGAATTGGGATGCCACACATTTTCGCACTGCGATTCGTGGAACACAGACCCGCGGACTTTTGAGGACTCAGTCGTCGAGAACCGGGCGGCCCTCAAAGAGATTCTCCCGGATGCGGAGTTCATGAGTTTCTCGTACCCAATCGAAATGCCTCGGCCACGTACAAAGGGGAGAATCGCTCCTTATTTCCTAAGCTGTCGTGGCGGAGGCCAGATTATAAACACTGGACGGACAGATCTCAATCAACTATCGGCCTTTTTTTTGGAGAAAAGCCGGGATAATCCTCAAGCTGTTAGGGATCTCATTGACCTTAATCAAAAAGAACGCGGCTGGTTAATTTTTGCGACTCACGACATCTCCGATAACCCTACGCAATTCGGATGCACCCCAGAATTCTTTGAGCATATTGTGAGATATGCCGTAAGCTCCGGCGCGCACATTCTACCGGTTGCCAAAGCCATAGAGGCGCTCGGTGCCCCTGGCTCGGAAAGGGTTAGACGCAGCCGCCGTCTTGTCCCCCCTGGAGTTGGAGTCGCTCGCAAATCAACCAAAACAACGCCTTTGGTCTCGATACTGATTCCCGCTTTCAACGCGCAGGAATGGATCGCTGATACGCTGCGCTCAGCGATTGCGCAAACATGGAAAAGGAAGGAGGTCATTGTCGTTGACGACGGCTCGACTGATCGGACGCTCGCGATTGCGAGACAGTTTGAATCGGACTGTGTCCGTGTTGTTGCAGATAAGAATCAAGGTGCTGCCTCAGCCAGAAATAAGGCATTTTCCTTGTGTCGCGGGGATTATGTTCAGTGGCTGGATGCTGACGACCTTCTAGCTCCTGATAAAATTGCCAGGCAGATGGCGGTCTTGGGTCAGAACGGAGACAGGAAAACTCTTCTTTCTTCGGAGTTTGGGCGGTTCATGTACCAATGGCAGCGTGCGCACTTTCTCCGGACTAGTCTTTGGGAAGACCTGTCTCCTGTTGAGTGGATCCGGCGCAAGATGGGACAAAACCTTTACATGCAGACCGCCACGTGGCTCGTTAGTCGCGAGTTGAGCGAAGCAGCTGGGTTATGGGACACCCGCATGTTATCCGACGATGACGGCGAGTATTTCTGCCGTGTTCTTCTTAAGAGCAGTGGCACACGATTTGTGCCGGGTGCAAAAATGTACTATCGCAGCTTTCGTTCCGGCTCCCTGGCCTATCTGGGAAAGTCAAACTTAAAGTTCGAAGCATTTTGGCTGTCCATGCGGTTGCACATAGGGTACCTCCTATCCCTTGAAGATACCGCAAGGACTCGAGAGGCTTGTCTCCTGTACATGCAACGAAATATTATTCACTTCTATCCGGAAAAGGCTGACATTGTCAGGCAGGCACAACAGCTGGCGCGAGATCTAGGAGGAGAACTCCGACCTCCTTACTTGTCCTGGAAGTACTCGTGGATTAGGCGGGTTTTTGGCTGGACTATAGCCAAGAACACTGCGCTGGAGATGAGAAAGATCAAGTGGTCGCTGGAGAAGTCGTTGGACAAAAGGATTTTTCAGGTCCGGAATCGTAATGGCAGGTTGGCGATTCCGTACACGAACGTCGCACTCTCTTCAGATACAGCTCCGCGATGAAGTATTCTTCACTTATATATCCGCTGACGACAGCACAGGCAACCGTAACCGAGCCCCAAAAGTGGCTGGGCGCAACTCGGAGATCTGTAGAGCACGCGGAAGGTAAGCGGCCAAATGAAGAAGACTGAAGTGGCGATTATTGGTGCCGGACCGTACGGTTTATCGATTGCGGCCCATCTAAGAGCTCGTGGGATCGGTTTCCGTATCTTCGGAAATCCGATGGATACTTGGTTGAAGCACATGCCCAAAGGCATGCGACTGAAATCCGAGGGCTTTGCCTCTTGCTTATACGATGCGGGAGATTCGTTTAACCTTGAGGCGTACTGCCTGGAGAAGGGCCTCCCCTACGCCCACATCGGCCGACCTGTGCCGCTTGATGTGTTTTCAGCTTACGGTCTCGAGTTTCAAAAAAGATTCGTTCCAAACCTTGAGAATAAACTCGTTGCCTCGCTCCGAAAGACGGCGGAAGGATTTCGGATTCAGCTAGAGGATGAGGAGGTCGCTTTGGCGGAAAGGGTCGTCATGGCGGTCGGACTGACGCACTATGACTACCTTCCACCGGAATTGAAAGGTTTCCCTGAGGAACTGGTCAGCCACAGTTCACAGCACAATACCATCGAAGAATTTAAGGGTCGTGAAGTGGCGGTTGTGGGGGCAGGTGCTTCCGCTCTTGATTGGGCCGCACTACTGCATCAGGGCGGAGCCCGAGTGCATGTGCTCTCCCGTAAACCTGCCATCCGATTTCATGACGCGCCCGAGAAAACGGAACCCAACCTGTGGGATCGTCTTCGTACCCCGATTACTGGTATTGGACCCGGTTGGAAGTTATTTTGGTGCACCAACGCACCACTTCTTTTCCGCTTGATGCCGCTTCAGTTCCGGCTTGATCGGATTAAACGGATTCTTGGCCCGGCACCTTGCTGGTTCATCAAGCAAGAAGTCGTTGGCAAGGTGGATCTGGTCGTGGATGTCACCATTCAAAAAGCTGAAGTGCAGAATGGTCGAGTTGTCCTTACTCTTACGGATAGCACAACGAAACAGAAGACACTCATTGTAGATCACGTGATGGCTGCAACAGGCTACCAGGTGGATCTCCGACGTTTGAAATTCCTTGATTCGGGACTTCTGACAGCCATCCGAACTGTGGAAAACACCCCGATCTTGTCTTCAAACTTTGAGTCCACGGTTCCCGGTTTGTATTTTGTCGGAGCGTCGGCGGCAAACACGTTTGGGCCTTTGCTGCGTTTTGCGTTTGGGGGAAAATTTACTGCAGGTCGGCTCTCTAGACATCTGACGAGAACGGCGAAGCGCGGACCGGCAGTCAGCATAACGGAGCAGGATGTTAAAACGGGAGATCGCGGGGAGTTCGCGGCCCAGTAAATCTTTGTTTTTCGTTTCTTTGCATTTTATGGTGAATTGCCAGTGAGTAGAAGTTCGTTAATCTTCGAAGGATCCTCGGTGCAAATGGGCTCGGCTGAATTTGATTCGGACCGGCATGGAACTCTTGCTCCGAGGGTCTTGCTCACCAACACGAACCGGTGGCCGAGCCCGGCGCGAATTGCCATTGGCCTGGCAAAACTCGGCTGTCGCATCTCTGCCATTTGTCCGCCTCGAGGTCACCCCGTTTCCGCGACGAGTGCGGTGCAGGAGGTCTTTCCCTACAGTAGTATTCGACCCTTGGAGTCGCTGATGCGCGCGATCAGTGCCTCCAACCCGGATCTGATTATTCCTTGCGATGATCTAGGGGTTGAACATCTCCACGAACTCCATGAACGAGCGCGCATGTTGGGTTCAGCGGGCTCCAAGCTGTCCAATTTAATTGAGTACTCTATCGGACCAGCAGCGAGTTACCCCGTGGTTTCCCGGCGCCGGGAACTTCTCCGGGTGGCTCAGGAGGAAGGTGTTCGTGTCCCGAAATTCAAATTTCTGAGTAGTGCCGAGGACCTCAAGTCGTGGAAAACGGAGCATTCGCCCCCGTGGGTTCTCAAACGGGACGGAACCTTCGGAGGAAGAGGCGTACGAATCGTGCAGACTCCAGAGAAGGCGGAGCAAGCCTTCGAGGAACTGACTCGATTATTTCGTGCCACGCGGGCGATCAAAAGAGCAATCGTCAATCGTGATCCGTTCTGGCTACGTCCGTGGTGGCAAGCTCAGAGACCTTCAGTGATTGTTCAGTCTTATGTTCAGGGTCATCCTGCGAATTGCACATTCGTGTGTTGGAACGGAGAGGTACACGCCATGGCGAGCGTGGAGGTGCTTAGCTCAGATGGTCTAACGGGTCCAGCCAGCGTTGTGCGTGTGGTTAAGAATCCCGACATGATATTGGCTGCTGAGCGGCTTGCCCGCCGACTGAATTTATCAGGTTTTTTTGGTTTGGATTTCATGATTGAGGAAAGCTCAAGAGCGACTTTTCTTATCGAAATGAACCCACGCTGCACTCCACTATCCCACTTGCAACTCGGTGAGGGCCGAGACTTGATCACTGCTTTGGGGTCCCGCCTCTTGGGCCGGCGATTGACCGTGCCGCCTGCTGTGACCGAGAACGACGTGATCGCTTACTTTCCACAATCTGCCAAAGGCAAGAGCGAGGTGCTGCAATCGTGTTTTCAAGATATTCCGCAAGGTGAGTCTGCTTTGGTTGAAGCACTCCTGAAGCCGTGGCCAAACAACAGTCTTTTCTACCGATTCGTTTCTAAATTGACCGGTGCGCCTTCAGAGGTCGCCAAACATGAGACTTCAAAGAGTGAAGTCACGCCCGTATGACCTAGAATTTCCAAGTCTAGGCGGACGTCAGGGGAGTCAATTTTCTGGGTGCCCATAATCTTTTGTCCGACTTTCATCCGGGGTAAGCCAAGGTTGCATGGGACTTTCGGCAAGGCTGAATACAACCAATTTAATTATCTTTTTTTATAATCATAGCAGCTAAACCAAAGCTCCTTTCTGTTTACGTTTACCGATTTATAATTAAGATCGCTCTACTATGTCATTAAATCCGATGATTCTATTCCGCCTCGATCCGACTCAAGATACACGATGGACAGAGTTTATCGAGCGAAGTGATGGAGCTTCCATATTTCATACGGTCGGCTGGCTGAAAGCACTTAGAGACACTTACAACTATAAGCCAATCGCTTTCACGACTTCGGCTCCCCAGGAAACCATGAAAAATGCGATTGTCTTCTGCGAAGTCGATAGTTGGATTACGGGACGACGGCTAGTTTCTCTTCCATTTTCTGATCACTGTCAGCCGCTCACTGCTTCGGCGTCAGATTTTGGTTTCTTGCTCCGCTCTCTGCAAGAGGAGATGAAAGCCGAAAGATGGAGGTACTTGGAGGTGCGTCCCGCTCATGTGAAACTGGACGATCCCGAAGGATCGACAGGGTTCGCCGCAGTCCGCAGATACTATTGGCATCTATTGGACCTCGAAGGCGACCTGAACCGTGTATTGGGCAGATTTGACAAGGATTCTGTACAGCGCCGCATCCATCACGCCGAGCGAATGGGGTTAATAGAAAAAATAGGCACTTCTGAGGAACAATTGAAGCAATTTTACGCACTCTTTGTAGTTACCCGCAGTCGCCACCATGTGCCCCCAATGCCGTATACCTGGTTTCACAATCTGATTCAAAATCTGGGCCAAGCACTTCAAATCCGGTTGGCCTTCATGCAAGACAAACCCGTTGCCGCAATCCTGACCCTGAGATTCAAGAATGTTCTTTACTATAAGTATGGATGTTCCGACCTTCGGTTCAATAGATTGGGTGCGATGCCTTGGCTCTTGTGGAGGGCCATTTGCGACGCAAAACTCTGCGGAGCAAATAAATTCGATTTAGGACGAACGGAGGATGACAACGCCGGGCTGCTCGCTTTCAAAAACAATTGGGGGTCGCCTCCGAACCAGCTCACTTATTGGAGATATCCGGCGACTTTGCCATTCGACTCAATCGCCAGCTGGAAACTGAAGCTGGCAAAACGTGTCTTTGCGCGCATGCCGGGCAGTCTGTTGACGATTAGCGGAAGGTTAATGTACAAGCATATTGGCTGATGCTATTCGCTGATCGGTGATTCGTGAAAAAGCTCTGGTAGAGGCGCTTTAGGATAGCGATTGATGGTATTTAATGAGACCCGGATCCAAGGGGCGTTCGAGATACAGCTGGAACCTATTTATGACGCCCGGGGGTTCTTCGCCCGCGCCTGGTGTCGAAATGAGTTCGAGGCGCATGGCCTCGAAAGCAGTCTTCAGCAATGCAACATTGCGCATAACCTACGCAGAGGCACACTTCGGGGTATGCATTTCCAGGCCGAACCACACGCTGAAGCCAAGTTAGTGCGTTGCACCAGAGGGGCGATATACGATGTTGTCCTTGATTTGCGCGCACAATCCTCTACTTTCAAAGAGTGGATTGGAATTCATCTAACTGCCCAAAATCGAAATATGGTTTACGTCCCCAAAGGATGCGCGCATGGGTTCTTGACCTTGCAAGCAGAAACTGAACTCTTTTATCAAATGTCGGAGTTCTACAACGCGGAATCGGCGCGCGGAGTGCGCTGGAACGACCCGGCATTCAACATTGCCTGGCCCGAAAGAGTGGAAGTGATTTCAGAACGTGATCGAACCTACCCGGACTTTCACGGGTGACACGACTCTGAGAGGAAAAGTGGAGCAGAAGGATCGAGCGAAACTCGGAGCCGAGCTTCATCAATTTGCACGGGAACTCTATCCGATCTGCCGGAGCATCACCGGGGATGGACTTCGACAGACCTTGTCCGCGATCGGCAGGCGTGTTCCTCTGGAAATCTTCGAGCTGCCGACAGGAACGCCCGTTCTCGACTGGACGATTCCCAAAGAGTGGAACATCCGGGATGCGTATATCAAGGATCCCGACGGGAAGCGCGTTGTGGATTTTCAGAAATGTAATCTCCACGTTCTGAATTACAGCATCCCAATTCACTCCAAGATGCCGCTGAGCGAATTGAAGCCACATCTCTTTACCGACGCTCAGAATCCCGACTGGATTCCCTACCGAACTTCCTACTACAAGGAAAACTGGGGGTTCTGTCTCACGCACAATCAGATGTTGAACTTAAAGGAGGAGGAGTACGAGGTCTGTATCGACTCAACCCTTGCAGACGGGCATTTAACCTATGGTGAATGCTTCATCCAAGGAAGAAGTTCCGACGAAATCCTGATCTCGTGTCACGCCTGCCATCCTTCGCTCGCAAATGACAATCTTTCCGGGCTCGCAGTCGCCACATTCTTGGCGGAGCAACTGTCTGGCCGCAACCTCGGTTACTCATACCGGTTTTTGTTCATTCCAGGCACCATCGGCGCAATTGCCTGGCTAGCGCGAAACAAAGACACTACCAAACGCATCCGCCACGGCCTCGTGCTCGCCAGTATCGGAGACAGAAGCTCGTTCCATTACAAGAAAAGCCGGCAAAATAATGCGGAAATCGACCGCGCCGTCGCCCACGTCCTTAAGCATGCCGATCTGTCAGCCGAAATTCTTCCGTTTTCGCCGTATGGCTATGATGAGCGGCAGTATTGTTCTCCTGGCTTCGATCTCCCCGTTGGCTGCTTGACGAGGAGTGTTTGGGGGACGTTTCCGGAGTATCACACTTCGGCCGACAATCTGGAGTTTCTGTCCCCTGATTCACTAGCTGAATCTCTTTCCGTTTGCACCTCCGTGATTGAGGTACTTGAGAACAACTGGTGTTATAAGAATCTCGCTCCTTTTGGTGAACCTCAATTAGGACGTCGCGGTCTGTACCTTGCGACGGGCGGAACGTCCCCGGATCTGGAAATCAGCGCGCGACTCTGGGTCTTGAATTTATCCGACGGGCACCACTCATTATTGGATATCGCGGAACGATCGGGCCTGCCGTTTTCCATTTTGAAGGATGCCGCGGTGCTGCTAAAAGAAAACGGCCTACTTGAGCAGAGCGATTCTGCTTAGGCTCGATCGAGCACGCTGGCGATAAAATGATGACGCGATCGTATTTTGCTGCGGAACCCCATGGACATCAACGAGGAGCTGAATGAAAGTACTTTTGACAGGCCACAAAGGCTATATCGGAGCCGTTGCAGCACCACTGCTTCAAGAGGCAGGTCACGAAGTCGTGGGATTGGATACGGATCTTTTTTCGGGGTGTGATTTCGGTAATCCGAATCCGGAAATCCCCGAGCTACGCAGGGACCTTCGTGACTTATCGCAATCTGATTTTGAGGGCTTTGAAGCTGTCGTTCACTTGGGCGCTTTGTCAAACGATCCATTGGGAAATCTCGACCCAAAACTCACCTACGACATCAATCATCGCGCTTCGGTGCGGCTTGCGGAGTTGGTGAAAGCTGCTGGTGTAAGTCGTTTTGTGTTTTCTTCTTCGTGCAGCACTTACGGTGCCGCAGGTGACGCGTTTCTTGATGAAACCGTCGCACTCAATCCGGTTACTCCTTACGGTGAATCGAAAGTCTATGTTGAGCGCGACGTTGCGCCCTTGGCGGATGATAATTTCAGCCCCACTTTCATGCGCAACGCGACAGCATACGGAGTTTCTCCAAGATTGCGTCTTGACATTGTGCTAAACGATTTGGTTGCTTGGGCTTATACCAAGGGTCAGGTCTACATAAAAAGCGATGGCACGCCGTGGCGTCCAATCGTTCATATTCGCGACATCATCGCGGCGGTAGTCAGTGTCCTCGCCGCGCCTCGCGAACTTGTTCACAATCAAGTATTTAACATCGGTCGCACGGAAGAGAATTACCGCATTAGCGAACTAGCGACAATCGTGGCCGAGACCGTCCCTGGCTGTCAGGTCGAGTTTGCACCTGGAGGCGGCCCTGACAAACGTTGCTACCGCGTAAACTGCGACAAGATCAGACGTGTTCTGCCTGGCTTCAAACCTAGGTGGACGGCTCGAATGGGGGCAAAAGAACTCTACGATGCCTACCGCGAGGTGAAACTTACGTTCGGGGATGTCCAAAGAGGGAGTTACGTCCGAATGGATCAGATCCAGCGGCTCCTCAGTGCGAATCGTCTGGACAAGTCGCTGCACTGGAAATAGGCCCCTGTGGAAAGGCTTTTCCACACATGTTCCTTCAACCTACCACTTTTGGGCGCCCAACAACCGTCTTCCCAGTTCAGATCATTTGTGTTGCTTATGTTATTTGTTTGCATATAGATACGGGAGGTCTTTGAATTCCACCCTGCCTAGTCTGACGGATTTTTGGCACGTTGATTGCCTCAACCAAGATAATGGCAGGTCACCCGTGGGACTCTTACGGCGTAAGCCTGCCCGCGAAGCACAGCAGTCTTATTCGGCTCACGAATGGCTGCAGTTCCTTGATTGTCAAGGGCCGCCTAAAGTTAATTCGGTTTACGAGCACGCTCCTCCGAAGGACCAATGCCTGCCAATCCAAGCTCGGTAGAGATCACAATCTAGACAAGAAAACAAACCCACTAAATGGCTACCATGGCGCTAACCACTGAAACTCCCCGGAATACTGCCGCAAAACCATGTCGCTTTTGCGGTGCCAGCCTTGAGAAGACATTTGTTGATCTCGGTATGTCGCCGCTTTGTGAGACCTACCCCTCGATGGCTGAACTCAATCGCGGGGAGGTGTTCTATCCCCTTCACGTTTATGTTTGTGAGAAGTGCTTTTTGGTCCAGTTGGAAGAGTTTGAAAGTCCGGAGAATATATTCAGTGACTATCTGTATTTTTCTTCTTATTCGGATTCCTGGCTAGAGCACTGCGAAAACTATACTGCTCAAATGATCGAGCGTTTCGGTCTCGGGCCAAACAACTTCGTTGTGGAAGTCGCGAGCAATGATGGCTACCTGTTGCAATACTTTGTGAAGAGAGGAGTGCCTGTTCTTGGAATTGAACCGGCCTCGAACGTTGCCAAAGTCGCAGAAGAAAAGGGCGTGCCGACGCTTAACCGTTTTTTTGGCACTCAGCTGGCGTTGGAACTGGCCTCCCAAGGAAAAACTGCAGATCTAATTGCAGGGAACAACGTGCTTGCCCAAGTGCCGGACCTCAACGATTTCGTGGAAGGTCTCAAACTCTTGCTAAAGCCGCACGGAATTCTGACGCTGGAATTTCCAAGCTTGCTTAAACTTATTGAACTCAACGAGTTCGATACGATTTATCACGAGCATTTCTCCTATTTCTCCCTGCTCTCTACCATCAACATTATGCGGGCGCACGGCTTGAAAATCTTTGATGTAGAAGAGCTTCCGACGCACGGCGGTTCCTTGCGCGTCTACGCCAGTCGTGCGGAAGACACGGCTCACCCCCAGCTGCCCAGCGTGGAAGCACTCCTTGAGCTGGAAAAGAAGTCAAGATTGGATACTATCGCCGCTTATGAAAACTTTGCCCGTCAAGTGAAAGAGACCAAGTTGGCCCTTCTCGACTTTCTGCTATCTGCCGCGAAAGAAGGAAAGGCGGTTGCGGGCTATGGCGCTCCCGGAAAAAGTGCGACTCTGCTTCATTATTGCGGCATCGGAAAGGACCTTATTCAATTCACTGTGGACCGTAGCCCGCACAAGCAAGGAAGAGTGCTCCCGGGCACACATATTCCGATTTTCCATCCGGATCGCATCCGCGAAGCGAAACCAGACTACGTAGTTATCCTGCCCTGGAATTTGAAAGACGAGATCATGCAGCAATTGCAATTCATCCGCGAATGGGGTGGCCGTTTTGTCGTGCCGATTCCGAAGGTTTTCATTTCCTAATAAACAGTGAGGTCGAGCAAACAATGAACATTTACGTTGACTCAAAACTGAGTGATGACGCACGACGAGCGGAGCTCTATCGCGGTTCAATTTTTGCTCACTCGCCTTCACCAAGTGCGTTAAAGCTATGCGAGCTTGCGCAGGAAATGATCGCGGAAGCCTTTAAGCCGCTTGATCCTCTGAGGATTCACGAACATATTTCTCCGGAGAAATCCGCCGAAATTCTGGGCGTCCTGAAGCCAAAATTCATTCACCATCCCGAATGCAAAGAGTCCATTCAAGGCATGCTTGCTGAACTCGGATGTGATTTGTCGCAGACTTACTTCGATGTTCCCCGCATGCGCACCGCGTTTCCCGGAGACTACCTCAAATCCGGCATAGCGTATGCGTTTCATCCGCACCGGGACACGTGGTACTCAGCTCCATTCTGTCAGATCAATTGGTGGATGCCCATTTATGATCTGAACAGTGAGAACTGCATGGCAATTCATCCACACTATTTTGGGCGGTCAATCAAGAATGGATCGCGGGACTATAACTACCACAAGTGGAATCTGGAGAGCCGCCAGAATGCGGCACAACACGTAAAGACCGATACGCGTGTGCAGCCTCGATCGGAAGAGCCGGTTGAGCTGGAACCGCAAGTCCGATTGGTGTGCAAAGTTGGTGGTGCGTACCAGTTCTCGGCAGCCAGCTTACACTCGACGGTCCCGAATACTTCCGATGTCGTGCGCTACAGCATCGATTTTCGCACGGTACACTTGGGCGATGTTCTGGGACGGATTGGAGCGCCGAATGTCGACTCCGAGTGCACTGGCACCACCATGGGTGATTACCTGCGTGGCATAGATCTATCTCGTCTTCCCGGGAATGCCGTCTCGATGTATCACGACGGCACTGAAATGATGTATTCGAAAGTCTAGAATTTCGTGATGCGACTGCTCCCCAAAAGAGCCCTTCCAAGGAGGGCCTGCACATGAAGGTGGTATTGTTCTGCGGCGGAGCGGGTATGAGGCTCCGCGGTTACTCCGAAGATGTGCCTAAGCCCATGGTCACGATTGGCGCGAGACCGGTCTTGTGGCACGTGATGAAGTACTACGCTCATTTTGGGCACAAGGATTTTATTCTGTGCTTGGGATATCAGGGCAGCGCAATCAAGAATTACTTTCTTGAATATGAAGAGTCCGTATCCAATGATTTCGTTTTATCAAAGGGGGGACGCGAGCTGGAGTTCATGCAACGTGACATCGACGACTGGAAGATTACATTCGTAGACACGGGGCAACGTTCTACGATTGGTGACCGCCTCCGTCTCGTTGAACCCCATCTGAAAGGCGAAGATGTATTCCTTGCGAACTATAGCGACGGGCTCACCGACTTTCCGCTGCCTACCTTGATCGATGAATTTTCGCGACGCGACGGATATGTGTCCTTTCTTTCCGTGCAGCCGCGCTCGAGTAGCCTGGACACCGTGCACGTAGCCGAAGATGGTTCAGTGCAAGCCATCCGGAGCATGAAAGATTCGAACGTGTGGGTGAACGGCGGATATTTTGTTCTGCGCAAAGAAGTCTTCCGGTATTTGAAGCCAGAGGAAGAGTTTGTCTACGAGCCGATGCAACGAATGATTGCCGAAGGGCGCGTTTGGTCGCGACGCTACGGGGGTTTTTGGCAGTGCATGGACACTTTTAAAGACAAGCAGATCCTCGATGAACTCGAGACCTCTGGCAACGCGCCATGGTGCGTTTGGAAGAATAGCAAGTCTAGTCACGGAGTCGCTCCATGATGGGTCTGCGACTGGCGAAAACGCCGTCAGAACCTTTGCAGATCCTCTGCCTTGGCGCCCATTCGGATGACATAGAGATTGGTTGTGGCGGCACATTGCTGCAATTGAAGCGTACCTACGCCGATCTGGCGTTTCATTGGGTCGTTTTCAGCACCGCTGGCGTTCGCGGAAAGGAAGCAGCCAGAGGCGCCGAACTGTTTGCGGCTGGCAGCAAGAAGCAGGTCATTCTGAAAGAGTTCCGCGATGGTTTTCTTCCTTACAGCGGAGGCTCCGTTAAGGAGGTATTCGAAGAACTCAAAGGGCAGGTGACTCCCGATCTGATTTTCACTCACTGGCAAGGCGATGCGCACCAGGATCACCGCTTACTATCCGATCTCACTTGGAATACTTTCCGCAATCATTTGATTCTCGAATACGAAATTCCCAAATACGACGGCGACTTGGGGCGCCCAAACATGTTTGTCCCGCTCGAGTCACCGTTCCACGAGCACAAAGTAGATCACCTATTTGAAGCATTCGAATCGCAGAGGTCCAAACCTTGGTTCGCCCGCGAGATGTTCTTGGGCCTCATGCGCGTGCGCGGCATGGAGTCGAATGCAACCAGCGGATATGCAGAAGCGTTTCACACGCGAAAAATAATTCTCGACGGTGGAAAGTGAAGGCGACCGCGCCAGAGAGCCTCGGACAGGCGAAAGATAAGCCCATGGTACCCAAAGACTTTTCACATTCTCGCGAACTTCAACCAAAAGCGCACCGGCTTATTCCGGGTGGTGCGCATACGTACGCCAAAGGTGATGACCAATTTCCCGAGCAGGCTCCCGGATTCATCGTTCGTGGCAAAGGCTGCCACTCTTGGGATGTGGACGGGAATGAATTCATCGAATATGGCATGGGTCTAAGAGCCGTCACGCTCGGCCATGCGTTCGAACCTGTAGTGGAAGCCGCGTACAGGCAGATGCAGGTCGGTCTCAATTTCTCGCGTCCCGCAAAACTGGAAGTGGATCTCGCAGAATTGTTTCTTGAGCTCGTGAGTGGCGCCGACATGGTGAAGTTTGCCAAGAACGGCTCGGACGTCACTACGGCGGCAGTTAAGCTGGCGCGCGCATATACGGGACGTGACTTGGTGGCGATCTGCGGCGACCAGCCGTTTTTTTCCACTGACGATTGGTTCATTGGTTCAACCGAGATGAACGCGGGCATTCCGCAGGCAATCATCGACATGACGCTGAAGTTCCGTTACAACGATTTGGCAAGTCTTCAAGAGCTGATTGGACGGCATCCCGGCCGAATTGCGTGCGTGTTAATGGAAGCTGAGACGACGATTCCGCCCGCCGCGGGATATTTGGAAGCGGTCAAAAGGCTTTGCGAAGAACATGGAATTGTCCTTATTTTTGATGAAATGATTACGGGATTCCGTTGGCATCTTGGTGGAGCTCAAAAATTCCATGGGGTGATTCCGCACTTATCCACATTTGGAAAGGCCATGGGAAATGGGTTTGCGATTTCCGCTTTGGCGGGAAAGCGCGAACTCATGCGGCTCGGTGGAATTGACCACGACCAACCGCGCGTATTTCTTCTCTCCACAACGCATGGCGCAGAAAATCACGCGTTGGCAGCCGCGTTGGAAACGATTCATGTGTATCGCGAACGTGATGTGGTTGGATTTCTATGGAAACAGGGAGAACGATTAAAGGAGCAAATCAATCGCTCTATCCTTGAGAATCACCTGACCGGCTTTTTCGAACTTTTGGGCCGCCCGTGCAATCTCGTCTTCGCCACCTACGATCAGAATCGCCAAGCGTCGCAAGCTTTCCGCACGCTGTTCATGCAAGAACTAATCCAACGAGGCGTGGTCGCTCCATCTTTCGTGGTGAGCTATTCGCATAGCGACGAAGACATTGCTCGAACAGCAGAGGCAATCTTTGAAGCACATCGCATCTATCGCCAGGCTCTCGACCAAGGCATCGAGAAATTCTTGAAGGGTCGGCCAGTGAAGCCCGTGAACAGGCGCTTCAGCTAATTTCTAACATTTGACGTACTATCCTTTTAGTATTGTGCAGTAATTGATTCCGATTGCTAAGCATACTCAACTCACCTAACTAGGTTCGCCCCAATACTGCATCGGAAAACGAATGCTTTTGGCAAGGATCTTGAGGAATCCGCTGAGATTGGAGCTTCTAAGCGGTGAGACACGATCCGCGAATACACATGAACAAAGCACAAGAATTAGAGGAAAGAGATTGGTGGGATTTGTGGAACACTTCTCACCGCTCGAAAGACAACAACGACGAAGTCTCGGTGGAACTTTTTAAGCATGTGGCCGCGATCATCAGGGATCTTTCTCAGGGACAAGCCAAACGCATTCTGGAAGTGGCTTGTGGCACAGGAACTCTTTCCCGTCAGCTGGAGTTCTCTAGCTACCACGGACTTGACATTTCACCTGCAGCTATTGGGATTGCTTCCAGCAAGGCCGCCCGCCTTTCGCCGCCTGAAGGCACCGAACGGCCGACTTATGAACTTGCCGACGTCCACGATTGGCCGCTTCCTTCGCGTTTGTTCGACGTGGCAGTCTGCGTGGACGCCGTCGCATATTTCCGTGATCAGCAACTGGCCTTGAACAAGATAGCCCGTGTTCTTACGCCATCCGGGCAGCTTGTACTCACGACGATTAATCCTTTCGTTTACAATCGCATTCGACGTACGGCACAAAATCCCCTAAAAGAAGGATCTATCCGTCGTTGGCTATCGCGAGCGGAATTGCACGATTTAATCACTTCGGCGAGATTGCGGATTGAGCGATCGTATACGATCATGCCGAGAGGGCAGATGGGCATCTTGCGCATCATCAATTCGAGGAAGTTAAATCATGCGTTGGGTGATCGCGCTGAGCAAACATTCCGCCGTTGCAAAGAACAAATCGGACTTGGCCAATACCGAGTTGTAGTTGCAGGAAAAAGAGAATAGCTCCACTGACAACGCGGCTAACGGAGCTGCCGTGGCCTCCCAAACTGCAAAATCGACAAATCACCCTACCAAGAACGACTGCCATCCGCCTCTTTCCGAAGGCGACAAGAATTTCAACAGAAAAAAATATGACAATCGACGAAAAGATCTCCAGAGAGGAGGAATCACAAGAGGTTCCCATAGTCGTTCCCGCGCCATCGGAATTCAAACAAAAATCGGTCCGCGGTGGAGCCCTCTCGATGTTTGGACAGGGCGTTGGCATGGCCCTTCAGATCGGTACGACAATCATTCTAGCGCGCCTGTTGTTGCCAACCGACTACGGCCTGCAATCTATGGTTTTCACGCTAACCGCATTTTTTAGTTTGTTCAAAGACGCGGGATTGAGCGTCGCCACGGTCCAGCGGGAGACTCTGACGCGTGAGCACATTTCTACACTATTTTGGATCAACATCGGCTTGGGAACGCTGCTCACAGTTATCGTAGCCGCAGCCGCTCCGCTACTCGCAGTGTTCTATAAAGAGCCGCGTCTGCTCTGGTTGACCGTCGCTTCTGCGTCCATCTTTTTGTTCAACAGCCTTTCGGTGCAACATCGCGCGCTCCTGGACCGCTCCATGCGATTTGCAACGAACGTGAAGATAGATATTTTATGTGCAGTCATCAGCGCTTTCATCGCCATTGGCATGGCCGCCCTGGGATGCGGATATTGGTCGCTCATTTGCCAGAACATCAGCCTTCCCCTTGTAGGCACGATTGCGGTTTGGATTGCGATGCCGTGGATTCCCGGAAAACCGCGGTGGACGCCAGAACTAAAATCAATGGTGCGTTTCGGCGGAACGGTAACACTCAACAGCGTGGTGGTTTATGTCGCCTACAATATGGAAAAAATTTTGCTGGGCCGCTACTGGGGCGCCGCTCCGCTCGGGATTTACGGGCGAGCCTATCAGCTTGCGACTCTGCCAGTACAGCAACTGATTGGAGCGGTGCACACGATCGCCTTCTCCGTGCTTTCGCGCATGCAGGGAGAAATGGAGCGTCTCCAGCGCGCGTATTTGAAGTCACTTTCACTTATTGTTTCGTTGACTATTCCCGTGGTGATCAGTTCCGGGCTCTTCTCTAATGAGATAGTGGCTGTGGTGCTCGGACCAAGATGGACGGAATCAGCACCAGTTCTGCGATTACTCTCACCGACAGTTATGTTTCTCGCGCTGGTGAATCCATTTTCGTGGTTCCTTAGTGCGACCGGTCAAGTTAGGCGAAGTCTGAATACAGCATTCCTCATCTGTCCGGTCGTCATCTTGGGCATTATTGTCGGTTTGCGCTACGGACCGCGCGGAGTCGCCGTGGGATATTCTTCTGCGATGGTTCTACTCTTTGTGCCAATCGTTGCGTGGGCGACCTACGGAACAGGCATAACAGCACGAGCATACTGGAACGCAGTCAAGCGGCCGCTCGCCGCCGGATTCCTCGGTGGCTTTGCCGGCTGGCTGTTCCAGCGCCTCTGCGCAGATCAACTGGCGCCGTTGCCGTTGCTTGTTCTGGAACTGACGATCTCCTGTTCGGCCTATGGCGCTATTCTCTTGTTTGCTATGGGTGAGAAGGACTTTTATTTTGACCTTGTAAGGCAAATTCTACCTCAGAGGCAAAACAAAGCAGCTGAAGCATAGTTTAAGGCCTAAGGTCGCGAGGCGAGCCAAGGTCTTGTAAGGTCGCTTCACAGAACATTGTCAATGAAACGAAAGCTAAAAGTAGGTGATTGGGTCGAAGTTCGCAGCCGGGAGGAGATCCTTCGGACGCTTGATTCAAACGCGGAATTGGATGGCATGCCATTCATGCCGGAAATGTTTGAATTCTGTGGGAAGAGATTTCAGGTGTACAAGCGAGCGCACAAGACCTGCGACACGGTATTTCCGGTCAGAGGCCGCCGTGTTGCAGACGCAGTTCATTTGGAAACGCGTTGTAGCGGGCTAGCGCATGGCAGTTGCCAAGCGAGTTGCTTGCTGTTTTGGAAGACGGCATGGCTGAAACCTATCGAAGGTAACAGTGACGCAACGGCAAGCGCGCAACCACAAGCCGCCAGGTTCGCAGATTCTGTCGTTGACACTTGCACAAAAAGCATCGATCCCGCAGATGGCGAGGTCAGATATCGGTGCCAAGCCACCCAGCTGCCTTACGCAACGGCCGATCTGAAATGGTGGAATCTGCGTCAATACATTGAGGATTTTACGTCGGGGAATGTAGGCATCGGCAGAATCCTCAGCGGCGCGCTCTATATGGCGGCCTACGCCCTTAGTCAAGCGGGCATCGGTTTGGGTCGGCCCATTCGATGGTTCTATGACAAGTTCTACCCTCTGTGGGGCGGCTCCCCGTTTCCTCGCCGTTCGGGAACTGTTCTTGAAGGCGAGCCAACTCCCACAGGCACTTTGAATCTCCAGCCTGGAGAGCTCGTTCAGATCAAGTCATTGCCGGAGATTTTGCAGACCCTAAATCAGAACAACCAGAATCGCGGTCTTTTCTTTGATGCCGAAGAAGTTCCATACTGCGGCAAGAAATATCGGGTACTAAAGCGCGTCGAGAGGATCATCAACGAGAGAACGGGCAAAATACAGGAAATGAAAACCCCTGCTGTCATTCTTGATTCAGTCATTTGCGAATCACGTTACAGTGAATGCCGTCTCTACTGCCCGCGAAGTATTTATCCTTATTGGCGCGAGATTTGGTTAGAGCGAGTGACACCCGACGAAAACAAGATGGGCGTTGTAACAGCCGATGTAGTCGAGATGCAGAGATAAATGCATTTGGGCGAGGGTGCAGGCTTCCCTACAGCGCAACGCCTCGTTTGCCAATCCACAATTCTGAACTTAGGAAAGTCAGTGAATCAACCGCTAGTGAGCGTCGTAACGCCTTTCCACAACACGGCTGTGTACCTTCCCCAATGCATTGAAAGTGTCCTTGGCCAAACGTATCAGCATTTCGAATATATTTTGGTGGATAACTGCAGCACGGACGGTGCGGGGGATATCGCGGAATCCTTTGCGCAGCGCGATTCGCGCGTTCGCGTAATTCATCGCTCCAGATTGCTTTCTCAAGTTCAGAATTACAACGCGGCTCTCGCCGAGATTTCGACTGACAGCATATACTGCAAGGTGGTCCAGGCCGATGATTGGTTGTTTCCAGATTGTGTCAGGAGCATGGTGGAGATCGCGGAGGCGCATCCGACGGTCGGCATTGTCGCCGCTTATCAACTGGAAGGCAAGCACGTCGCTCTCGATGGCCTCCCCTATCCCTGCCAGAAACTCTCCGGCCGGGAAACTTGCCGACTCTATTTTCTGGACCATGTTTATCTGTTTGGGACACCGACGTCGCTGCTTTTGCGGTCCGAGTTGATTCGGCTGAAAAATCCCTTTTATGAGGAACGGTACGCACCGTTCGAGGACGCTCACGCGTGTTTCAACCTACTTAAGACTTGGAACTTTGGTTTTGTGCATCAGGTCCTTACGTTTTCACGCCTCGATGATCAGTCGATCCTTTCCCGTGCGCGCGAATTTGGGCTCTTGCATCTCGATCGTTTCCTGACCGTGATCGTGCACGGCCGAGACTATTTGTCCGAAGAGGAGTTCGCGCGGTGTCTGAAAGCATCAGAGCGACGCTACTTCCTGTATCTTAGCAGGTGCGCGCTACGTGGCAGGACTCGGGAATTTTGGAAGCTCCATCGTAATGGGCTTGCATCGGTCAATTATTCATTCAATCGGGGAAAATTGTGTAAGTGGATCCCTCGTGCAATCCTCGAAAAGACGTGGGAAGCTTTCTGGAGCAGGTGGGACAAAGATTCTAGCATCATCCCTGGCGAGGAACGCTGAGCATCCTATGAGCCCGAAAGGAATCTTTGGACGGAAATGCTTAACCGGCAGAGTTTCACGCTAATGTTCCGTCTGCATTCACGATACCGTTACATTTTGATGGCCATTGTTATTTTGTTGCTTGGAATAATGGTCGCAGTGGGTTCTGCTCCTAAGCTGCGCATGGGTCTAACCATCGCGCGGTGGAAAGCCACTGGCTCTCTTCCGGATCTCGGATGGATCGATTTGTACAGGATGGTTCGTTCTGGAAGACATTTCAATTTGCCCGAACTGGCAAAGAGTCCAAATACCTACGCTGCGATCAGGAATCCGTATGATTCTCCCGCAGACCTTTCGGCAGGTGCCGAACTTTTCCGGTCTCACTGTGCCAATTGTCACGGTCCTGACGGATCTGGGGGTCCTGGGGGCCCGGCTCTTCAGCACCGGCAAATGGTACAAGGTGACAGCGATTGGGCGCTCTTTAGGACAATTTCTTTTGGCATTCGCAGAACCGCTATGCCAAGCAGTAGTTTGCCGTGGCTTGACAAGTGGCGACTCGTGGCCTACGTAAATTCACTGACAGTCCAAACACAGCTTCCGAATTCGACGTCAGTTCTCAGCGCAAAGCCTGTTGGCTATGAAGAAATTCGCGCCGCAGGCCGGACCGCGGATAACTGGTTAACCTATTCTGGATCATACGATGGTCATCGATTCAGTCCCAACAGTCAGATCACACCGGCGAATGTTCTTGGCCTACGCCTACTGTGGATGCGCCAGTACAACACATCGGAACCTTCGATCGAAACGAGTCCATTGGTCGTAGGTGACTATATGTTTGTGACTGTACCCCCCAATCGTGTTGAGGCGCTTGATGTGAAGTCCGGAGAATTGATTTGGACTTACGATCGTAAGCTGCCGGAACGTCTATCGGTTTGCTGTGGTTATGTGAATCGCGGTTTGGCGGTACTCGGAAGCACGCTCTTCTTCGGCACACTGGATGCGCATTTGGTAGCTCTTGATATGAACACAGGACAAGTGTCCTGGGACGTCGAGATAGCCGACTACAAGAGGGGCTACAGTATTACGAGCGCGCCGCTAGCTATCAAGAACTTAGTAATTACTGGTGTTGCCGGCGGAGAGTTCGGTATCCGCGGTTTTATTGATGCCCGAGACGCAGTCACCGGCAAGGAGGTCTGGCGGTTCGATACAATTCCCCAGCCCGGACAACCCGGAGCCGACACATGGGAAGGCACTGCCTCGCGGACAGGGGGCGCTCCGACATGGCTCACCGGCTCTTTCGATCCTGACACCAATCTGATCTACTGGCCGACCGGCAATCCGAGTCCTAATTTCAACGGCGCGGGACGCGCCGGTGACAATCTATACACAAATAGTGTCGTTGCACTCGACGCGGACCGGGGGACACTCCGATGGTATTTTCAGTTTTCACCGCATGATGTCTTCGACTGGGATGCCACCGAGATCGTGGTGTTGCTAGATGGAAAGGTTGACGGCAAACGAGAACGTTTTCTTGCCCAAGCAAATCGCAACGGGTTCTTTTACCTTCTCGACGCCAAGACAGGGGTCTTCCGCTTGGCAAAGCCATTTGGAAAACAGACGTGGGCCGATGGGATCGACAGCCATGGCCGCCCGATAGTTAGTTCAACAGCACATCCAAGCGAAAAAGGAACCGCCGTTTATCCGGGTGTCGGCGGAGCCACCAACTGGGAATCTCCTTCCTACAGTCCGGTGACAGGTCTTATGTATGTCCCAACACTGGATTGGGGGGGGATTTTCTATACTGAACATGCTGACTATCGTCCCGGCGAGCCATTTCCAGGTGGGTCCTTTCAGTTTTTTGCCAACGATAGCTCGCAGGCTGCGGTGCGCGCCCTGAACCCGTGGACCGGTGAAGTCAAATGGGAATATCGCAATCCTGCCACGAACATCGCCGGATTGCTGAGCACCGGTGGGGGGGTTGTATTCGGAAGTCAGGACCAGAACTTCTTTGCCCTCGATGCTAATACGGGTCGTGAGTTATGGCGCGTTAACACGGGAGGTCGTACTGTAGCGGCTCCCATCTCGTTTCTATACAAGGGAAGCCAGATGGTTACGATCGCCGCCGGCCATGACATCCTCACATTCGGCCTCCAACAGGACGCAATGGCCCCCGGTCAAGGGGGAAGGTATCTCGCAAAGCCGCAATGACCGAATATCATTTTGCGGCGCGAATTAGGAAAGAGCTACCATTTTTGTGGTTTGCCCGCCAAACTCCCAGCGTGAAGAAAGCGCTTTTGATCTTTTTTGCGATTGCTCTCACGGTCAGCTGCCGCCCTGACCCAAGCACACCGCTGGCTCGCGTCCGTGCGCAAAGTGCCACTGGGCCTCTGCGAGTGAATCCCGCTAATCCCAGATACTTCACGGATGCCAGCGGGAAGGCTATTTATCTTACCGGTTCCCATACCTGGGCCAACTTGCTGGATCGCGGCACTGTGAATCCTCCTCGCGTAGCCTTCGACTACAACAACTATATGAACTGGATGGTGTCCCATAATTTTAACTTCATGCGACTGTGGACCGCGGAACTGCCAAATGTCGGCGACAGCCCTTCAGGTGATCCGTATGACAACTTTGTGGGCATACCGTTAAAGTGGGCCCGCCTCGGTCCGGGCTATGCAAATGACGGCGCATTAAAGTTCGATTTTAATTGCTTCGATCAAAACTATTATGACCGAATGAGAGGCAGGATCATTACAGCCAGGAATAACGGTATCTATGTTTCTGTCATGTTGTTCACCGGTTTCGAGTGGCAGTTTGAGACGAATCCGAAAGATGGTAATCCGTTTCAGAGTTCTAATAACGTTAATGGAATCAGTTGTCCCGCGTTGTGTCCGACAGACAGCTCTCTGATGACGAAAGAAGTATGGAGCTATGAGCAGGCCTATATCCGGAAGGTCATTGATACGGTCAACGATCTCGATAACGTATTGTATGAGGTATCGAATGAGGCTGGCGCTCCGTACTCAAATTTATGGCAGGCCAGTGTTATTAACTTCGTTAAGCAATATGAGGCGACTAAGCCAAAACAACATCCGGTGGGAATGACCTTCCAGTATGCCGGAGGGCACGATGCGACGTTATATTCCAGCGATGCCGATTGGATATCACCAGTAGCTCGGTTCACGAATGGGGACGGCGCCAAGGTGATCATCAACGACACAGACCATTCCTACTATTGGACTGACCTCAAGCGCGATGGCAAAGATGCTCAGCGCAGCTGGGTGTGGAAGAATTTTACACAAGGTAACAACGTCGCGTTTATGGACCCTTATCTAGTGATTTGGCCAGGCAGGAACTCTCCCGCAGGTTCTACCGTCGATCCGCATGTCGGCGCCAATCCTGACAGTTATTGGGACGTGATTCGTGATGCGATGGGCAGCACACTGACTTATGCAAATCGGATGAATCTCGCCCTCATGACGCCACAATCCAATTTATCCAGCACCCATTACTGCCTAGCGAATCCAGGTTCCGAATATCTGGTCTATCAACCCTCCAGCGGAGCCTTTACCGTGAAACTTGAGGCGGGAACATACCAGTATGAATGGTTTAACCCTTCCACAAACAGGATTCGCTTATCCGGCACCCTTTCGGTCTCTGGTGGAAATCACTCGTTAAGTCCCCCCTTCAGGGGTGACGCGGTATTGTATTTGCACGCTGTAACCCTTCGGGAAAAGAATCACTAAGATGAAGATCACCGTCATTGTGTGCACGTTTAACCGCAGCCAGAGCCTGGCCAGGGCCCTGGGCAGCGTCGCGCTCCTGCACGCTGCCTGCTTTCGTTGAGTGGGAAATACCGAAGTCGACAACAACTCCACGGATCAGACGCGGCAGGTGGTCGAGGAATTTAGCCGGAAGCATACCAACGCTTCCGCTACTGGTTCGAGCCGAAACCGGGGAAGTCCCATGCTCTCAACGCAGGGATTCGAGAAGCCCGCGGCGATGTTCTCGCCTTCATGGACGACGACGTTGTTGTTGAGCCAGCGTGGCTGCAAAAACTTACTGCGCCATTCGAGAGCGGCGACTGGACCGGCGTAGGCGGACGAATCGTTCCCGATCAAGATTTCCACTCGCCTCGGTGGATTCCCTTACACGAACGCTATGCCCATGTTTCTTGGTGAGGATAACTTATAAAATGAAACCGTAAGTGACCTCGTAGAGAAAGCCGCGGCATATGAGGCGAGCTTGGTGGTGCGAGGGTAAGCGTCATCCCATGGCCGTCTGGACGAAAAGGGTGCGAGGCTAGGATTTGTATTTGGTAATTGTGTAATCTGGCCTTTCAGGGCTGTCTATAAGACTGAGGAAGTTGCCAACATGTTAGCGATTTGAGGAATGGTGAACGATGTCTGTTGTGAAAACTGCGTTACCCGCGACTCGCTCCGGGGAGTCGAGCCAATTAACTGGGCCACGATTCCTTCTGGCTTCGATTTTTGTAAGTTCGCTTGTGGCTTCGCTTCTTTTCTTGAAATTCGCCCCAGCGCCCTTCTTCTGGCTCTTGCTTACGTGGGCGGCCGCTCTGTGGTCGGCAATGTTTGGTGTAAAAGGGTCCTGGCCTCGCGCGATCCTGTTTAACCTCGGAATCGTTCCCTGTTTGCTTGCAGGCATTGAGGCATACCTCGTCACACACGAGTACACTCCCTCGGTTTTTTCCGATGGCTTCTATGTTCGCGATGACATCATGGGATGGGTCCCCGCGAAGGGAATTAAGGGTCGTGCAACCAAAGCCAATCCAATCGGACTTCTCCACCACCCCGCGGGTACGCTCTTTGATGTCACCTATACAATGGACTCCAATGGCCTCCGGGCGGCACCCCCCTACAACAAGGATGATTTGGCTGGCACAGTTCTTTTCTTCGGCTGTTCCTTTGCCTTCGGCGAAGGTCTCAACGATGATGAGACGTTGCCGTATCAGGTCGGCGTTCAATCGGGGGGGCGCTATCGTACGTTAAATTTCGCCGTCAACGGATATGGATCAGAACAAATGCTGGCCGCCATTGCACATGGCATCGTCGGCAGGGTGGTGGACTCAACTCCTCGATACGCATACTACGTAGCACTGCCGGTCCATGTGTGGCGCGCAGCGGGACGTGTTTCTTGGGGCCTGCATGCCCCACGGTATGTACAAGCCCCAGACGGCACCTTGTATCAGGAAGGGAATTTTGAAAACCGGAAACCATTGGCTGTGCGCTTGGGGCTCAACCCGCACATTGGCGGGCAGCTAAACAAGTCGGCAATTTGGCGAATGCTCGGAATGCATGACTCTCATGTTACCGACGATGATATCCGTCTCTATCTCACTATTGTTCGTCGCTCGCAAGAACTTCTGGCAGCCGAATACCCGGGCATCCAGTTTCGTGTCATCTTGTACCCCTACCAGGATCCCGCGCAACGCGCTACATACCAGAAACTTCGGGAAGGGTTTGTTCGAATGGGAATCCCAGTTGGCCTAGTAGAGGACATTCTGCCTGGCTATATAACCGACCGATCCAAGTTTATACTGAGTGCAGGGGACACGCACCCCAATGCGCTCGCCAATCGCTTGCTCGCACAGTATGTATTGAAGCAGATTGCGCGGTAAACTCCGCCGGTGCTTCGCAAATATGAAGATCACGGTCATTTTGTGTACGTTTAATCGTTGTCAACTCCTGGCTAATGCGCTCGACAGCGTGGCACGCTCGACACTTCCCGATTCGGTTGATTGGGAAGTGTTGGTGGTGGACAACAATTCAACCGACCGGACACCCGATCTAGTCGCGAATTTCTGCCGGCAATACCCTCGGCGCTTCCGTTATGTATTTGAACCTCGATCGGGCAAATCGCATGCCCTCAATGCCGGAATCCGCGAGGCTCGTGGTGATATATTGGCATTTCTGGACGATGATGTCGTCGTCGAAGCCGATTGGCTGCAACATCTGACGGCGCCCTTGCAGAGCAACGAATGGGTTGGTGTCGGGGGGCGGATTATTCCTGACCAGGATTTCAAACCTCCTCGATGGATTCCGTTGCACGAACGGTACGCACTCGCTCCACTTGCCATGTTCGACCTTGGCTTTCAGCCCGGGGAACTTTTGGAAGCTCCCTTCGGTACAAACATGGCTTTCCGTAAGGCAGTGTTCGAGAAACTCGGAGGATTCCGCACGGATTTGGGGCCGCGTCCTGGTTCCGCAATCCGAAGCGAAGATACAGAGTTCGGTGATCGTGTGTTGGGTGACGGCCAACGTCTCTGGTATGAGCCCACAGCCGTGGTCTACCATTCGCTGCCGTCTTACCGTTTGAAGAAACAATATTTCCTCACATGGTGGCACGATAAGGCGCGAGCCGATATCAGAACGGATGGAGTGCCTATCGATACCAAGTGGCATGTTGCAGGTATACCGCTCTATCTCTTTCGAAGGTTTGTTGTGTGGACCTTTCGCTGGTTGACAACCTTCAACACAGCACGGCGATTTAGTTGCAAGTTAAAAGTATGGGGATTAATCGCTCAGATCAAGGAATGCTACCATCTCTCGCGAGAGTCGCTGCCGCATAGTCAATCTCCCCCACCTAATTGACCACCGAGCAAGTCGTTAGATCCAGCGACCGCCTTCGTCGTCCGTTATGCGTCGGAAAGCAATCGCCTTCAACTGAACTCGGAAGAACTAGATGTGTTTGGTCACCTGGTTCTTCACGGCTGCTTACGCGTTGCTGATGGCGGCAATGGCCGTCCCCCGAAGAATCCCCAGTCCCGACAATCCCGTTCTCCTCTATCTCCACAGAGTCTCGTAGACCCTCCACATCTCCGACGCTGCAAGGCTTCGCATTTCGATCCAGCGTCTGAAAACGCAACAGCAACTTTACCTTGCCGAGCTGGCTCTATTTCATTACGTAACTCATTTGTAATCTATAAGATAGACGGCTACCTTTCAATTGTAAATATCTTAAGCTCGAAAATGGACAATGGATTACCACTTTGTGGAAATAGGCGGGGACTTTCTCGCCATAATTCCGCGCGGTGTGGAAAGTCAAATCCTCTTAAGTTGTTGAATTTAAAAGTGTAAGCACATTATCTCCGACGTGTATTCTGTCCCCCTATGGCAACCCTCGTGCACCATGACTGCTCGCGTGGTTTGATTCGTTCGGGTCCTCGGTCCGTCTTCGGCCGGATTCCTGGTTCTTACTATGACTAGCGCTGGCCAAACTCAACTTCTTACCGAAGCCCACATCCCGGGTTTCGTCTTTGGGTCCAGCCCCGCAATCCGGTCGTTGAATGACGCGGCGAACGAGATCGCCCCGACCGACATTCCAGTCTTGATCTTAGGTGAAAGTGGAGCTGGTAAGGACGCTTACGCCCGTCTCCTACACCGTTTATCGCAGCGGCATGACGCGCAATTCTTCAAAGTCAACTGTGCGGCCCTAGACCCCAACCAGCTCTCCCGCTATTTGCGTTCGGACGAGACCCATCCTTCCGCAACAGCAGCAGGTGGAACGTTGTACCTCGATAATGTTCAGGAGCTGGACATGGCTTCCCAGCGCATGCTGGTTTCCACGCTCCCTGAGGAAGACAATGCCGATTCGAGTAATGGAATCGTCGTTCGTCTCATCTCTTCCACTGCGATCAATCTGGAGCCGGAGATCGATGCCGGACGCTTCCGTCGAGAGCTGTATTTCCGCCTCAATGGCGCGTGTCTGCGTCTCCCTCCGCTTCGTGACCGAATCCAGGATGTACCGGCGCTTCTCGATTATTTCTTGGGAAAGTACTCCAACTCTTTGAAGAAAAGCGCTCCGTACCTGACCGAGGACATCATCCGCGCTTTGTCTTCTCTCTCTTGGCCAGGCAACATCCGCGAGCTTGAAAATCTCGCTCGCAAAATGGTCGTTTTTGGCGATGCACAGATTGCCATGAAGGACTTTGAATGGTCTGCAGCGCCAAAGCAAAGTCCCCAGTTGGCCAACCAGGCTACTTCGTTGAAAGTCGCGGCGCGTGCCGCATCTGTGAAGGCCGAACGCGAATTGATTCTGCAGGCGCTTGATCGCACTCATTGGAACCGCAAACGGGCCGCGCGCGAGTTGCAAATCAGCTACAAGTCGTTGCTCTACAAAATTAAACAGATCGGGGTTTCCGAAGAAAAACATGAAGACTGAGGGAGGATCCATGCAAACGCGTCTTCGATTTCTGCTGTTTGGTGCTCTGCTCTGTGCACCACTCTCCATCGCTCAGGAGGCGCCTACCCCAAAAACCGATTCGCCTGCAAAAACGGCTCCTCCCGTTACGTCCGTTGATGCCGATTACAAAATTGGCCCGCAAGACGTACTGCGCATTGACGTATGGAAGGAGCCAGACATCTCTCGCACAATTCCCGTTCGGCCGGACGGCAAAGTGTCCTTGCCCTTGCTCAATGACGTGCAGGCCGCCGGTCTGACCGCGATGCAACTCGCGGCCGCGCTTCGTGAGAGCCTTTCAAAATACTTAACCAATCCCCAGGTCACCGTCACCGTTACGGAAATCAACAGCCGGCGAGTCTACATCACCGGGGAAGTCGCCCACGCAGGAGCCCTTCCCCTGCTTCCGAACATGACCGTACTCCAGGCGCTCTCGAGTGCCGGCGGTTTTACGCAATTCGCGAAACTAAAAGGTATTTACGTTCTTCGTAACGAGGACGGAAAACAGGTAAAGCACCCTTTTAATTATAAGGAAGTCGTGAAGGGCAATTTCCCGGAACAAAACATTCTGTTGCAGCCGGGCGATGTCATCGTGGTTCCTTAGGATTGAGACTTGGATATGCTCGCGCGTAAATTTACTGGGATTTGCATTTTGGTCGTCCTGACTCTTTTCGTTGGGCCGCGGCCTCTTTGCGCCCAAGATGAACAACAGCCTCCCGGCGGAAACAAACCTAAAGCCGCTGGTTCCACCTATCCAATTCCCATTGTGAACGGTAGTGACCAGCAGGATCAGGACAACAACCCACTCACTCCTGACACGACTCCACTCACGGGAATCTTCACCCCCACACTCGGAGCTCCCGGGCTTCAACACAGCTATTGGGTTCCCGGGTTTGAGTGGTCAGGCGCGATTCAGTCTAGGCCCTACAACCAAACGCAGAACTCCGGTTGGCTCATGAACAACTATTTGGTTGGCAATCTGAGTTTGATTAAAGCTTGGGGGCACAATCAGCTGGCCGTGAATTACTCCGGCGGTGGTTACGTTTCTACGGACAGCGTACAAGGCAATGGCTACTATCAGCAGCTTGCCCTATCGCAGACTTTTATCTGGAACCGCTGGCAACTCCAGCTTCAGGATCAATTTTCCTATCTGCCGGAATCTTCTTTTGGCTTTGGCGGCAGTACCGGTTTGGGTGCCCCAGGGACAGGCGGCACACTCGGACCTGTGATTCCCGGCATCAGCAACAACAATGCTCCTAACCAGGGAATTTTTGCGTCCATTGGCCCGCGTTACAGCAACACTTCTGCCGCACAATTTAACTACGCCACCTCTCCGCGCGGGTCTATCACTTTCGGGGGATCCTATGGTCTCTTGGACTTTGTTGATGCGGGCAATGTGGACAACAACATCGTCACCGGATCCTTCGGATACAACTATGCCCTCTCGCGTGAAGACACAATCGGAGCATTCTACCGATTCAGTTCATTCCATTACCCCGGCCAGCCCCAGGCGAATGGCGATCACTCATTCAATTTCGCTTATGGCCGGAAAATCACCGGCCGCCTCGCGCTGCAACTCTACGCTGGCCCGGACTTCACCACGTCACGTATTCATTCGGCCGGTGACTCACTCAACTACGGCGTAAACGTAGGATCCAGCCTGCAGTACTCCGTTCCGAATGGCGGGCTCTCTCTTTCATACACTCACGGAACTTCTGGTGGGAGCGGCGTGCTGGTCGGCTCAACCAACGACCAGCTCAGCTTGGGCTTGAACCACAGACTTACCCGGCTCTGGAGCGGCCAGTTGAATTTCGGATACTCTCACAACTCTCCGATATCCTCGGCCACGCAAACGAACACTCAGAGCTATAACACTTGGACTGTGGGCGGTGGTCTCAGCCGCCCTCTCGGCAGAAATGCCAACTTTGGATTAAGCTATACTGCACAATTCACCGACTACGGACTTGCTGGCTGCGTCGGAGCCGCTTGCACCAGCAATCAAACGTATCACTATGTCACCCTTGATCTTCAATGGCATGCGCGGCCGTTTGTCTTGCCATGAGGACAATTTTGCAAGCCGTTTTGTGTAGAGGGGAATCAGCAAGCGGCATAAGAGACTTCGCCTAATGTATAAAAGCTTTTACGGTCTTAAAGAAAATCCGTTCAACGTCAATCCCGATCCTCGCTTTCTCTATCTCACCAAGCAGATTGAGGAAGCCCTGACCGGTTTGATGTATGGCATTCAAACCCGCAAAGGGTTCCTCACTCTCACTGGCGAAGTCGGTACGGGCAAAACCACGCTTGTCAATCGACTTTTGGACTGGCTCCATCACCGCAACGCACGCACCGCTTTCCTCTTCAATTCCAGGATGAATTCCAGCCAGCTTTTTGATTTCATCCTGGCGGAATTCGACATTCAGTGCGAGTCCAAATCCAAGAGCCAGCAGCTCATGAAGCTGAATAGCTGGCTCCTTGATCGCTACCGCGACGGCGAAACGGTTGTTCTCATCATTGACGAAGCGCAGAACCTCACCTATCCGGTGCTGGAAGAAATTCGTCTTCTCACCAACCTCGAGACCTCAACGGAAAAACTCTTGCAGATCGTTCTCTCTGGGCAGCCTGAGCTCGAGGAAAAACTAAAACTTCCGCAGCTTCGTCAGCTTCGCCAGCGCATCATGTTTCGCTCCCGCACTACTCCGTTTCTCCAGGAGCAAACCCAGGAGTACATCCTCGAGCGCCTGCGTATTGCGGGAGCCTCTGGAGCGCCCATCTTCAGCCCCAAGGCCATCGAGGCTGTGCACATGTATTCCATGGGCATACCTCGTGTCATCAATCTTCTCTGCGAACATTCCCTGGTCAACGGTTTTGCGGATCAGGTGCGCCCGATTCATCCTAAAATCGTCGAAGAAGTCGCGCACGAATTCCAATTGGACGAAATAGAGGCGATTCCACCTGCTGGCAGCTCCAGAATTGATACCGACGTTTACAATTCTGAGGCCTTCATCCAGAATTTGGGCGAAGCGCTTTCCCGTTTCCGTCTCAGCCCGACTTCGCGCGAGCGAAAATAGCGCGGCACTCTTTCAATCTGCGTCGCGTTTCCCTACTCTGAAATAATTGCAATCGGGATGAATGAACACAAGCGCGCTTACGCTCGCTTCCGGGGGTGATCATGAAGCCCTCAGTCAGTTACAGGCCAGTTTCTTCGGGCTTCGGCAACTTCCAAGGTTCTTGCTTAAGCGTTCGCAGCTCTTAGGCCGTCCGGACTCGCCGAGTCAAGGCCACAACACCCGCGAATGCAATACCCAACAGAATTATCGTCGAGGGTTCTGGGGTCTGAACTAGAAACTCCTGTCCATAGCTGCCTGTGGGGGTCAGAATCAGAAAACCCGTTCCGTCAAATCCAGTTTGAACCGCAGCACTGGCAGTTGCCACCCACGTCGCGTCCGTGCCAAACGGATCCGGCCCGCCCGTTATGCTCCAAATCGCATATTGGTACTGCGCTTGAAGATTCTGGTCGGACGTACCTACCATCCGTGTGACCAGCCAGACCATGTCAAGGTAGAGATTTTGATTGCCAAGACGCGTCAAAGAAAAGTCTGATCCCGTTAGACTTGTTACGTCTGCGTCCCAACCCGTGCCACCCGTTATGTCATGGGTAAAATCTACGCAATAGAATGACGCCGATTGCCCATCCAAAGTTCCACCATAGGGCGGGATTCCGTAGCCTCCGCTCCCAAATGCATAACTTCCGTTGAAATAAACCGAATCTGCCTTTGCCGTTCCCCCAAAAATCAAAATCCCAACAACGATTACCCACCTGAGTTGTTTGAGGCCCATGGTTCCCCTTGGTCTACGCGGTTTTGCGGAATACTCCTGGTTCTAGCACTCGCAGCCGAAATGCCATATTCAACCCAGCTTAACCATATGTATATTCAGCAACTTACATGATCTAGCAGTTTCAATTCTCGGAAAAGGGAAGATTCCAACTTCTTCAAAATGGAAGTTTGTTTCAGTCTTGTAACTTACTACTGCCCAATTCGAGTAGGCTTACGCCTCGGGAGCATCTCCGACTCCAAAATATGTGCAATCCGGATGAATGAATACAACGGCGCTCACGCTCGCCTCAGGGTCCATCATGAAGCCCTCGGTCAGTTCCACGCCAATTTCCTCCGGTTTCAGCAGCTTCCAAATTCCTGCCTGATCCGCAAGCTCGGGGCACGCTGGATACCCGAAACTGTATCTCTTCCCTCGGTAACGCGAAGTGAATCGCTGCCCCATCGTAATCCCCACCGGATCGGGGAAGCCCCAATCCTCGCGAATCCTTCGGTGCAGCCACTCCGCGCATGCTTCTGCAGCCTCAATCGCCAACGCCTGCAAACCATGCGACAGAAAATAATAACCTGCGTTCTTCGCTGCCTCTGCTCGTTCGCGCACTCCTTCGCCCGCCGTTACCACGAATAGCGCTACATGATCTCTCTTTCCGTCTTTCGCAGGCAGCACATAATCGCTCAAGCAGAGCCGGTCTCCCGTTCTCTGCCGCTTGAGGTTCCACGTGTGCAGCGGCGCTTCTTCTCCAGCCGTAAACACATGCAGCGCCTCGCCTTCCGCTTCTGCCTCAAAAAATTGCCAGACGGCTTTCACTTTCATCCATTTTGCGGCTTCTGCCTTTACCTCTTCCATGCCTTCGAACAGCTCCACAGCTTTTGCATCCCGCGCTGCAAGCTGTTTCTCAAAATCCCCGCGGAATCCTAAGTGGCGCCCGTAGAGCATGAACGGATTGATGTAGCTCCACAGTTCCCGTAAATCGGGTACGAGCCGCACCTTCCGTTCCAAATATCCCACCGGTTCAATCGGCAGTTCCGTGCGCACCTTCGGAGAACGCGCTACCGGCGCAATCTCGGCCACGCGCACCGTCGTTGTCACAGTCACACCATCGCTCGACGAAGTGTGATCTCGTAGCACCGTCGCTCGCGTCGCTGGGTCCATGAGTTCATTCATCAACCGCAAGCCGGTCATCGCGTCCTTCGCGTAACACACGGCATTCCCATAGCTCGGTGCAATTTTCTGCTGTGTGAATTTCCCGCTCAGTGCAGCTCCGCCCACGAGCAGTGGAATCTCAATCCCCGCGTCCTTCAAATCGCTCGCCGTCACCACCATCTGCTGGGCGCTTTTCACGAGCAATCCCGAAAGTCCAATGGCATCCGGCTGGTGCTTTTGAAATGCTTTAATCAACTCCTCCGGCGGCACCTTGATTCCGAGATTCACGACGTCGTAGCCGTTGTTCTTCAAAATTATTTCGACCAGATTCTTCCCGATGTCGTGTACATCGCCCTTCACCGTCGCCAGCACAATCTTCCCACGTTTCGCCGTGTCCGCCTTCTCCATGAACTGTTCGAGGTGGCTGACTGCGGCCTTCATCGCTTCCGCCGATTGCAGCACTTCCGCCACAATCAATTCATTCGCATTGAATAGCCGTCCTACTTCGGACATTCCGCTCATCAGCGGCCCGTTGATAATCTCAAGCGGGGCGGCGCCTTCCGCACGCTTCTTCTCCAGATCTCCCACAAGTCCGTCGCGCGTTCCCTGAATGATGTAGTTCGCCAGCCGCTCGTCGAGCGGTAGATCCTCCGCGCGGACCTTTTCCTTCTTCGTCGCGGTCCGAAAATGCTCCGTAATGGCCGCAATGTGAAATTGATTCAGCGCCGCGCGCTGCTCCTTGTTCTGCTCTCGCCAATCCGCTGGCACATTCCGCAACAATTCCGCACGCGAATGTCCCGCCGGCACCTGCTTCGGCGGATGCTGAAACAATAGGTTCTCCGCCAGCTCCCGTTCGTGCTCCGGAATCGAGGCAAACCGCTCCAGCTTCTCCGTATTCACAATCGCCAAATCCAGTCCTGCTTTTGTGCAGTAATACAAAAAAACCGAATTGACTACTTCGCGAGCGCCCGCAGGTAATCCAAACGAAACATTCGAAATTCCGAGGATCGTCCGCACATCCGGCAGCGCCTTTTTGATCAGCCGGATTCCTTCCATCGTCTCCACCGCGCCGCCGATGTAATTCTCATCACCCGTCGCGCACGGGAATACCAGCGGGTCGAACACGATATCTTCCGGCGCAATGTCGTATTTCTTCGTCAACAACTCATACGACCTCTGCGCAATCGCAAGTTTTCTCTCTCGGGTAAACGCCTGTGCCTGCAAGGGGTCTTCATCAATGCATCCCACTATCAGCGCGGCGCCATAGTCATGCGCAATCGGCACGACCTTCTCAAACTTCTCCTCGCCATCCTCCAGATTGATCGAATTGATAATCGATTTCCCCTGGCAATACGTCAGTGCCATTTCAATCGCCGTGGGATCAGTCGTATCAATCATCACCGGTGCTTTAATTTTCCGGATTAGCTTTTCATAGAACAGCGGAATATCTTTTTTCTCTTCGCGCTCCGTGCTCTGCAAACACACGTCAACAACCTGTGCTCCGCCTTTCACTTGCCTCCGCGCAATCTCCGTCGCCTCTTCCCACTTTTCTTCCGCAACCAGGTTCTTGAACAACCGCGATCCAATCACGTTCGTCCGTTCGCCCACCAGCAGCGGCCGCGTGCTCTCTTCCGCTTCAATCGTCTCAATCCCGGAATATACGGCTCGATGCGATTCCGCCGGCAGCGCTCTCGGTTTCTTTCCTTCCGCCATCTGCGCAATTGCGCGGATATGTTTTTCCGTCGTTCCGCAGCACCCGCCCACCAGATTCAGCCAGCCGTGGTCTACAAACTTCTCCAGCTGCCCCGCCAGCGACTCCGGCGTCTCCAGATATTTTCCTTCCTCATCCGGCAATCCCGCGTTCGGATAACACGACACAAACTGGCTCGTCAGCCCGCTCAGCGTTCGAATGTGGTCCGTCATGAACTCCGGCCCCGTCGCGCAGTTCATTCCAAACGCTAGCGGCTTCACATGCCGCAATGACGCCCAAACGGCCTCGATGTTTTGCCCCGCGAGCATCGAACCCATCGGTTCAATCGTCACAGAGACAATCGTCGGAATCTCCGCTCCAATCTCTCTCGAAAGTTTCTTGATCGCCAGCAACGCCGCCTTAATGTTTCGCGTGTCTTGGCTTGTCTCGACGAGCAAAAGATCCGATCCTCCGTCAACCAAGCCTTTCGCCTGCACGTAGTAGCTTTCTCTCAATCCTTCGAATGTCACGCCGCCTGTCACCGTAATTGCCTTCGTTGTTGGCCCCATGGAGCCGCCAACAAATCGTGGTTGTCCCGGCTTGCTGAATTTGTCCGCCGCCTCCCGTGCCAACTCCGCCGCGCGCTTGCTCAACTCGTACGCTTCGTCCGAAAGTCCGTACTCTCCCAGCACCAGCGGCGTGCTTCCAAACGTATCCGTCTCAATAATGTCCGCGCCTGCCTCCAAATATTTCCGGTGAATCTCCAGCACCACATCCGGCCGCGTCCGCACCAACACCTCGTTACACCCCTCCAGTGCCGCGCCGCCAAAATCCGCCGCCGTCAAGTTCCGCTGTTGCAGCATTGTCCCCATCGCGCCATCCAGCACGAGTACACGTTGCCCCAGCAGCTCTCTCAGAGCTTTTTGTGATTCAACCAGATTTCTCATGGATGGGAAGTTGGTCGCTACTCCTTGCGGCGCCGCCAAAAGGTCCCCTCCGGTCACCCGGTAGAAGCCTTCCGCAGGTATGCCCTATTTTACGCGGCTTTACCCCAAGAATCGAATTTCGCGTTCCGTACTTTGACTTTGCTGCCCAGGTTTCCCAGTTTTACCTTTCGCCCTGTCTTCGCTACCGTTCGCCCGCTTTGGAAATACACCCTATCCGGCAGTAACAATTCGTGAACACGCCCCCTGGACTCCCTTGCCCCTCAGGCCAGTTTTCCTTACCCTGAGGTACAGTGACCACCAAACGCGCCAACTCAAAGCTGACCGTCTGCTTGCTCTCCCCGCATCCGCTGGTGTTGAGCGAGTTCGGACGTCTTCTAAACAAACCTCAATTCAAGGTCATTCCGAAGCAGCTCGAATCGACGCTCGCTCCCGACCTGCGCAATCTCGAACCGCCCAAAGCACAGGTCTACATCGTTGATGCGCACGCCGCGCGCCAGGCCACTGGTGCTCTCTTGTCCAATCTTCTTGAGCGCTTCACCGACGCGCGTCTTATCGTCGTCGGCGATCAGCATCAGGATTCCAATAGTTTTTCTTTGTTGCGTCTTGGCGTAAAGGGAATACTCACTTACGAAGAAGCCCGCGAACAGCTAATTCGCGCATTGCCGCTCGTCGCCAATGGCGGCTTTTGGGTGCCGCGTTCCGTGCTCTCTGGTTTCGTGGATTCGATCCTCACCAATCAAACGCGCCGCTTGAAAACCGATTCCGTCGCCAATCTCAGCCGCCGCGAACAGGAAGTTCTCGATTCGCTCCTCGAAAATCTCTCAAACAAGGAAATCGCCAGCAAACTCAATATCGCCGAACGTACCGTAAAATTCCACGTCTCCAACTTGCTCAACAAATTCGGCGTCCGCCGCCGCGCTGACCTCATCCTTCTCACCTTCCAGCGCCGCGCCATGCCCCAACCCTAATCTCGATTTCTTGATTCCTTGTAGGGGCCGCTTTCGGAGCGGCCCTTTTTGTTTCAGGTGTTCGAGACGGTCCTCGTCGTCCACTTATAGGGGCAGGACTTAGGTTCCTTGACTGACCACTGATGACTGACAACTGACAACTTGTGTCAATCCGTAATCCGGAACCACACAATGCACCACAACGCTTTCACGCCATCCTTCCACGTAATCTTTTTTCCCTCTTCATACGTCCGCCCTGCATAACTGATCGGCACTTCATAAATCCGCCAGTTTCCCTTCGCAATCTTCGCCGTAATCTCCGGCTCAAATCCAAATCGGTCGGACTTGATCGTGATCCCCTTCAAGGTCTCCGTTCGAAACACCTTGTAGCACGTCTCCATGTCCGTCAGTTTCAAATTCGTAAAAATATCGCTTAGGAGCGTCAGCATCTTGTTCGCAACGTAGTGCCAGAAATAATGCACACGCTGCGGCCCGCCCAAAAATCGCGAACCGTACACAACATCCGCTCGTCCATCTAGAATCGGCTCCAGCAATTTCGGATAATCTCGCGGGTCGTACTCCAAGTCCGCGTCCTGCACCAGCACAATGTCGCCCGTCACTTCCGCGAATCCTCGCCGCAGCGCCGCCCCTTTTCCCTGATTCTTTTCCTGAAAAAATATGCGTAAATCCCGCAATGGAATCGGCTCGCCTCCCTCTTCCGCTGCTCTCTCTCCCGCTGCTTGCAACTTCGCCATCTTCTGCAGCTTCTCTCGCGTCCCGTCCGTAGAAAAATCATCCACCAGGATGATCTCTTTCCTCGTGGGGTCGTCAATCACACGCCTCAAGATCTCCGCCAGCGTATCCTTTTCGTTGTAAACCGGAATCACCACCGACAATTTCGGATCGTCCAGCGTTTTCGGATTTCTTCTCTGTCTGCTCATAAGTCCCACGCATTGTATCGGCCCTGTACCTCCTCGTAAAGCTGGTGATCGCGCCTCCTTTTGATACTGTCGTCCTCCTTCTCCGTTTCCTAAGAGCTCTTTGTGCTAAATTGATTGTTTCCCGTGTCTACGTTCTACATCGAACAATTCGGCTGCCGCGCCACACAAGCCGACGGCGCCGCCATCGAGCGCCAACTCCTCGACCGGGGCTGCACCGCTGCATCTTCGCCGCAACACGCCGAATTCGTCGTCATCAACACCTGCACCGTCACCTCCGCCGCAGACGCACAGGCCCGCGACGCCATCCGCAAAATCCACGCACAAAATCCCGCCGCCAAAATTCTAGTCACCGGCTGCTACGCCCAGCGTGCCCCCGAAGAAATCGCCGCCCTTCCTGCTGTCTCCTTCGTCGTTGGCAATTCCCACAAACCTCAAATTCCTAATCTCATCACTAAGCATCAAGGCAATTTCATTCACATTTCTTTGCTAGGAGCGCAACAAATTGCGCCCCCAACGCCGGCGCTTTTGATGGGAGATATTTTCGAAGTCCGCGACGTCCTCGTCGCCCCCGTCCTCGGCGGGGAAGGGAATCACACTCGTCCCATTCTCAAAATCCAGGACGGCTGCAACAATCGCTGTTCCTTTTGCGTCATTCCTTTCGTCCGCGGAAAAAGTCGTAGCCTCCCGCCCGAAACCGTCCTTGCCGAAATCCGCCGTCTCTGTGACTCTGGCTTTCAGGAAATTGTCCTCAGCGGCATTAACCTCGGCTCCTGGGGCCGCGATCTCTCTCCCCGCGCGGATATCCTCGACCTACTCCGCCGCATCCTCGATGAAACGCCGCTCGTGCGTCTCCGCATCAGCTCCATCGAGCCACTCGACGTTACCCAAGACCTCATCGCCCTCTTCGCCGGCACCGATCGCATCGCCGAGCACTTTCACATGCCTATGCAATCCGGCTCGGACGATATTCTCGCCGCCATGCAACGCTGGTATCGCACCGAGCATTACGCTCGTCGTGTCCGTTTCATCCGCGAATTTCTCCCCGACGCCGCTATCGGTGCGGACGTCATCGCCGGGTTCCCTGGCGAAACTGAAGCGGATCATGAAGCCACTCTCCGTTTCATTGATTCGCTTCCGTTTACCTATCTCCACGTTTTTTCTTACTCTTCTCGCCCCCGCACCAAAGCTGCAGCCCTCGATTCTCAACTCTCCGGCGAAATCATTCACCGCCGCGCCCGCGAACTCCGCGCCCTCGGCGAATCCAAATCCGCATCCTTCCGCCAATCGCAACTCGGCCGTACTCTTCGCGTCCTCACGTTAAACCGCCCGGAGAAATTCTCTTCCGCGCCCTGGACGCCCGCTCTTTCATCCAATTACCTCCAACCCCGCATCCCCGGGATCCTTCCGCCCAACCAATCCCTCGACGTCCGTCTCGCCTCTGTCGTCGGTCCTTACTTGTACGCCGAACCCGTCTCCACTCCTCAATTAACCTCCGCATCTGCATGATAAGCTCTCACTGATGCGCATCCTCGGACTCTCCAAGCTCAGTCGCGATTCTGCCGCCGCGCTTCTCGATGAGCGCTCCATTCTCGCGGCCCTCGAGGAAGAAAAAATCACGCGTCTTCAGGAGCCCAGCTACATCCCGCGCCTCGCCCTCGCCCGCATCTTCGAGCACTTTCGCTTGAAGCCTTCCGACCTCTCGGCCGTGGCATTCGCGGAGGCGCTCCCCTCTCGCACAAAACAGTCTTCTTCGGCCAACGCTGCCTTTCAACAGCTCCGACAGCTCCTCGGCGGCCACAGCATCCTGCGCTTCAATCATCATCTTTCTCACGCCGCCAGCGCCTATTACACCTCGGGTTTCGACCGTGCCCTCATCGTCACGCTCGACGAAGGCTCCATGGCCCGGTCCGGCCTCGTCGCTCTCGGTGAAGACGATCGCATCAAGCCGCTCTACAACATTCCATTTCCAAACTCCGTCGGTTGGTTTTTCTTGCGCATCACGCAATATCTCGGCCTTCGCCCCAATCGGGATGAGCACAAGCTCCAGTGGGTCAGCAAAGACGGTCAGCCTGAATTTCTCGAAGCCTTCCGCAAACTCTTCACCTTCGATGCAAAAGGCTTGCCTGTCCTCAATCGTCGCTACTTCACTTCTGGTCACGATCGCCGCGGCATTTTTTCTCCTCGTTTTTATCGCGAAGCTGGACTTCCCAAGCCAGGTTCGCCGCTCGATGCCTCTCACCGCGCCAATGTCGCACGCAGCGCGCAGGACTTTCTCGAAGAGTTCGTGCTAACCCTCACCAATCATTTCCGCGAATCTATGGGCGCAGATTCTCTCTGCGTTGCCGGCGGAGTTTTTCTCAACGTCCTCCTTATCCGCGCTCTCGAACTTCGCGGCGGCTTCAAGAACGTCTACGTCCAGCCCGTTGCGGGGAATGCGGGCACCGCGCTCGGCGCAGGTTTTCTCGCACGGAAAAAACTAACCGGCCATTCCGGCCGAGCTGCGCTCGCTTCGCTCGCTCTTGGCCCGGAACCCACTTCGCAGGAAATCAAAGCTGTTCTCGACAACTGCAAAATCGTCTACCGCTACATGGCCAGTGACGATCAGGTTCACGAAGAAGTTTGCAAGCATCTCGATCGCGGCAAAATCGTCGCCTGGTGCCAGGGCCGCACGGAATTCGGCCATCGCGCACTCGGCCATCGCAGCCTGCTCGCTTCGCCCTTCTCCGAATATGTCGTGGAAAATGTGAATCAGTACATCAAGCACCGCGAAGAGTTCCATCCCTTCGCGCTTTCCGTTCCCGCCGAACGCGCCGCCGAATACTTCGATTGCGGCCCCAATTGCCGCTTCATGGCTTCTCTCGGCAGTCTCAAAAAACCTTTCGCTGGTCTCGAACGTTTCACCTTCAACGGCAACGCCGTCCGGGTTCACACCGTCGAGCGCGACGCCAATCCCGGCTTTTGGCGTCTGCTTCACAAATTCGGCGAAACCGCTCCCGCGCCCATCCTTGTCAACACGAGCTTCAATCTGTTCGGCGAACCCCTCGTCACCGATCCCCGCACTGCAGTCCGCAGCTTCTACTGCGCCGGCGTCGACGTCCTCGCCATCGGCCCCTTCCTCGTTGTGAAGTAATATGAAGGCGTTTTGTAGCGGCGCAGCCTGCTTCGTCACTAAGCGCGGTTAAAATTTGAACGCGCTCCTCTCCACGATCCTTCGCGTACTCTGCGTCTCTGCGTTATATTTTTCTCTCACCCCTCAAAAATCACCTGCGCCAGCGCCTGGCTCGCCGTATGCGTAATCGTCACCGCGATATGTTTTACGCCCAGCTTGTCCGCAAACTTCTTCGCTTCTCCTCGCAGCTCCAACGCCGGCCTCCCGCCCTTCTCCCGCACCACTTCAATATCCACCCACCGCACGCCGCGGCTCCACCCCGTCCCTAGCGCCTTCATCGCCGCTTCCTTCACTGCGAACCTTCCCGCATATCGCTCATATTTATTTTTGAACTTCTCGCAGTACGCCTGCTCTCTCTCCGTAAATACCCTTTTCAAAAACCTGGCTCCCTGCCGCTCAATAGCGCCACGCACCCGCTCCACTTCCGCAATGTCCACTCCCAATCCCACAATCATTCGTTTTCCCGTAGCACAGCCGCTCTTATTTACCCTGGAAGGGGCTGCGTTCTTTCAACTTCGCCGCAAATTTCTCCCAATCTCAATTCCGATTATACTTTTCTGATGCCGACTCACGCCAAATCCTCTCCTGCACGCCGCAAAGCCGGCAAACCTCTCCCGCGCCCCGCCGCCCCCCCAAGAATCTCAAAATCCTGGTCCGTCCGCTCTTCCGGCAGTGTGAGAGTCCTTGAGCTCGACGCCTTCAAAAAACTCCCCTGGCTCATCCACGGTTTCAGCACCCGCCCTGGCGGCGTCTCCGACCTCGATGGCCAAAAAGTCCTAAACCTCAGCTTCACCGACTGGGACACCCGCGAGAACGTCCTCGAAAATCGCAAAAGATTCCAAACCGCTCTCGCCGCACAAAAATTCCCGCTTATCGCTCTAAAACAAATTCATTCCGCCGTCATCTGGCCCTTCGCGACCTCCCCAAACGAACCCTGCAAAGGCGACGCTTCGCTGACCAAAACGCCCGGTCTTCTCCTCGGCGTGCAAACCGCTGACTGTGTTCCAATCATCCTCGTCGATCCTAAGAAACGCGCCGTCGCCACCATCCACGCCGGTTGGCGCGGCACTCTCGCTCGCATCCTTGAAAAAACCGTCGGGGAACTCCATTCGAATTACGGCTCGAATCCCTCTGATCTCCTCGCCGCGATCGGTCCCAGCATCGGTCCTTGCTGCTATGAAGTCGGTGCCGAACTCGTCACCCAATTCGCCTCCCAATTCGCCGACTCCCCCGACTACTTCGACGAGCCTCGCACCGGCGAAGAACCCAATCCTCTCCAATGGCTTAACATGATGCCCCCCGGCCACCAGCCCCCGCCCAAAAACGTTCACCTCGATCTCCGCAAAGCCAATCGCTCTCAACTCCTCGCCGCGGGTCTCTCTGAAAAAAATATCTTCTCCTCAGGTCTCTGCACCGCCTGCCATCCCGACCTCTTCTTCAGCTACCGCAAACAGGGCCCCCGCTCTGGCCGCCTCCTCTCCGCTATCGGGATTAAGTTGTAGTGGCCGATCTTTAGATCGGCGTTTTTTCTTTTCTGTGCGAGCAAGACTGAACACTTGGAACCAGGAAGGAGACTGCCAATAAGAATTGCTCTCACTGAATACTGATAACTGACGACTGAGGACTCTTTATCTCTCCCAGCGCCAACTGCCCGCACGCCGCCATCACATCTCTCCCCCGCGAATATCTTGTAAACGCTGGCAAACCCTTGTCTAGCAATATCCTGTGAAACTCCGCCACGCTCTCCTCCGTCGGCTCCTTATACGGCAGCGCCCCAGGATTCCACGGAATCAAGTTCACCTTCACGCGCCCCAGTCCCGCCATCAACCGCGCCACTCGTCGCGCATCTTCCGCCGTGTCGTTCACCCCACCCAGGAGCACATATTCAAACGTAATGTACTCCCGCGCTCCCGTCGGAAATTTCTTGCAAGCTTCAAGCAGCAACTTCAGCGGATATTTCTTGTTAATCGGCATCAACTCATTCCGTTGCTCGTCATTCGAAGCATTTAGCGAAATCGCCAGCTTTGGCCGCAGCATCTCTTTCGCCAACTTCTCAATCCCCGGCACAATTCCACTTGTCGAGAGCGTCACATGCTTCGGCGCCAGCCCCACGCCCTTCTTGTCCAACACAATTCGCATCGCTGCCATCACATTCTCATAATTCAGCAGCGGCTCACCCTGCCCCATCAACACCACATTCGTCTGCTTCTTGTCCTTGCTTTTCTCAGTGAACTCTGTGCGCTCAGGGCCCTCTGCGTAATTCTTCTCTGCGCCCCTCTGCGTACTCTGCGCCTCTGCGTTATCTTTTTCGTCGTTCTCCTTCAGCGCCACTAAAATCTGTCCAGCAATTTCTCCCGCCGTCAAATTTCTTATTAATCCCAATTGCGCCGTCATGCAAAACTGGCAATCCACCGCGCATCCCGCCTGCGTCGAAATACAGATCGTCCGCCGGTTCTCGCTCGGCATCCACACGGCCTCCACCGACGCCGCCTTCTTCTCCGCGCCTCTCTGCGTCTTTGCGTTGTCTTCTTGCATTCCCAATCCAAACAAATACCTCACCGACCCATCCTTCGAAAAATATCTCTGCCGCACCGTCGGCAACGTAATCGTCACTCTTCCAGCCAGCCGCTCGCGGAGCTCCTCCGGCAGCACCGTCATCCGCGCAACCTCAAAATTCCGTTCCTGATACAAGGCGCGATAAATTTGATCCCCGCGGTACGCCGGCTCGCCCAGCCCCGCCAGCCACTCCCGCAACTCCTCCCGCGATTTCCCCAGCAATTCCATCCCTATGTGTGTAAGCACTCCCTAAACAAGGATATCGCTTCTGCCTTTTCATTACCTCTTTACCTCACTACTTCATTACTTCGTTTCAGCCGCGCTATAATTCTTCGGGAGGACATCCATGCCAAGCCGCGTTGCCTCTGAACAACTCGCCATCTCCGACTGGGTCAAAAATCTCGCCGCCATTCCCGCCAATGATTTTTCTCTCGAAAACGTGCAGGACTTCGTGATGCGTCATCACGTGCGCCCGGATACACTCGACAAATATCTCTATTTCTCCAAAGGCTGCTACACGCGCAATCTAATTTTCAAAAATGATCTGTTCGAATGTATGACCATCTGTTGGGAGGTCGGCCAGTTCAGCCGCATCCACAATCATCGCGATCAAAATTGCTGGATGTCCGCGCCCATCGGCCGGCTCAAAGTGCAGAATTTCCGCGTCGAAGACCGCCACGCTTCCGCCGACCATTCCGGTACGTGTCGCCTCGTCGCGACCGACATCTACGAAATGAACTCCTCAAATCCCGTTTACGTCAATCCCCTCGAACCCGTGCACCAGGTTCTCAATCTCGCCGAATACAATCAACGCGCCGTCAGCGTTCACATCTACTCCAAGCCATTCGACTCTTGCGAAGTCTACCAACTCGAAAAGGGAACTTACGGCGACGTACCCCTCCACTACACCAGTGAGTACGGCCGCCTTCATCCCGACGAAAAACTCCTCTAGTTCCTACGCCTCGTCTCCAGCACATCCCTTATTGTTCATTTGCCAAATGCTTCTTCAGATTGCCGGCTTTGCTTCAAAAATTCCCACAAAACTCTTTTTGTATCGGAACATTAAGAAAATCCAGAGTATCGCCGTCACAACTCCCGGCTGCCATCCTGCATGGCTGAGCAGGCCGTGAAAGCACAAAATGTTGAACAGCACCGGCCCCAGCAGTATCAGCGCCAGCGGAACGTAGCGGTTTACCAACAGCAGCACTCCGCCGATGACCTGCACCGCTCCCACAAAAAGCACGTACTTCGACTCAAACAAAATCGACAAAAACTGCCCTCCCAATCCAGGCGGCAATGTTGCCGGCAAAAAATGCAGAAACGGATTCAATCCAAACACCACGAACTCCAACCCCACCAAGATTTGCGCGATCAGCGTTGCAATCTTCATTTCCCCTCCCAAGCGTTCTGCACGAAACACGGCCTTAGATTAAATCATGCTTGCCATGCGGCTGGCCAGATAGAGGCAAATTGCCATACGTCACGCACCCGTGCGTGCCCGGAGGGAACTACTTTTCTTGGAGAGATCTATGGAATTGGTGATTCAAGAAGAAACTGCGGAACGTGCCTCAGTCAGCGTCCGCTGACTGTTGAATCCTCGACATACATTCCGTAAACGTTGGCCCGTGCTGATCTTCGTGCTTTCTCTTCGCTTCTTTGATCGTTGCGACGTGGCAGCTCTCATGCCGCAGTACATCCATCGCAAAGCTCTCGCTCTTCACGCTCTGCCGGTCCACTTCAATCGAGTAGGGCACTCCCTTTTCGAAGTGGGTCACGCCGTACGCATCATCCTTCGTCAAATCGCCCCAACTCACCGGCACATCCGGCAGCTTGCCTTCAAATGATTCGTGGTTGATTTCCCGGTATAAGCGCTGCAAGTCCGGCTGGCGCGTCTGCTCGCGCGAAGCCGCATATTCCGTACCTCCGAAGACCATCCCGAGGCACGCGAGGGAACCGATAAATAGGACCGGGCGTCGCACGCCTCATCGTCGCGTCCGCCTCCGTTCGCGAGAATGGTACCCGCGGCTAATTAAAGTACAGGTGTTTCGCTTTCGTTTTCCCCGCCATTCGGCCAGTTCCGCCGTCGGCGAGTACAGTAGCGTTTTCTCCCCCAAATAATTTAGAGCTTTCCCCCGAAGGCCTTAAAGCGGCTCTCGATACCGCCGCAGCCGGACCGCTAACGCCAGAAAGGCCACCGTAATCGCAAGCCCGATCCATAACCGTGAATCGACCACGAACTGAAGCGGGGTGAATGGCGTCATCGCATCCATGGACATATCACCCGCCTTCGACGCGGCATTTCCCATATCGCCTGCGAAACGGCTCCCCAGAAGCATGCCGAAGTAGGAAGTATTAAATGCAATCTTCTCCACGATGCCGATCGCGAACGGCGGCAACACCGCCCAAAGAAAGGGCACGCGTCGCGCCCACGCTGAAACCAGCAGAAGCCACCCGAAGAATGGCGCATACCAGAGCCCGTGCATAGCCACGAGGTGGTAGAGCAGCCCCACCGACATATGCCATAACGGCAAATTCTTCCACAGTATTGCAACGTTCAGCCCACTTCCTGCCAGCGCAAGCGCGTTGATCAGCAGCATGATAACTTGCGTCACAACCGTGACCCCGAACGTGACCAGCGGAAGAACCAGGATCGGAATGATTGCCTTCGAAACCACCGTCGTCACATCCGAAACCGGCAACGACTTCCAGAACAGGATGCTGCGGTCCCTCCGTTCGCCGTACAGCGCGTCGAGGCAATAAAATATCGCAACGATAAGAGTCGTCCCCATGATCAACAGCGCCGCGAAATCGTACGGCTGTTCGATCGCTGCTTGCTGCTTCGCCGCATCGAGCGCCATTGCATCACGCATCCGATGCGGCAGCGTAATCATGCTGATTAGAAATCCGAACAGATACACGCCTGCGACAACTAGCGGCGCAATGTAAATCGAGCGGTTCTCCCAGAGCTCCCGCTGCACCGACCAATATAGCGGCCGCCACGCGGACAGAATCGCAGGCGCAGCGGGCTGCGCATCGAAGGACCCGGGAACGGCATTCGATGGCGTATTCATCTCGCCCCTCCTTGTGCCTGGCTTGGCTGACTGCTCATCACCGCGACGAACAAATCCGCAATGTTGGGCGCGCGCACTTCGCCTAATCCTGCCAGCTGTTCGCGCTCAACGCGGTCGAACAGTAGAATGCTCCGCCCAAACACCTGCCGTTCGTAAATCGGCTTAAGCTCCCGCGCTTTGCCCACCTGTTCGGGATTCACCGTCACTTCCAGGTACCGCGATTCGACCTCTTCCATGCTGCAATCGAACACGATTCGCCCGCGGTCAATGAACATCACATCCGTAAGTACGTTCTGGACCTCTTCCACCTGATGCGTCGTCACGAGGATGGTGCGGCTGCCATCGAAATAATCATTCAGCAGGGAATCGTAAAATTGCTTTCGAAATAGTATATCCAGGCCCAGCGTCGGTTCGTCCAGCACCAGCAATTTCGCATCAATCGCCATGACCAGCGCGAGGTGCAGCTGCGTCACCATACCCTTCGACAACTCTCTGACCTTATTGCCGCTCCTGATGTTCGTCTTTGCAAGAAATCCTTCCGCCTTTGCCCTGTCAAATCGGGGATGCACGCCCGCAACATATTCCATCGCCTGCGAAACGCGTATCCATCGCGGCAGCACCGCCACATCCGCGATGAAACACACATCGCGCATCAGTTCATCGCGCGACGCCCACGGATCGCGCCCCAGCACCTTCAGCTCTCCCTGATATGGAGTGAGTCCCAGCATCGCGTTCAGCGCCGTAGTCTTGCCCGCGCCGTTGGGGCCAATGAGCCCCACAATCCGCCCTTCTTCGACGCGCAAATCCACCCCGTCCAGCGCCATGGTTGTCCCGAAATTCTTCCGGAGCCCGCGTGCTTCTATGCATGTCATCGCTTCAGCGCTCCTTCTCTCCAGCCTTCATCGGCCGCCGGTTCGGCCCGCCGTCTAACAGCTCTTTCGCCTTCAAGCCGAGCCGCTCAATCGTTTCCTGAATCCTCGGCCATTCTTCCTCTAGAAATTTCTGCCGTTCGCCCTTCAGCAACAGATCGCGCGCTCCGGCATTGATGAACATCCCCAGCCCTCGCCTGCTTTCGATCAGCCCATCGTCCACGAGTTGCTGATAGCCCTTCAGAACCGTGAGTGGATTGACCCGGTAATCCGCCGCCACACTCCGAACCGACGGCAGCGGATCGCCTTCCTTCAGCGCGCCATCCAGGATCATTGCGACCACACGATCGCGTAGCTGGCGGTAAATCGGCTGACTGTCGTTCCACTCACGGTCCATCCTGTTTCCTAGATCGCCTTTGCGAGAGATGCTCCCAGTTACTTTGCCCGTTGCAGGTCGAAGTGTGCGTGTACCGGCTTATCCCCGGGCATCATATACGTCCAGTCCTCGGTGTGGTGGTTGGCGTCAATTATCGTGAACACGGCATGGTGCATGTGTCCGTATTCGTTCCCGCCCGCGACGTCAAGAAAATCGAATTCCACTTTTTTTCCGTCCGCAGACGTCCTGGCAACCATCCGCGGCCGGTTGCCTGCGTCGCAATAATGCGTCAGCAGCAGCCGATCGCTGTCCAGGTACAGCATCGTCACCGGATGGTCGTACTTGGTCCAGTCCAGCGGCGTTCCTTCTTCCTGCATCTCGTGAACGATCGCGTTCCCACGCGACGTCACGCGCAAGATGACGCGCCCGCCCTTGGTCGTATCCCACTGGGGTTGTGGTGGGTCAACAGTTATCTTGGCGGCCCACTCGCCGGCCAGGGTCTTGAGTGAATCGAACGACGTCTGCGCCTCGGACTTCGCAGCAGACGGCTTTGGCATGGCATGCTCCTGCGCGAAGGTCACAGCACAGGGCAACAACAGAGCAACCGACAGCATAAAACGAAGGCATTTCATGTTCCTTCTCCTTGCTTTCTTTTCTTCTCGTCTCGGAGTCTCTCGCGTGCGCATGCGCGAGTGCCTCACAGGTGTTATAGTAAACTATAACACTAAATCACATGTCAAGCCCTTTTTCGCTTTCTTTGGTATGTTTCTTGTCGGGCCGCCCTTCTTCGCTTTTGTAGTGGCCAATCTTCAGATTGGCGCTCTCAGGCAGAGGCGCATCTGTGCCTTTATCTTGGGGGCGAATCTTCAGATTGGCGCTTTTGTGGCACAGGCATTCGTGTTTATCCCCTAGGGGCCTGCGCTCCTACGGCGCGCACACTCCGCTACGTTTCGGCCGTTGTCGGCCACTCAAACCAACTAAGGCGGAGGGTGGGTCTTTGGGCTTAACTTATCCTTTAGCGGAGGTAGTAAAAACTCGCGACTAGATTTTGCGGAGGGTGGGTTTGACTTTGAATTTGTTCTTAAACTTTCTTTCCTCGAACGAGTCAATCTCGCGCGATTCCTTGGGACGAACCCTACTTCGCCCTCCTGCAAGGAAACGCCTGCGCCAACGCCACCGACGCGACAAGCCGCGTCGCCCGGTGTGCCTTATCCGGATTGCCTCCAATATATTTCGTGATTGCCCGAATCATCTGCGCATTCGTCACATTCCGGGAAATGCACACCATCCTGTCCGCCCGCGGCACCCCCAACAGTTCGTCATGCACCGTAAACCCATCCGCGAATCCTTCCACCCATCCCAAGCACGTCGCCTCGCTCTGCATGTGTTGAGCATCGCTGCCCGCGCCGCCCCCAACGCCCGAACAAACACTCATGAACTCCATCCCGGATCTCCCGATGTCCGCCTGCTGCGGTGTCGCAGCCTGCCCAACTCCCCGGCTCGACGTCCCCGCAGCAAAACTTAGAACCACCGCAACCAATCCCAACAATGCAAACGGGCGCATCGGAGCCTCCATTCCCTCACCCTTCCAAGGGCCATTACTTTCTGTCGAAGGATACTTTTCTTCTGTCGTAGGGGCACGGTATATCGTGCCCCTCTTCGAGGTTGTTGTTGAAGTGGGGTCTTGGTTTTGTCTCTGACGTAGAGGTTTCAGCCGCTGAACTACGCCCTCAGGACGCCGTCTGCTTCTTAACCTGCTCGCGCAGCCGCTCCTCTTGCTCCCTGAGCTCTGGCGTGAACTCGCGGCCGAAGTCCGCAGCTTCGAATACTTGCCGAATCTCCACCTCGGTGCCGCCGTCGAAAGGAGCGCGCTTCAGCCACTCGATCGCCTCCTCCTTCGATTTCACCTGCCACAGCCAGAAGCCGGCGATCAATTCCTTGGTCTCGGTGAAAGGACCGTCAATCACCGTCCGTTTCTTTCCTTCGAACCGCACGCGGGCGCCCTTCGAGCTCGCTTGGAGCCCCTCGCCTGCAAGCATCACCCCGGCCTTGACCAGCTCCTCGTTGAACTTCCCCATCTCGGCAAGCATCTCCGTGCTCGGCAGAACGCCTGCTTCGGACTCCTTGTTCGCCTTGACGATCACCATGAATCGCATCGTTAAATCTCCTTGTAGTTCTGTAATTGCCTCTCGAAGCTGGGGTTAGCAGGCTTTTTAGATTACCCGTACCCAGCCTCCATCTACATGTCGAATGAAGGCCGTGGAAATCGACACTCCCGGTCTCTTGTGTATGATGCGTGTGTCTCAATCCTTCGCACTTTGCCCGATGGGAGGGCGCATTGGGCTTCTATGCAAGACACGTCTTGCCCCACGTCATCAATCTGGCCATGCAGAACAAGGACGCCGCACGGCTCCGCGCCGATTGCATTCCTCAAGCTCGTGGCGCTGTCTTGGAAATCGGAATGGGCTCGGGCCTGAACCTGCCGTTCTATTCCTCCGAAGTTCAAACTGTGTTCGGCGTCGAACCCTCGGTTGAGCTCCAAAAAATGGCCCGGAAAAGACAGCCACTCGGGCACATCAAGGTTGAATTCCTATCTCAGTCCGCGGAAGACGTGTTGCCCGTACCGGACGAAAGTATAGACACCATCGTGATGACGTGGACGCTCTGTTCCATTCCCGATCCACCGCGAGCGCTGGCGCAGATGAAGCGCGTGCTCAAGCCAGACGGGCACCTTCTCTTTATCGAGCACGGCCTGTCCCCCGACGCAAAGGTCGCCGCATGGCAGGATCGGCTCACACCTGTCTGGAAGAAAATCGGCGGCGGCTGTCACTTGAACCGCAAACCCGACGAACTTCTCGCCGTCGCGGGCTTCGCAATCAAAGAATTGAAAACGGACTACCTTCCGGGCCCCCCGCCAATGACCTATACCTATCAAGGGTTCGCACGGCGCGCATAACTCTACCGCTCTTTCCTCAACTCACCCACTGTGGGCACTCGGGCAAGCGCTCTTCATCTGCTTTTGCGCAGAGTCTTTGCACTCGTTGAAGCGTTGTGAAAAGCGTGAGGATTGTGCCGTAGGCCGCTATGGCTCCTGTCATGTTGTGAAGCTCCGGAGAGTCCTTAACGGCCATCCGCCTGCGTACGTGCGCATCCGAAGAAAGTTCAAGAATCTGTTCTATAAATTCATTCACGAGACTTGCGTCAAATTCCATGATCGAGTGCCCCCCTACTGAACAAGGGGCACGAAGCACAGATTCCGTATGCGGGGAAACCCTTGAATCTGCGTACGGATTCTTATGGAGGGGACGCTAGGGGTATCACCGCCAAACGACAAAAGTTGTCATAGAGAATCCCTCAAATGCCGCACGATTCTAACGCCGTCGCCTGCATCATCTTCTCTCGCGCCTCACGGTACTATTGACATCCGCATTAGCTTCCCCTATTTATACCGTTCCCATTTTGGTTATCTACTCAAAAAAATAAACATCGAACCCAAGGCACGGAGACTCGCTCCATGAAAACAGTCACTTGGAAGGTATTTTGCTTCGCAAGACTAGTAGCTCTTGCTCTCGTCTGTGGCTTTGCGAGCCAAGCGCAGGCCGGACCGTCAATCTCTTCGATCTCACCGGGTTGGGGGCCAGTAGGCACCATCGTCACGATCAATGGGTCTGGATTCGGGACCTCTCAGGGATCAAGCACATTGCAGTTCGGAACTTACAGCTCTGTGCCGACAACGTGGAGTGCCACGCAGATCGTTACGTCGGTGCCGAACATGCCGATTGGCAAAGTATATTTGGCGGTGACAGTCGCGGGCGCCAGCGCAAGTACTCCATTCACGGTAGGGAATCCACCGAATCTGACAGGGATGACCCCGGGCTATGGGCCTCAAGGGACGGTGATCACATTTACTGGACAGAACTTTGGGGCAACACAAGGCTCAAGCACAATCACGCTCGGCACATACGCAATGACGCCGACGAGTTGGAGCAACACACAAATAGTTGCCCCGGTGCCGGGCAGCATTCCTAACGGGAAGTATTATCCGGCCATAACAGTTGGCGGCCTTCAAAATCCAACATCAGCGGGACCATTCACAGTCGGCAATCCGCCGAATCTGACAGGGATGACCCCGGGCTATGGGCCTCAAGGGACGGTGATCACATTTACTGGACAGAACTTTGGGGCAACACAAGGCTCAAGCACAATCACGCTCGGCACATACGCAATGACGCCGACGAGTTGGAGCAACACACAAATAGTTGCCCCGGTGCCGGGCAGCATTCCTAACGGGAAGTATTATCCGGCCATAACAGTTGGCGGCCTTCAAAATCCAACATCAGCGGGACCATTCACAGTCGGCAATCCGCC
>Ga0137403_10000073_pt1 | contig 96420 bp, 96 predicted proteins | sample CZOMad2_1_16fung_FD_122057 | JGI IMG/M metagenome (GOLD analysis project Ga0137403, IMG submission 122057) | Vadose zone soil fungal communities from Angelo Coast Range Reserve, California, USA - CZOMad2_1_16fungal (Hybrid Assembly) | ecosystem: Environmental > Terrestrial > Soil > Vadose zone...
GGGCTGGAGTTTCAGTCCTTCCCGATGCCGGATTACGGTGTGCCTCGATCCCGCACGGGCATGATGGAGTTGGTCCACACGCTGGCGAAAGCTCTAGAATCCGGAAAGAATGTCGGAGTCCACTGCCGCCAGGGCATCGGAAGGTCCTCGGTGGTCGTGGCCTCCCTGCTCGTCGCTGCCGGCGAGGAATCGGACGAGGCTTTCCGGCGCATCGAGAAAGCTCGTGGAAGGCCGGTGCCCGATACGGCTGAGCAACGAGAGTGGGTATCTGAAAATGCGTCCACGACCACCGCGGCTCGGATTTGAGGAGTAAGCCACTCCAAATCCCGGCGCGATGAAAAAACCAAAATCCGTCCTCTGGATACAACTCTTCATCGCGCTGCTCGCGATCACCTGCCTCCCAGCCCTCGGGCAGCAGCTGTCCCGGTCCCCGTCCCTCTTCGCGTCACTCGGGGAGCGGCTCCGCTTCTACTCCTTCACTGTGCTCCTGTTGAGCATCCCGATCGGGGCGATCTGGACCATCCGGTCGATCCAGGTACGACGACAGGGGGCGCGGCTCAATACCGCGCTTCTCCTGGCTCTTCTGCTGGTCGCGGCGCTTCGACGGCTTCCTCCGGCTGCGACCCTCCAGGCCATGGCGGCGGGGCGGCTTGCCGGTGGAGCGCTCGGCGCCGCTTCCTGGCCGGTCATCCTGTGTCTCGTCACCGCTCTGCTCCTTCTCGCCACCCTCTTCGATCCTCTGCTCCGGCGGTACCTGTCCTCTCCGCCCGAGGAACGGGGGCAGGATTAAAACTCCCGCTACCTCCTCTGTGGCCAGCGTACGAAGAAACCGTCGGCCCAGAGGATGTCCTGATCGTAGTCGCTCGGATCGAAGCTGGTCACCGTGTAGACGTCCGCGTCGGCCAGGCCGTCCCGGCCCGGGCTGCGGATCGCCATGACCTGCGGGCCGAGCGGGTTCGCGACGTTGAGGGCGTACTCGTAGCGGTTCTCCCACCCGTCGAGGTCCGGCACCTCGTGGAGGTACTGCGGCACGAGAATTGTTACCAGGTCGGCATGGTCGATCGAGTGGTAGTCGCGCAGGTCGACGGTCGTCGAGGCCTCGCCGGCCGCGGCGGCGCCGACCTGGTCGGTGAGCCAGGAGAAGAGGGCGGTGCCGGTATTGCGGAGGTCCGCCACCGTGCGCTTCTGCTTGGCCGAGTTTTCGTCGACCACCGAAGGTTTCACTGGCTTCTCGGGAGCGCTCCCCGGCGTGAAGAGCAGTTTCGGCACCAGAGAAATGGCGAGAATCCCGACGATGGCAAGGGTGATCAGGAGCTCGATGACCGTAAAGCCCTTCTCCTCTCTGTTCATGGGTGATCCTCCCTCCATGCATACGCGCGGCTCGTGAAGATGTCACGAACCCTCTCTCCTGCTTGGAACCGATTTGGCGCCCACCGGTTCCCGTACGCTCACGGCGCGGCGGCCGGAGGGAATCTCAGGAGTTGATCGTGTTCACGGTGTCCCAGAGCGGCTGGAAGAGGGCGGTCAGCAGGAAATCGTGGAGCCAGGTCGCCAGGATGAAGAGGACGAGCGTCGTCGCGAGCCGGGCCAGGGGGTCTTTGAGCCGGACCTCCTTCACGAGCAGGGCGGCGATCAGGAGGGCCTCCACGGCGAGCCGCCAGGTGGGTGAGACCCCCAGCACGATTTGCGTCGCCCTCGGTAGCGTGCCCCCCAGGCCGGCCACGAGGCCCACCATGGCGCTCCTCTGCTCCCCGAGCCGTTGGCCGGCCCAGAGGATGTAGAGGACAGAGAGAACGGTGGCGGCCCACGAGAACCGGCGCAGAGTCTCGGTGTTCGGGGGAGGCGGCGAGGAGAGCATGGGGATGGGACGAAGGCCTCAGGCATTCTAGCCGATCGAGCGCGAAGTCTGCGCAGCCTTCCCAGGGAAAGGGCATCTGATAGCATCTTCTGCCGGAGACCGACGCCATGAAATCCCTTTTCGAGGAGGAGCCCCGAGCCGAGATCCTGCGCCGCATCGCGGGGCTCACCCCGCAGAGCGCACGGCTCTGGGGGCGGATGACGGTCGGGCAGATGGTCGCCCACTGCTCCGACCAGCTGCGGCTGAGCCTGGGCGACCTGGGCAGCGGCCCGGCCCACGGACCGATGCGGTTCCCACCGCTCCGGCGGCTCATCATCCACCGGCTGCCCTGGCCCAAGGGGAGGGCAGAGGCTCCGCCCGAGCTGTTCACCACCGCGCCGGCCAGCCTGGACGGCGATCGCGAGGCGCTCCGCGTCCTGATCGAGCGTTTCGGCCACACCGCTCCCGAGGGCGCCTGGCCCCATCACCCCAAGTTCGGCGACCTGTCGGGCCGCGACTGGGGCGTGCTCGGCTATCGTCATCTCGATCATCATCTGCGCCAGTTCGGGCAGTAGGCGGTTCTTCGGGGTCAGCGAATTCTTGCGAATTCTATCCTTCCACGCGGGATACACCAGCCGCACCGAGAGATGTCTCTTATGGCAATTTGACAAACATCCGGGCGCGTGCTCTGCTGCGGGATTAGATTCCTTCACCACTACGAAAGCTTGCAGGCTACCCATGGAGGTAAAGCCCATGCTGATGCGGATCGTCATGTTGCCAGCTGCGCTGCTTCTCTCCTCCTCCTTCGCCCTTGCACAATCCACACAAAAGACATTTCCCAACACCTGCGACAACGGGGCAACTTTTCCGTTCTTGTCCATCGCGCTTCAGCACCCGATCGACACCAGCTGCCCCTCGCTATCCGGCAAAACGTCCTCCAAAGGAAGCCAGGCACAGAACAAGGTCAAGAACAATTTCTGCGCCACTGCCGCGACGCCCGAACAGACCACGCCACAAAAGCTGATCCAGCTCCAAACCACAGCTTTCGCAAACCCGGCCATCAAGAGCCACACGGGTCAGCAGCTGGAGCCCACGAACCGCGCCGCGCTGACAGCTTTGGGCGAGGGGAAACTCGTGCGCATGAAAGCCTTCCTCCTCGAGGCCCATTACGCAGATATCGCTCCCCTCGGTGGAGAAACCGTTAACTGCAATCTTGGGAAGGAAGAAGAGAACGACATCCACATCGCCTTCGGTTCCCAAGCCGACGACAAGGAGTGTGGCAGTGTCAGCGCGGAGATCAGCCCGCATTACCGTCCGGGCAGCTGGGCCGAGATCGGAAAGTTTCAAACCTTTGACACTGCGACAAAGAAAGACGTCGTCGACCAGCAGCTGGCATCCCGGCTGCGAGCGCAGCCCTACCGCATCACCGGGCAACTCTTCTACGATGCCAGCCATGCGCCGTGCCCCTGCGGCACCAACTGCAACCCATCACGGGCGTCGTCCTGGGAAATCCACCCGGTTTATCAGATCGAAGTCTGTAAGGCAGGCGCCGCTTGTGACGAGAGCAAGGACGACGACTGGATAGACTTCGACACTTGGTGGAAGAGCGAAGACAACAAGAAGGTCGCCGAGCTCTGGTTCAGCGACACCTACGTGCGCACCGCGACCGGCTGGCGCTACGTGTTCGGCCAAGCCTCGATCGCGTTGCCCAAGACGCCCTGAATCCCGGGAGCGGCGGTTCGCCGGAGACAGAAGGAAACGGTTTCGAAAGGAGGCCGCGATGCGCGTCCCAGCCCTCGTCCCGATCCTGTTGTTCGCCACCGGCGCCCAGGCGGATACCCTGCTGACGATCCAGGCGCGTTTGGAAACCTCGCCCCCGCCACCGGTGGCGGTCTCTACGGAGACGGAGATGCAGCTCTGGGTGGGAGACCATCGCATGCGCGAGGACTCACCGGGGCTCTCGACGGTCATCCGCCGGTTCGATCGCGGGAAACTGTACTTCCTCGATCATCGGACCAAGACCTACGCCGAGGTCGACCTCCCCTTCGATCCCTTGGCCGGGAAGCCGACCACCGCAGGTGACAGCGCGAGAGAGCGGGGGCAGAAGGCCCGGGTGACGGTGACCTTGACCGACGAGAAGCGGCGGATCGGCGCCTGGAACACCCGGAAGGTGGTCGTCGTCAGCCACGATCCCGGAGGAGACTTCACCGCCGAAAAATGGATGAGCACCGAGGTCGGAGTCGACGAGGGCACGCTCAACCAGTGGCTGGCAAAAGCCGTAGTTCCCCCGCCAGGGAGCCTGACGCCCGAGGTGCTGGAAAGCCAGCGCCAGCTCGATGCGATCCCCGGCTATCCCGTGCTCGAAGAAACCCGTTCCTCCCGCGGCCCGGGCGAGACCGAGTTCCGGTGGCACAAGGAGCTGGTGTCCGCCGAGACCAAGGAACCTCCGGCCGGTCTTTACGATCCCCCGGCTGGATACAGGAAGGTGAAGGTCGATCAGATCAACATGGCACCGGCCGGGAAACCCTGACCTCAGGAGGGGATCGGGCTCACGACCTCCCAGGGGGCTGAAACAGGGCGGGCGGGCCGCCGGGCGATTCGGCTACACTCCCCCCGCCATGAGCCCTCTCTCTCCCCTCGACACCCTCGAGCGCCGCGAGCTGCTGGTCGTCACCGGCAAGGGCGGGGTGGGGAAGACGGCGATCTCCGCCACTCTCGGCCGGGCGCTGGCCGAGGCGGGACGGCGGACCCTGGTGGTCGAGGTCGATCCGCGGGAGAACGTGCACCGGATGCTGGGGGTCCCTCCCTCGGGCGGCGAGATCCTGCCCGCCGGGCCGCGGCTCTGGGTGCAGAACCTGAAGCCGCGCCAGGTGCTGGACCAGGTCGTCCGCGAGCAGGTGAAGATCGAGTTCCTGGTGCAGCGGGTGCTGTCGAGCTCCGGCTACGAGCAGTTCTCGGCTGCCGCCCCGGGATTGAAGGAGCTGGCGGTCCTCGGCCATGCCCTGCGCCTCCACCGCGGGCGGGAGCCGGGCGCTCCGGAGCTCGACACCGTGATCCTCGATGCCCCGGCGACCGGCCACGGGGTCACCCTGCTGACCGCGCCGCGCCTGGTCTCGGAGGTCATCCACCAGGGGCCGTTCGGCCGCATGGCCGGCGAGCTCGCCGACTGGATGGCCGATCCCGGGCGTTGCGGTGTCGTGGTCGTCACCCAGGCCGAGGAGATGCCGGTCGAGGAGGCCCTGGAGCTCGTCGACACGCTCGCCGACCGCTTCGGGCGCGGCCCCGAGCTTCTGGTCGTCAACGGTCTCTATCCGCCGCTCGACGGGATGGAGGGGGCGGATCCGATCGACCCGGCGGTCACCCTGTGGCGGCGCCGGCGCGAGATCAACGACCGCGAGCTGGCGGAGCTCAAGGCGCACTGGCAGGGACCGACGGTCGAGCTGCCGCAGCTCCCTTTGGACTCCGGACCGGACCTCATCGCGGCCTTGAAGAGCTGCCTTCTGGAGCGGCCATGGAGCTGATCTCGGAAGACCACCCGCTCCTCATCTTCGTCGGCTCGGGCGGGGTGGGGAAGACGACTCTGGCGGCGGCCACCGGGGTGCTCTCGGTGCGCTCCGGGCGGGACACCCTGGTGATGACCTTCGATCCCTCGCTCCGCCTGAAGCAGGCCCTCGGAGTGGGGGAGGAGGCCAGGGAGCACGAGGTGCCGGTCGATCTGGGACCGCTCGGGTCGGGTCGGCAGGATCAGGCTGCGGCCTTCGGCAAGCTCGACGCCAGCCTCCTCGACGCCCAGCGGACCTTCGATCGGCTGATCGAACGCTATGCGCCGGACCCGGAGTCGCGGCAGCGCATCCTCGGCAACCGCTTCTACCAGCACCTCTCCGGCACCCTGGGGGGGATTCTGGAGTACATGGCGGTCGAGCGGCTGTTCGAAGTGGCGGCCGGCGGGCGCTACGCCCAGATCGTGCTCGACACCCCGCCGACCCGCCAGGCGCTCGACTTCCTGGAGGCGCCGGCGCGCATCGTCGGCTTCCTCGACAGCGGCGCCCTGAAGATGGGCATGAAGACCTGGTTCGACGAGGCCGGACGGCTCAAGGCGGCCAAGGGGTGGTGGGGCGGCCTCGGCCGGCGCGCCGAGCGCTTCCTCGACGAGGTCGTGGGGCTCGACCTGCTGCGCGACATGTCCGAGTTCTTCCAGGCCTTCGCACCGCTCTACGCCGGCTTCCACGAACGGGCGGAGGCGGTCGAGGAGCTGCTGCGCTCGCTCAGGACGCTCTTCATCCTGGTCTCCGGGCCGGGGGAGGAGCGCATCCCGGACACCCTCTTCTTCGCCCGCCGGCTCCAAGCCGCCGGCTATCACCTGGGGCCGATCGTGGTGAACCGGGTCCATCCCCAGGTTGCCCCCGCCGTCGGCGGCCCGGCCTTCGAACCGGCCCGGCCCTCGCCGCCAGGACCGGTGGACGGGCGCCGGCTCCTCGCCTGGCTGGGCGAGCGCGACCGTCGGGGGCTGGCCGGGCTCTCCGGCCTGCTGTCGGCGCAGCGGCTGGTCGCTCTCCCCCTGCTCCCCGAGGAGCCCACCGACCTCCCCGCGCTCGGCGCCCTGGGGGAGGACATGGCGACGCGGCTCCGCGCGCCGAAGGCAACGACCTAAGGAGGATCGCGATGGAGATAGAGGTCCAGAACGACGAGAAGGGCCGGCAGTTCCATGCCGAGGTCGACGGGCACCGCGCCCATCTCGACTACCTGAAGCACAAGGACGGCACGCTCGACCTCATCCACACCGAGGTCGACCCCGCCCTGCGCGGCAAGGGAGTGGGGGAGGCGGTCGTCCGCCATGCCCTGGACGAGGCGCGCAGCCGAGGCGTGAAGGTCATCGCCACCTGCCCGTTCGTCAAGAAGTTCATCGAGCGCCATCCCGACTACCAGGACCTCGTGGCCGTGCGCTGAGAGCGATCCTCCTGTAACAGCGGGAGCGCCGCCGCGCCTGTAGGAGCGAACGCGTGGTCTCCGCCCCCCGTCCCTCCGCGGGGGACCGGCAGGCCACCTTTTGGCTCACGCCAAGGAGATCCATATGGCTCAGCAGGTCGCCAAGGTCCGTTTCAACCGCGCCCAGAACCGCCTGGAGGTCGCCGTCCCCAAGGGGACGCTGCCGAACCAGATCGTTCGCCTGAACGAGACGCTGACCACCCAGGTCATCCCCGGCCTCACCGCCTGCCCGCACTGCTACTCGGGCCTCGAGTTCCTGATCAAGGAAGAGCTGGCCGACGTGGTCAACGTCGACCTCGCCACCGGCAAGCAAGTTCCCGTGGCCGGCCACTAGGTCCCCGATCCGCCGCGACGCGTGAGAGGAGAGCCCATGATCGCCCTCGAACCTCCCCCGGCTCCTGCCGCGTCGCCGGCGGATTCCCTGGCGTCCCTCCCCCGGCTGGGCGTGGGGGTGCTCTACAACGCCGCCCTCCCCGGTCTCCTGCGCTCGGACCACGACCTCGTCGACTACGTCGAGATCGTCCCCGACACCTTCTGGACCGACGACGGCATGGGCAGCGTCTCTCGCTATCAAGAGATCGGCCCCGCGGTCGCGATCCTCGACGAGCTGGCCCCCCGGCTCCCGTTCGTCGCGCACAGCGTCGGCCTCTCGATCGGCAGCGCCGACCTCTTCGACCGCGAGCACGTCGAGCAGATCGCCCGCTGGCAGCAGCGCTATGGTTTCCCCTGGCACAGCGATCATCTGTCCTTCGCCCGGGTCCCGGGCGGAGCGCACGAGCTCAATGCCGGCCTCGCCGTGCCGGTCCCCTATGACGCGGAGGTCCTGGATCTCATCGCTTTCCGGGTCGAGGAGATCCAGCGCCGCATCCCGGTCCCCTTCCTCTTGGAGAACAACGTCTACTACACCGATCTCCCCGAGCAGGAGATGAGCGAGCCGGAGTTCCTGAACCGCCTGGCGACGCGGACCGGCTGCGGCCTGCTGCTCGACGTTCACAACGTATACGTCAACGCGGTGAACCACGGCTTTGCGGCGGAGAGCTTCGTCGACGCGCTCGACCTCGACCGGGTGGTCGAGGTCCACGTGGCGGGCGGCAACGAGTTTGCCGGCCTGTACACCGACTCGCACGCCGGCCCCTGCCCGGAGCCGGTCTGGGAGCTCCTCGACCGGGTGGTCGCCGGCGCCCGCCGCCTGGCCGGGATCACCTTCGAGTTCCACCACTCCTACTATCCGCTCCTCGGACCCGACGGCCTGCGCCGGGAGCTCGACCGCGCCCGCGACGCCTGGGCGCGGCGCACCTGAGGGGCCGCCATGTCGCTCGCCGGCTTCCAGCGCGCCCTCGTGGACCTCATCGCCTCCCCCGCCCTCTGCCGCTCGCTCCTGACCTCGGAAGAAGATGCGGCGGCGGTGCTCGACGCCTACGCTCTCACCGGGCGCGAACGGCGGCGCCTCACGGGGATCGTCGGGCAGCGCGGCATGGCGGCCAACTGCGCCTTCCACCGCGCCAACCGGCTGGGGCCGCTGCGGGCCTTCCTGCCCCGCACCTGCGCCCTCCTGGGCGCCGGTCTCCGGGCCGAGCTCGACGCCTACTGGGAGCGCCATCCCGCCCGGGACCTCCAGTTCCGGCGCGAGGTCGAGACCTTCGCCGGCTTCCTCCTGGAACGCTGCGCGACGGGGGAGGTCGCGATCCCCGCCCTGCCCGAGGTCCTGGCGGCGGAGCTCCAGGCCTCCGGCATCGCCTGAGCCGTTCCACCCTCCTGGCACGCCCCCTGCTCTCTACTCCCTTGCTTGCTTGGGCCTTCTTGCCGCGTCGCGGCAGGAAGTCCTTGACAATCTTGCCGCAGTGCGGTAAGTTCATCCTGGCGGAAGGGGGAGAGCCCCGACCGGCCGACGAGGAGATGCCATGATCCGACTTATCAAGCGATACGAAAGCCGCAAGCTCTACGACACCGAGGAGAGCCGGTACGTCTCGCTGGAGGAGATCGCGGCCTGGGTGCGGGCGGGGCAGGAGGTCAAGGTGGTGGACAACGCCACCGGGACCGACGTCACCTCCCAGACGTTGACCCAGATCATCCTCGACGAGGGCCGCAAGGGAACCGGGTTCCTACCCAGCGAGCTGCTGCACGAGCTGGTGCGCATTGGGGAGAAGGCGGTCCACAGCGGCAAGGAGCAGATCCAGCAGGGGGTCGATCGCCTGGTCCAGGTTTCGCTCGATCGCCTCGCCCCGGTGCGCCGCGCGCGGGAGGAGATGTCCGGCCTGCGCGCCCGCCTGGAGCAACTGGAGGCCTCTCTGTCCGAGCTCGAGACCGCACCGGCCCCCGAGCCCGCGGCCTCGCACCGGGTGGAGATCCCATCCGAACTTCCGAAAAACGAGGAATCTTAGAGATGAACGCAACCGAGACCACGGCCGCGAGCTTCGACGCGCTGCGGCAAACCGGGCGCAAGCTCTGGCTGGCCGGCCTGGGAGCCCTGGCGCAGATCGAGGAGATCGGCGAGGAAGGCAAGGGCCTGTTCGACCGCCTGGTCGAACGGGGTCGCCCGCTCGAAGAGCGGCAGAAGCAGACGATGGACGAGCTCGGTCAGCGGGCCGAGGTCCGGCTCCGTGAGATGAGCGAGCTGGTGCGGGACCAGGTCCGCTACGACGTCAAGCGGGTGATGCAGCGGGTGGGGGTGCCGACGCGCGAGGACTTCGCCGGTCTCGCCACCCGCCTGGAAACACTATCTTCGAATTCGAAGATCGACGAGATCGCCCAGCGCGACACCGCGCCGAACGCCGCGAATGCCGCTAACGCCGCGAATGCCGCCAATACCGCGGACCTTCAGACCCAACCACGGGCTACCGCGAGAAAGAAGAAAGGGTGAATCCAATGGACAGCAATACCACCGGGCGGGAGAAGAAACTGCAGGACGAGCTGATGGAATCGGCGCACCGGATCTGGCTCGCCGGTCTGGGCGCCCTGGCCGCCGCCGAGGAGGAGGGCTCCAAGGTGTTCAGCCGCCTCGTCGAGCGCGGCAAGGACGTCGAGTCGCGTGGCAAGGAGGGCGCCGCCGACGCCAAGGAGCAGGTGAAGAGCAAGTTCGAGGACGTCAAGAACCAGGCCTCGAACGCCTGGTCGGGGTTGGGTGACAAGCTCGACGACACCCTGACCTCGGCCCTCCACCGCCTGGGCGTGCCGACCCGCGACGAGATCCACAGCCTGACGCAGAAGATCGAGGAGCTCAACGCCAAGGTCGATCAGCTGAAGCCGCGGGTGACCCCGGCGCCGTCCGACAACCCGATCGTCACCGCCGCAGGAGAGCCGGTCTCCGAAGCGTAAGGGAGAGCCCCGGTGGAAGCCACCCCGAACGTCTCGCTACCGGCGCTCGCCGGCCGATCGTCGAAGATCGGCCTGGCGCTCGCCGGCGGCGCTCCCCAGGGAGCGGTCTACGAGATCGGCGCCCTGCGCGCCCTGGACGAGGCCCTGGGCGGCGCCAGCCTGACCGACCTCACGATGTATGTCGGGGTGAGCTCGGGCGCCCTGCTCTCCGCCTGCCTGGCGAACGGCATCACCCCCGCCCAGCTCTGCCGCACCCTGGCGGGGGCCGAGCCGGGCGAGCCGCCGTTCCATGCCGACACCTTCCTCACCCCCTGCTACCGCGAGCTCGCGCGCGGTGGCCGGGACCTGCCGGGACTGCTGGGCGGTGCCCTGTGGGACTACGTCACCCATCCCGGCGAGGCGACGATCCTCGAATCGCTGACCCGGCTGGTGCGGGCGCTGCCGGCGGGTCTGTTCGACAACGAGCCGGTGCGCCGGTACCTGGAGCAGGTGTTCACGCGCCAGGGGCGGACCGACGACTTCCGCCAGCTGAAAAAGCCGCTCACCGTGGTGGCGGCCGAGCTCGACTCGGGAGTGGCGGTGCGCTTCGGCGAGCCGGGGCTGGACCACGTCCCCATCTCGCTCGCCGTGCAGGCGAGCGCCGCCCTCCCCGGCCTCTACCCGCCGGTCGAGATCGAGGGCCGCCACTATGTCGACGGCATCCTCTTGAAGACGCTCCACGCCTCGGTCGCCCTGGAGAAGGGGGCGGACCTGGTGATCTGCATCAACCCCATCGTGCCGGTCGACACTCGGGGCGCCGTCGAGGCGGGGGTCCTGACCCGCGACAAGCTGGTGGACTACGGCCTGCCCGTGCTCCTGTCGCAGGCGCTGCGGACTCTCATCCACTCCCGGATGGGGGTCGGGATGGCCGCCTACGACACCCGCTTCCCGGACGCCGACGTGATCCTCCTGGAGCCCGAGCACGACGACTACAAGATGTTCTTCACCAACATCTTCAGCTTCTCGGAGCGCATCCAGGTGTGCTCCCACGCCTACCAGTCGACCCGTCGCAACCTGCTGGCACGCTACGACAAGCTGGCGCCGATCTTCGCCCGCCACGGCCTCACCCTGCGCCGGGACGTGCTCGAATCGCCGCGCAACCTGTGGACGGGGGTCGGCGCCCCCGGCGCCCGCCTGGGAACCCAGGCGACCGAGTCCGGCCGCGTCGTCGTCCGCCGCCTGAGCCACGCCCTCGACCGTCTCGACCGTCTGGTCGACCGGCGGCTCGCCTAGTCGCTCAGCCGGCGGTCGTCAGCCCGCCCGCTGAGTGACCTCACTTCCCCTTCTCCTCCAGCTCCGCCCAGCGTCCGTAGAGCCGGTCGACCTCCCCCTGGGCTTCGTCGAGAACGCGGCAGCGCTCGCTCAAAGCCACCGGATCGCTGGCGATGGCCGGGTCCGCGACGGCTGCCTCGGCGGCGGCCAGGTTGGCTTCAGCCTGGTGGATCTTCGCCTCGATCCCGGCGAGCTCCTGATCTTCCTTCCAGGTCAGCTTCTTGCCGGACTTGGGGCGAGGTGTCGGAGCTGAAGCAGTGCCGGTCGTGGCCCTGGGGGCTTTTGACGTCGGCGCGGTCGTCTTGCGGCTCGCCTCCCACTGGAGGTAGTCGGCGAAATACTCGGCGTTGCCGCGGCCGTCGAGGGCGAGGACGTGGGTCGAGACCCCTTCGAGGAGCAGGCGGTCGTGGGTGACGAGGACCAGGGCGCCGGGGAAGTCCAGGAGGCTGTCCTCCAGCACCTCCAGGGTGGGGATGTCGAGGTCGTTGGTCGGCTCGTCCAGGATCAGCAGGTCGGCCGGCTGGAGCATCAGCCGGGCGAGGAGGACCCGGGCCTTCTCGCCGCCGGAGAGGCGGGAGACCGGGGTCTCCAGCTGCTCGCTGCGAAAGAGGAAGCGCTTGGCCCAGCCGACGACGTGGATCGGCCGGTCGCGGTAGAGCACCGTATCCCCCTCGGGGGCGAGAGCGCGCTTCAGGGAGACCGTGGGGTCGAGCGTCTCTCGCCCCTGCTCGAAGTAGACCACCCGCAGGATCGTGGCCCGTTCGACCTCGCCGCCATCCGGTTGGATCTCCCCGGCGAGAATCTTCAAGAGCGTCGATTTGCCGGAGCCGTTGGGGCCGAGGAGCCCCAGCCGCTGGCCGGGGGAGAGCGCTAGGTCGATCCCGTCGAGGATCGTCCGGTCGCCGTAGATCTTGGTGAGCCCCTTGGCCACCAGGAGCTTCTTGGTCTTCCGGCCGGAGGCGGTGAAGTCCATCGTCGCCGTCGCCTCGAACGCCCGGTCCTTCATGTCGGCGAGCTCGCCCATCATCCGGTGCGCCTCGTCGATCCGCGCCTGGGCCTTCCGGGTCCGCGCCCGCGCCTTGCGGCTCAGCCAGTCGATCTCCCGCCGGACCTTGTTTTCGAGCGAAGTCTGGTACTCGGCCTGGTTGCGCAGCAGCTCGTCGCGCTTCAGGAGGAAGGCCGTGTAGTTGCCCTGCGACTCGAACATCCCCTTGGGGTACTTCTTGTCGAGCTCGAGCATCCGCCCGGCGACGTTCTCCAGGAACTGCCGGTCGTGGCTGATGACGAGGAAGGCCCGGGCCTCCTCCTTGAGCCGGCCTTCGAGCCAGAGGATGCCGTCGAGGTCGAGATGGTTGGTGGGCTCGTCCAGGAGGAGCACGTCGGGCTCGCGGACCAGCTCGCGGGTGATCGCCAGGCGCTTGTTCCAGCCGCCCGAGAGGCTCCCCACCGCCTGCCGCGCGTCGAGGAAGCCGGCCCGGCCGAGGGCGATGGCGACCCGCGAGCTCTTCTCGAAGTCCTCGATCGGCAGATCGTCGAGCGCCCCGTGGAGCACCGCCTCGACCGTGGCCCCGGGGGGGAAGGTGGGGTCCTGCGGCACGTAGCCCAGCCGCATCCCCTTGCGCAGCGACCGGGTGCCGAGGTCCGGCTCCTCCAGCCCGGCGAGGATGCGCACCAGGGTCGTTTTCCCCGAGCCGTTGGGACCGATCAGGCCGGCCCGGTCGCCCTCGTAGAGGCCGACCGTGACCTCCTCGAAGAGCGGCCGCGCGCCGTAGCCCTTGGTCACCGACTCGCAGGAGAGGAGGAGCGGCCGGCTGCTCATGGCGCGGCGCTCCCGGCCGCTGCCAGCAGGGCCTCTTTCTGTGGCCGCCGGAGAGCCTTGATCCGCCGCTCCTCGCGGAGGGCCTCCCCCCAGGTGCGGATCTCCCGGGTCCATAGGAGGGTGACCGGCAGGCGGCTCCGGGTATAGCGCGACGCCCGGCCCTTCCCGTGCTGGGCGAGGCGGCGTTCGACGTCCTTGGCGATCCCGGTGTAGAGCGAGCCGTCGGCGCAGCGGAGGATGTAGACGTAGGGCATGCGGGGGGCATTATAGGGGGGCCGGCGCGAAGCAGGGGCGGTATACTTTCGCGATCAACGGCCTTCGGATGGGCCGAAGGAGTTGTTCCGAGGGAGCCTGGCATGAAGAAGAGTCTGAAGCTCAAGCTGCACCGCGAGACCCTGCGGGCGCTCGACCCGCCGGCGCTGGCGGACATTGCCGGTGGCGCCACCGCCTTCACCTGCAACCAGCTCACCTGCCCGTTCAGCGACTGCCATCACACCTGTGTGAACGGCAGCTGCACCTGCTGACACGACCGGCAGGCGGAGAGCTCCGGCACGGCCGGGGCTCTCCTTTCCGAGCGGCCTCCATGGCTCGGCATTGCGGCTATGATGGGTCCTCCTCAAATGGAGGCCGTCCATGCCCGTACGCCGTCTTCTCTTTATTCTCTTGCTCGCTGTGCTCGCCGGCACGAGCGCCGCCCAGGCGGTCGATCCGGCCCTGCTCCAGGACCTGCGCTGGCGCCTGATCGGCCCGTTCCGCGGCGGCCGGGTCCTCGCCGTGACCGGGGTCCCGGGGCAGCCGGGCCACTTCTACTTCGGCAGCGTCAACGGCGGAGTCTGGGAGACGAACGACGCCGGCCGCACCTGGCAGCCGATCTTCGACGGCCAGCCGATCGGCTCGATCGGCGCCCTGGCGGTCGCCCCGTCCGACCCGCGCGTTCTCTACGTGGGCACCGGCGAGGCGGACATGCGTTCCGACATCGCCCAAGGCGACGGCATGTACAAATCGGTCGACGGCGGCAAGAGCTGGACCTCGATCGGCCTCAGAGACTCGCAGCAGATCGGCCAGGTTCTCGTCGACCCGAAGAACCCGGACCGGGTCTTCGTCGCGGCGCTGGGCCACCCCTACGGCCCCAACCCCGAGCGCGGCGTCTTCCGCTCGACCGACGGTGGCAGGAGCTGGCAGAAGCTGCTCCCCAAGGACGATGCTGGCAACGTGGGGGCGATCGACCTCGCCTTCGAGCCGGGGAACCCGGCGGTGCTCTACGCCAGTCTCTGGGCGACCCGGCGCACCCCCTGGGAGGTCTACCCGCCCTCGAACGGCCCGGGGAGCGGTCTCTACAAGTCGAGTGACGGCGGCGAGACCTGGGTGCCGCTCGCCGGCCATGGCCTGCCCGCCAAACCGGGGCGGATCGGCCTTGCCGTGGCGCCCTCCCAGCCGCGGCGGGTGTACGCGATGGTCGACGCGGCGGAGGGGGGTGGTCTCTACCGCTCGGACGACGCCGGGGCCACCTGGACCCCGGCGAGCGGCGACCCGCGAATCTGGGGGCGCGGCTGGTACTTCGGCGGGATCACGGTCGAGCCCAAGGACCCGAACGTCGTCTACGCCTGCAACACCGCCCTCTACCGCTCGGGAGACGGCGGCAAGACCTTCGTGCCCGTCAAGGGCGCTCCCGGCGGCGACGACTATCACGTGCTGTGGATCGATCCCCAGGAGCCGCAGCGGCGGATGCTCGGCGTTGACCAGGGGGCGGTGGTCTCGGTCGACGGCGGGGCGACCTGGAGCTCCTGGTTCAACCAGCCGACCGGGCAGTTCTACCACGTCATCACCGACAACCGTTTCCCTTACTGGGTCTACGGCTCGCAGCAGGACTCCGGCGCCGCGGGGGTCCCCAGCCGCACCACCACCTACGACGGCATCAACCTCACCGTCTTCCGCGAGACGACCGCCGGCGGCGAGAGCGACAACGTCGCCCCCGACCCGCGCGACCCGGACGTGCTCTTCGGCGGCCGGGTGGAGCGGCTCGACCTGCGGACCATGCAGACCCGGTCGATCGACCCCACCCTGGCCTATCCGGATCGCTACCGCAACACCTGGACCCTGCCGCTCGTCTTCTCGCACCGCGATCCCAAGGTGCTCTACTTCTCGAACCAGCGGCTCTTCCGCACCGAGGACGGCGGCCTCCACTGGGCCGCGATCAGCCCCGACCTCACGCGCGAGGCGCCGGCCACTCCGGCGAACCTCGACCCGGTGACCGCTGGGCTCGACGAGGGGATGGGGGTGAGGAAGGGCGTGATCTATGCCATCGCCCCCTCCCGAGTGGCCGACCGCGACCTCTGGGTCGGCACCGACGACGGCCTCCTCTGGCGCACGAAGGACGAGGGGCAGCACTGGTCGAACGTGACGCCGGAGGCGCTCACCCCGTGGTCCAAGGTCGGCATTCTCGAAACCTCGCACTTCGACGCCGAGACCGCCTACGCCGCCGTCGACCGCCACCGGCTCGACGATTTCAAGCCCTACCTCTACCGCACCCACGACGGCGGGGCGCACTGGCAGCTGGCGGCCGGCGGCATTCCCGACGGCAGCTTCGTCAACGCCGTGCGCGAGGACCCGGTGCGCCGGGGCCTCCTCTACGCCGGCACCGAGAAGGGGGTCTACGCCTCCTGGGACGACGGCGACCACTGGCAGGCGCTCCAGGGGAACCTCCCGGTGAGCTCGGTGCGCGACCTGGAGGTCCACGGCGACGACCTGGTGGTCGCCACCCACGGCCGCGCCTTCTGGGTGCTGGACGACGTGACCCCGCTGCGCCAGCTCGATGCGAAAGTCGAAAGCGCCGCCGCCTGGCTGTTCGCGCCGGCCACTGCGGTACGGGTGCGCCCGGCGGGCTTCACCGGCAGCCCGATGCCGAAGGACGAGGCCGCGGCGCCCAACCCGCCGGCGGGGGCGGTCCTCGACTACGCGCTGAAGACCGCGGCGAAGCAGGTGACCCTGGAGATCCACGACGAGCGGGGTGACCTCGTCCGCCGCTTCAGCAGCGCCGATAAAGCGTCCCCGCCGGACCTCGCCAAGCTGAGCATCGCCCCCGAGTGGGTGGCCCCGCCCCCCGGCCTCTCGACCACGCCGGGCCTCCATCGTTTCGCCTGGTCGCTCCACTATGCCCCGCTCCCCGCTCTTGCCGAAGGCCGCGGCAGAAACGCCGGCGACGGCGTCTGGGCACCCCCCGGCCGCTACACTGCGGTTTTGGACGTGGACGGCACCCGGCTCACCCAGCCGCTCACCGTGGTGCCCGACCCGCGCGTCCAGGTTCCGCCGGAGGGCTACGCCCGGCAGTTCGCCCTCGCCCGCCGGGTCGAGGAGGCCCGCGCCCGGGTGGCCACGGCCCTCCACGAGGCGGGGGCGGTGCAGAAGTCCCTGGGCGAGCGGCGGAAGGGGGCGAAGCCGGAGATCGGCAAGGACCTCGACGCGCTCCTGGCGCGGATCCGCGCGGCGACCGGCGGCGATACCGATTTCCCGGCCCCCAAGGACAACACCAGCCTGCGCGGCCTCTCCGGCGCCCTGGGCAAGCTCGCCGCCGCCGTCGACGGCACCGACGACGCCCCCTCGGCGGATGCCGTGACCGGCTTCGACCAGATCCAGACGCTGCTCGCGGCCCGCCTGGCGGCCTGGGAGACGCTCAAAACGAAGGATTTGGCGGCGTTGAACGCGATGCTCCAGAAAGTGGGAGAGAAGGGCCTTGCCGTGAACCCGTAGTCGATCTTTCCTGCGTGCCCGGCGTTTCAGGGGTTCTTTTTTAGCAGGCACATTGATATGCTCATCGGCATACGATCCTGGAGGTGCCAGAGATGGCCCCAGAGAGGGCCGACGACGAGTTCGTCGGCGTGCCGGAGGGCACGCCGCTCGACCGCTGGGTGCTCGTGCTCTACGACGAGCTGCGGGCCCTGGCTGGCAAGCTGCTCTCCGACCGGGGAGCCGTCGTCACCCTGCAACCGACCAGCCTGGTGCACGAGGCGTATCTGCGCCTGTCCCGCCAGCGGAGCATGGATTGGCAGAACCGCCTGCATTTCTTCGCCGTCGCCGCGCGGTTGATGCGGCGGGTGCTCGTCGATCACTGCCGTGCCCGCTTGACGCAGAAGCGCGGCGGCGCCCTGCTGGCGGTGGAGCTCGCCGAGGCGGCGGTGCCGGCGCCCGGCGAGGTGGACGTCCTCACCGTCGACCGCCTGCTCACCCGCCTCGCGGCCTTCGACCCCCAGCAGGAGCGGATCGTCGAGCTGCGCTTCTTCGCCGGCCTGACCCTTGAGGAGACGGCGGAAGCCCTGGGCATTTCGAAGGCCACCGTGAAGCGCGACTGGGCCCTGGCCAAGGCCTGGATGGCGGAACAGATGGCACAGGGCCGGGCCCGTGGATCCTGAACGCTGGCAGCGCATCAAGGAAGTCTTTGCCGCCGCCCTCGAGCTCCCCGCCGAGCAGAGGAACGCCTGGCTCTCCTCCGCCCTGCCCGACGACCCCTCTCTGGCCGGCGAGGTGACGGAGCTTCTGGCCGCCCACGATGGGGCGGGCGATTTCTACGAACGGGGCGCTCTCGCCGCGGTCCCCGAGATGCAACGGCAGCTCGAAGAGGCGGTCGAGGGGATGCGGATCGGCCCCTATCGGCTGCTCTCGGAGCTCGGGCGTGGCGGCATGGGGGCGGTCTACCTGGCGGTCCGCGACGAGCCGCGCTTCACCCAGCGGGTCGCCCTGAAGCTGATCAAGCGGGGGATGGACACCGACGAGATCGTGCGCCGCTTCGTCGCCGAGCGGCAGATCTTAGCCGCTCTCGCCCATCCCAACATCGCCCGGCTGTTCGACGGCGGCTCGACCCCCGACGGACGCCCCTACTTCGTCATGGAGTACGTGGAGGGGCAGCCGATCACCGTCTACGTCGCCCAGCAGAAGCTCGCGCTCGAGGCCCGGCTGCGCCTCTTCTTGCGCGTCTGCGGCGCCGTGCAGAGCGCCCACCAGAGCCTGGTGGTGCACCGCGACCTGAAACCCGCCAACATCCTGGTCGACGCCCAGGGCGAGCCCAAGCTGCTCGACTTCGGCATCGCCAAGCTCCTCGATCCCAGCTCGTTCGGCGGGATGACGGCCCTGACCGGGCTCGCTCCCGGTCCCATGACCCCGGAGTACGCGAGCCCCGAGCAGCAGGCCGGCCGCCCGGTGACCACGGCCACCGACGTCTACGGCCTGGGGCTTCTGCTCTACGAGCTGCTGGTGGGGCAGAGCCCGCGGGCGGTGGCGCGCCAGCTCGGGCCGGACTGGCTCGATCGCCCCCCCAGCCAGGCCCTGGCCGCGCTCGGCCCGGACGCCGAAACGCGCCGCCTCGCCCGCCGCCTGACGGGCGACCTCGACACCATCGTCGGCAAGGCCCTGGAGAGCGAGCCGGAGCGGCGCTACGGCACGGCGGCGGCCCTGGGCGAGGACGTCGAACGGTACCTGACGCAGCGACCGGTCGCCGCCCGTCGTCCCACCCTGCGCTACCGGCTGGGCCGGACTCTTCTCCGCCACAAGCTCGCGGCCGCCCTGGCGCTCGCGGTCTGCCTGTCCGCCGCCCTCTCGTCCTACCAGGCCTTCGCCGTCAGCCGAGAGCGCGATCGGGTCGAGGCCCAGCGCCAGCGGGCGGAAGCGCTGAACGATTTCCTGCAGAGCCTGCTGCAACGGGCGAATCCCGAGAAGAGCCGCGGGAAGACCCTGACGGTGCGGCAGATCCTCGACGCCGGGGCCCAGGAGCTCGCGGCGCGCAAGGGCCGGCGCGACACCGGGACCTGGGCCGCGCTCCTGACGACTACCGGCACCACCTACGCGGAGCTCGGCTTCTACGCGGAGGCGAGGCGGTACCTGGAACAGGCCCTGGCGCTGCGCCAAAGGCAGCGCAACCCGAGCCGGGAGGCGGCCCTGGACCTTGCCGGCAACTGGACGTTGCTGGGGCAGGTCGCCAAGGAGCAGGAGAGATACGCGGCGGGCCGCAGCTCGTTTGAGCGGGCCCTCGCCATCAAGGAGCGGCTGCTCGGTCCGGCCGCTCTCCCCATGGTCCGCGACTGGAACGGCCTGGGGGTGATCGCCATCGAGCTCCGGGACCTTCCCGCGGCGCGCCGCCACCTCGGCCGGGCGCTCGCCGTCAGCCGCGCGGCGGAGGACGGCCAGCGGGAGCTGGCCGAAACCCTGAACGCCCTGGGAAGCCTGGCCGCGGCCGAGGGTAAGCACGCCCGCGCGCAGGTGTTCTTCCAAGTGGCCTCGCGCTACTTGACCGCCGTGCTGGGCGCCGACCACCCGGAAACCGTGCTGGTGCGGAGCAACCTGGCCTACACGCTCTTTCACCGGGCGGACTATGCCGCGGCGGAGAGCCTGTACCAGGAGACCGTCGACCTGCGGAGGCGTCTGCTCGGGCTGGATCACCCCGAGCTGGCCCGCGGCCTCCTGGAGCTCGCCATCGTCCAGCACCGTCGCGGACGGCTGGCCGCCGCCCGTGCCACCTTGGACGAGCTTCTGAAGGTCCGCCGCGAACATCGACTCCCGGTCAACGAGGACGAGGCGGAGACCTGGATCGTCCCTCCCGCCGGCTGAGCCCTTTTTCCGCCCGTTTCCGCGTCCTGGTTATTACTTGGCCCCCGGACTCTTTCCCGGGGTCGAATGAGGAGGCCTCGACCATGCAACCTCGCCTGTCCGCTCTCTACGTCACACTTCTCGTCCTGCTGTCCGCCGCCCAGGCCGGTGCCGCGACGCCGGACGCCAGCCCCACCGCCGGCGAAGTTCACCTCGCCCTCTGGCCCGGCCGGATCTCGGCTCTGCCGCTCGACACCTACGCCCTGGGGGAGGCCCTCTGTGGAGCGCCCATCGCCCAGACCGGCGAGGCGAAATGCCGTTTGACGATCGCCGCATCGTCGGGTGGTCCCTCGACGACCTTGGAACTGAGCGATTTGTCCGCGAGCATAGCCTGGCAGGCCTCCGCCCTCGACATGAAGGGGACGCCGGTTTCCACCTCCTGCGGGGTCTGGAGCGTCTCCCTGATCCTCGACACCACCGTGCCCCAACTGGTGTCGTCGTTGGTCCTGGAGCCGGTCCCGGGGGGGGGCGGCCTCCTCGCGAGCGTCCTCAAGGTGAGGATTCGCCTCCACCTCGTCAACCTGAGCACGGGTCAGGTCTACGACGATTCCCTGCTGCTCGGCTTCGCCCTATCCGGTGTCTATAGCCTGGCTTCCTCTACCTCCTCTACGGAGGCGACGGATCTGCCGACGAGCAACCTCCTCGTCTTCCCCGATGGGGCCTGCGAGTCGGCGTGGATCCTGGAGCCGTCGCCCTTCCTGAAGCAGTTTGGGTCCGGCACCACCTGTGAGGTCTGTCTGAAGGCGGCTCTCCCGGCCTCCTTGGGCAACGTCACCCAGTAGCCCTTTCGTTCCACCGTAGGCGCTTTCCTGGGAGCCGCGATGGCTCCTCTGGGGAACGTCTACCCGTACGACAAGAGAAGGAGAGATCATGTTGACGTGCAAGAAATCCAAGTCCCTGTGTTGTTTCCTCGGCGGGCTCCTGCTCCTGGCGCTCGCCGGCCGGCCGGCTGCGGCCCAGACCGCGGTCGATCCGGGGCCCAAACCGCCCGGCGCCGTGGGCTATGACGTCGAGACCCACCAGTGGCTGTTCGACTCCGACGGCGACGGCTTCCCCGACCTGACGGAGGAGATCGGCGATACCGACCCGTTCGACCCGCACAGCAATCCGCGGACCGAGCCCGCGGCCGGAGGCGAGGGGGTCGGCGTCAAGCTGGAGAAGGTCGGATTCCAGCAGCCGGCCTGCCGCGTCGGTTTCAACTCCTGGCCCGGGGCGCCCCGCCTGTGCATCACCGCGACCCAGAACGCCGCCCTGTACGAGCAGGCGGCGGTCAGCTGCCGGACGAACTTCTCCCGCCTGTGCAGCTACGAGGACCTGAGCTACCTCTACATCAACTCGAACGTCGACGCCGCCTTCGATCCCAGCGGCGGGAAGTGGCTCGGGGACTTCACCGCCAACGACGTCGTCAACTGCGGCGACCAGTCGGTGACCTTCGACAACGACCCCGACATCTGGAACTTCGAGGGGGCCTGCAGCAAGTTCGAACGGCACCCCTACTGGTGCTGCCACGATCGCACCTGACCTAAGAGGTCCGGCTCGTGCCCGCGAGGGAATCCGCCCTCGCGGGCATCAAGGCGCCTATCTCCAGTCCCCATAGAGGGCAAACCCCGCCCAGTGATAGGGGTGCGCGAGCTCGCCTCCTGCGGAGCGGAGCAGATCGAGCTGTGCCGCCCGCAGGGCTTCATCTTTCGGCCTACCCTCGCGAAGATAGGTGTAGAACCGCTCCATGAGCTTCGCCGTCGAGACGTCGGCGACGCTCCACAGCGAGGCGAGGACCGAGTGGGCGCCGGCGAACTGGAAGGCGCGGGTGAGCCCCAGAATCCCTTCTCCGCCCATCTCCCGGCCGAGCGCGGTGTCGCAGGCCGAGAGGGTGACCAGATGGGCCTTCAAGCGCACGGTCTCGAAGATCTCCCACGCCTGGAGAAGCCCGTTGTCCTGGCCCTCCCGGGGCTGCACCGGGAGGGTTAGAGCGAGCGCCGAGTCGAGCGGGAAGCGTTCGTCGATCAGGCCATGCGTCGCGAAATGGAGGAGGTCGGCCCTGGGCGCGGCCTGTTTCGCCTGCTCCTCCGTCGCCTCCCTGCCCAGATAGATTTCTGCTCCGGGAAAGAGCTCGGCGATCCCGCGGATCTCGTCGCGCGCCGCCGGCAGGGGCTCGAGGTTGAGGCCGCGGCGCAGCGCGGAACGGACTTCGCCGACCGCCGGGGGCTCGCTCGGCGTGCCGGCATTCCCGGGATACTCGGGGTCCCCAAAGGCGACCAGTCGCCAGCTGCCGGGATCACTCGCGGGCCGCCGGTTCCACCGGGTCTCTCCATAGACGGTCGCCGAGGCGGTGCAATGGATCGGCCGCCACTCTGCCAGGTACCGGCCGTGGCGCCGGAGAGCGGCCCAGGGCAGCCGATGGAGCGGCCCATCGGCCGAGATGAGGATTCGACTGGCGCCGGCCAGTCTCGTCTCGGCCGGCCGGAGGAGCAGGTCGTAGAGACGGGCGGCTCGTCGGTTGAGCTTCGCGAGGTCGCTCTGGGGATGGGTGAGGAAGCGGCGATAGACCTCGATCTTTTTCTCCAGGGCGGCCTTGCCGATGGGCAGACGGTGTACCTCCAGACCGTCGCCGCGCTTGTCGCTTGGCCGGACGACGAAGAGATACGACTCCCTGGAACCGACGGCGAAGGCGAGCAGGACCGTGCCGGGATCGAGGGCGCGGCGCGCCTCCGCGAGGTCCATGGGCGCCGGCGTCTGGAGGGCGGCGAGCCGGGGAGACTGGAGCTGCAACCGCGCGAGGAGCGCCTCTCGCGCGGCCTTGATCTCTCCGAGCCGAGCCCGGAGCCCGGTTCTCTCGTCAGGGCTGTCGGGCCCGGTCTGCGTCTGGGCGAGCTTCGTCAGGATGCGATCGTACTCGGCGTCCAGGCGCCCCCGCTCGGTTTTCAGCTCGGATGGCAGCTCCGCAAAGCGCAGGTCCCGCTCGGCCAGGAGCTGGAGAAAAACTCGCGTCTTGCCATGCTCGAGGGCCTGAAACGCCGCGGCGGACCGTCCACGCGCCATCCGGGCCGAGAGGCAGTCGAAGGCGTAGGGTTCGGTCTCCGACTCGAACCAGCCGCGCGACTCCAGGCTGCCGCCGAGGCGTGAACGTTGGAGGTCGAGACCGAAGCGCTGCTGTCGGCTCGCCACCTCCGCCAGGTTGGTATAGACCCCGGCCAGCTCGACACTCTCGGGTCCCGTCCGCAGGCGGTTCAGCGCCAACTCGAAATAGGATTGCGCAGCCGCAAGATCGCCCCGATACAGAGCGAGCTCTCCCAGATTGTTGCGTGGCCTGGCCGTCTCCCTGGGGTCTCCACCCGGTTGGTCGAACAGCTCGACACTCTGGCGCAGCAGATCCTCGGCCGAGGCCAATTCACCACGCAGGATCAACGTGGTCGCCAGGTTCATGAGCGCCCCGCCGTAATCGACCGATCCCGGTTCCCACCGTTGGTCCAGGGCGAGCACCCGCTGCTGCAAGGCTTCGGCCCGCTCCAGATCGCCGAGATCCTGGGCGAGGAGAGCCAGCTTGTTGAGGGTGTGGGCGTAAAGGAGCGAGTCGGAGAACGGTCGTTCGATGGCTTCCGCCCGGTTCAGGCGCTCCTCGGCGGTGGCGGTGTCGCCGCGCCACAGGGATAGATATCCAAGGTTGTCGAGGATGAGGGCGACTTCGAGGCTCTCCGGCACCACCTTCTCCAGGAGCGCCAGGCGCTCGAGCCACGCCCGCTCGGCCGCCGGAAGGTCCCCTTGGCGGTCGGCGAGGTCGCCGAGAAAAAAGAGCGGATAGGCGACGGCCAGATCGGCGCCGTCGCGTCGGTGCTCCAGCGCGAGAGCCTGTTCGAACCGCTCCCGGGAGCGGGCGAGCTCCCCCAGGGCCGAGAGTTGGTGGGCCCAGACGATCAGGGCCAGGGCGTGGCCGGAGGGGTCGGAGGCGTGGCGCAGGATCTCTGCGGCCTCTTCGAAGGCTCGATCCGCGGCCTCGGTCTGGCCGGCGTAGGAGGCGACGAAGGCATAGCGCAGCCGGTACGTGGCGGCCAGGCGCGGCGAGATTTTCGCCGTGTCTGGGCGTACCGGCCGAAGCTCGAGCCCGAAGATGAGGCTGCCCGTCGAGCGGATTCTCCAGGTGAGGGGCCGGCCCTGGCGCAAACCCTCCAGCGTCACCTCGCCGCGCGGGATCACCTCGATGGAAAGCTCGAGCAGATCCAAGGGGTTGTCGAGCGTTCCGCTGCGCGGCTGCCCCGTCGGGACATAGGATTGAAACGTCCACTGGAGCAGCACGTCCTGGGGCTCGATCCCGGCCAGGGCTGGCGCCGAGAGCGGGGCCACGCTCTCGACCACCAGGCCGGAGCCGGGCTCGGTCGCCCTGGAAGACCGCGCCGCAATCAGCAGACAGGCGAGGGCGATCTGCCATCGCCATCGTGGGGAACTCGGGTGCGCTCTCACGCCAAGATCATACGATGGCGTTCTTGGTGCACGGCGATTGCTGCCCCGCCTGGGCTACCATAGGCCCCCATGCGCCTCCTCTATTCCTACCTGCGCCGGTACTGGCACCTCGTGGCCCTGGCCCTCGTGCTCGCCGCGATCAACCAGATCTTCTCGCTCCTCGATCCCCTCATCTTCCGCCACGTCATCGACGACTACGCCACCCGCTACAAGGAGTACACCACCCGCCAGTTCTTCGGCGGCGTCTCGCTCCTCCTCGCCGCGGCGGTGGGGGTGGCCTTCGTGTCGCGGGTGGCCAAGAACTTCCAGGACTATTTCGTCAACGTCGTCACCCAGCGGCTGGGGGCGGAGCTCTACTCAGACGGCGTCCGCCACTCGCTCGATCTGCCCTACTCGCTGTTCGAGGACCAGCGGAGCGGCGAGACCCTGGGGAAGCTCCAGAAGGTGCGAAACGACGTCGAGAAGTGGATCGGCACCGCGGTCAACCTTCTCTTCACCACCCTGGTCGGGGTGCTCTTCGTGATGATCTATGCCCTCCGGGTGCACTGGGTCATCGCCCTCGTCTTCTTCCTCACCATCCCCATCCTGGGCCTCCTCTCCTCGGTGCTCTCGAAGCGGATCAAGACGATCCAGCGGGTCATCGTGGCCGAGACGACGGCGCTCGCCGGCTCGACCACCGAGTCGCTCCGCAACATCGAGCTGGTCAAGAGCCTGGGGCTCGCCGGCCAGGAGATCGAGCGGCTCAATACGATCACCGGCAAGATCCTGCGCCTGGAGCTCAGGAAGGTCCGCTCGTTCCGGCTCCTCGCCTTCGTCCAGGGGACGGCGGTCAACGCCCTGCGCACCTCGATCCTCTTCCTCATGCTTTATTTCATCTTCGCGCAGCGCATCACCTTCGGGCAGTTCTTCTCGCTCTGGATCTACTCGTTCTTCGTCTTCGGGCCGCTCCAGGAGTTGGGGACGGTGATCAACACCTACCGCGAGACCGAGGCGTCGCTCGAGACCTTCCAGGCGATCCTCGATCTTCCCGTGGAGGCGCGGCCGGCGTCGCCGCTGCCGCTGGGGGAGCTCGGCTCCCTCGCCCTGGAGGAGGTGGCCTTCACCCACCAGAGCGGCACGGCGCCGGCGCTCTCCGGCGTCTCGTTCACGGTCGAGCGCGGCGAGACCGTCGCCTTCGTCGGCCCCTCGGGCTCGGGGAAGACGACGCTGGTCAAGCTTCTGGTCGGCCTCTACGTGCCGCAGCACGGCCGCGTCCTCTACAACGGCAAGCCGGGAACGGCGATCAACTTGGACGAGCTGCGCTCGCAGATCGGCTTCGTCACCCAGGACACCCAGCTCTTCTCCGGCTCGATCCGCGAGAACCTGCTCTTCGTCAACCCCACCGCGACCGACGCCGAGTGCCTGGAGGTCCTGAAGCGGGCCGCCTGCGACAGTCTCCTGGCACGCGCCGACCGTGGCCTCGACACGGTGATCGGCGAAGGGGGCGTCAAGGTCTCGGGCGGTGAGAAGCAGCGCCTGTCGATCGCGCGGGCGCTCCTGCGCCGGCCGCGTCTCCTGGTCTTCGACGAGGCGACCTCGTCGCTCGACTCGCTGACCGAGGAGGAGATCACCGAGACCATCCGCGAGGTGGCCTCCTCTCAGGTGATCACGATCTTGATCGCCCACCGCCTGTCGACGATCCTCCACGCCGACCGCATCCACGTCCTCGAACGCGGCAAGATCGTCGAGTCCGGCCGTCACGAGGAGCTCCTGGAGCAGAAGGGCCTCTACTACGCCATGTGGCGCCAGCAGATCGGCGAGCGCCGTCCGGTCGGGCCGCGGCTGGTGGCGGCGGGAAGGGGGTAGCTTCCCTCAGCGAGCTACGGCCGCCTCTCCGGGACTCTCCGGAGCGCCGCCGGAGCTCGCCGATACACATTTTGCGCCGCCCAATACACATTCGGGCGCTCACGAAACGCTTTTGGAACCTTCCGATACGCCTCTGGACACTTCCAAAGTCGTTCTGGATGCGCCGAAAATCGTTTTGGCGGCTCCGAAAGGCGTTCCGGAAGCTACCGAAGACGTTTCGGAAGCTTCCGGAGAGGTTCTGGAAGGTCCCGATGTGTATGCGGAACCTTCCGAAGGTGTATTGGCGGCTTCCGGAGTCGTTCCGATAGGTCCCGGAGTCGTTGCGGTGGCGTCCGGAGGACTTCTGGAACCGGTCCGGAGGGATCTGGGAGCCTCCGGAGGAGGTCTCGAACGATCCAGAGAGGTTCCGGAAACGCCTCTCGGCCCGGCCGCCGAGAGTGGCGACGTTTTGGCACCTTTTCAGTTTCTCCTGGAGGAACCATGGCCCGCTTCCCCAGGCGGAGTGTATCCTATACCGCTCCGTTCGCGGTTTTCCCTCCCATGACCGACCTCAAGAAATCCCCCCCCGAGCTGTTCGCCCAGATCCTGGAGGGCAATCTCCGGGGCATCGGGCCCTCGCGCAAGCTCTACGGTCACTTCGCCGAGGCGGTCCGCGTGCGGCTCGCGGCGGTCGCCCGGCGAGAGAGCGATCTCCAGGGTGGGCAATGGGCGATCGCGGAAGGCCGAGTGGAGCAGCGTGCCGGTCGAGGCGAGGCGTAGGGCGCCGCCGTCGGCCCGGAGGCAGAGGAGCGGCGAGTGGCCGGCGTTGAAGAGGCGGGCGCGGCCGTCCGGCAGAAGGAGGAGGTAGATCAGTCGCGGTGTGCGACGTGGTGGGCCACGGCGTCAGCGCCGCCCATGTACGCCGGCATGCTGCGCTCCACCCTGGGCGCCGCCTGGCGCCGCGGCTCCGATCCCGCCCGCGTCGCGCGCGAGCTCCTGGCCGGCATCGACTTCCTCGAAGGCGCCACCTGCGGCACCCTCGGCTGCTGGCCTTGACCGACGGCGCGTTCGAGGCCCGGAGCCCGGCCGACCAGGAGCTGGGGCTCGACTCCCTGGAGGAGGCCTTCGGCCAGCTGCGGGGCCAGCCGGCCGGCGAGATCCTCGACGCCCTGCTGGAGCGCGTCCACGCCCATGGTGCAGGGCGGCCGGTGGCGGACGACGTGACCCTCGTTCTCATCGAGCGGACCGGGTAGGCTCGCTACATACGGATTCAGCATCCTTCCTCCTGACCGTGGGGGCGCACAGGTGCGCTGTCGCAACTCAAGTCGCGGATGACGCAGAGTCGGAATACATGCCGCATCGTACCGATACGTTGCGCCATAATTCTCTCGTGGCGAGTCGCCTTACTGTTAATTTGTTGCGATTTCAACGCTAGTTGCGGCAAGTGATGGCTGGCATGTCTCAGGCGGCATGAATTTGACGCAGAATTGTGGCGGAGAGGCGCAAGGTAGCTCGGACGGGGCTAGGATTCCGCGGATATGCCGCGATGTAGCATCGAATTGCCGCGACACGCCACAGAGCTCGTCAAAATTTGCCGCGATATGCTGCGACATATCGATGGAATGCCGCAAAATAGACTAATTTGACGCAATGCTGAGTATCATTGCCGCAGGGATCGGTGTTCACGGCTCAGCTCGGCGGTGGAGCGGCTTCGCGCAGGGGCATTTGTCGCAACGTACCTGTAAGTTGCGGCATTAGCATTGCAAATGGAGAGGGAACCGATCAATTGACGCAGTCTTCCGGCGTCGGCTCGCGTCTCCTGTGGATTTGACGCAACGTTCCGATCCGCCGGAAGGGCACGGCTGGATGGGGAGCCGGCGGCTTGAGATTTGTCGCAACCTTGGGGCTACAAGAAAGAGGCGCGCCCTACGCGTCGAGGGAACTTCCCAACCGGTGGAGCATCTGCTGGATCGAGATCCAGACCACCAGCTCGATCTGTGCCTCCGGAGAGAGGGTTTGGGCGACCTTGGAGAGGAGCGCCGTCGGCACCGCGGCGGGACTCGGGGAGACCGCTTTCGCCAACAGGAGAGCCAGGGCCGCTTCGCCGTCGAGCCCAGGGAGCGATCCCAACCGGGCGCGGGCGTCTTCGATCCCGCGGTCGCTGCCGTCGAGCGGTTCCGCGGCGAAACGGGCAACCGCCTGCAGCATCTCCTCGTCGATGGAAAAGCTCGGCCGAGCGGCCAGCGATCGGGCCTCGCCGGCGAGGGTCCCGTTCCCCACCACCGACGCGTAGACCAGGCCGGCGAGGACCTTGACCCGCAGGCCGAGCCGGCTGTCCGACGCGGTCAGGTTGTCCCGCAGGGCGGTGGCGATGGCCCTGACCGCACGCCGGCTGCCGACTTTCGCCAGCAGCGGGAAATCGTGGCCGGTCCGGGCCTTGAGATAGGTCCCGACGGCCGGCCAGCGCGACGGGACCCCGCGGGTCCAGGAGCGCTCGAGCCGGAGAGCGGCCGGCAGCCAGCGCAGGAAGGCCAACTTGGTGGCCAGCGTATCCCGGCCGCCGGGTCGCGCGCGGAGCGCTGGATCCGCGAACGTCTCGGCAGCGACCCGATGCTTGCCGGGACTCCAGCCGGTTGGCAGGAGGAGGGCGGAGACCTCCTGCACGGCGGCCTCTTCCAGGTCGACCCCGACGGCGTCCATGAACTTGTTCAGGAAGCCCATCAGGGCGATTCCCAGAACGATCCGCTCGGCGTCCGGAGCGGAGAAGTGGCGGCGAAGCTCGTCGCGGTGCTCACGGGTGAAAACGGAGGGGATGCGCGCCAGCGCCTCGGCCGCGGCGACAGCCGCGCTCTCGGCCGGGGAGCGGTCTCCGGTCAGAGTTTCGGCCGGCGCGCCGCGGCGCAGGGTGAAGGAGCAGGTATGAGCGGTGCAGTAAGGGCACCCCGCGGTCCGACTGGCGGTGTACAGGGCCAGCCCGAGAGGCACCGCCGGCGGCCCCAGTCCCCAGATCGAGAACGGCAGGTTGAGGAGATTCGGCACGAGGAGGTTGTAGCTCCGGAACCCTGGGGGCCAGATGGCGAGCAGGGAGTCGCAGTTGGGCACGATCCCGATGACCAGCCGGACGAGTTGGAGGAGCGGCCGGTACTCCTCGCCGAGCCGCGAGACCTCCACGGCCGCCGGCTGCAGCGACTGGCTCAGCGTGTCCGCTGGCACCGCGGTATCGAGACTCATTGGGGAGATCTCCTTGAAAGTGAGTCTCAGGAATTGAGCCTCACCGATCGCGGGCACCAGTAAAGGGATCTGATCCGCTCAGCGCTCATGCAACTCGTCCCGCGACGATGCTCGGCCTCCCAGGTGATGGCTCTGGTTCAGGATGCGTTCCAACGCTGCTTCCTGATCTGGGCTGAGGGGCCGTTCCTGAAGCGGCACGGGCGCGAGGAGGGCCACCGGTTTGCCGCCGACCTCATCGTACCCCAGGATCTCGTCCGCATCCCGGGTATCCAGATCGGGGAGCTTGCTGCAGCGCCGGCTGATCGCCAGCAGGTTCTCCACCAGATCCGGCGCGGAGCGCCGGCCCTTGAGCCGCTCCAGACGCTCTTCCAGGGAATGAATGATCGCCTCGGTGAGGCTCTCCCCCGTCTCGGCAGCCAACTGTCGGGCCAGCTTCTCGGCCGTGTTGTTCTTGAGACTCAGTGCCATGATGACACCTCCGAATCTAGAATCCATCCGGGATTCTAGATTCTTCCCGGAAGGAAGCAACCTAGTGTAGTGCGTCGGAAGTTCGGTACCTTTTCGCGGCCCCTCCCGGAGAGTCATCCTGAGGGAGCCTTGGCGACCGCAGGATCTGGGCGGGGGAACTTCCCGCCTTCGCGCCCTCTTTTCCCCCTCCCAGATCCTTCTGGCTCGCGGAACTCGCCCTCAGGATGACGATAGCAGGAGGCGCCGCGGACACCCGGCATAAGGACGATCTGCAAGACCCTACACTAGGTGGCGGCATCTCCGAGAGTCGTTTCAGGAGGAGCCGCGGCGGAAGGGGAGAGCCGAAAGACCCCGGGGAGGACTTGCGGAGCGGGATCGGGCGGCGTTACGATCCCCTTGGCTGAAGGGGCAGCCGCCAGTCCGCGGAAAGGGCCGAGCCCACCTCCTTGCGTGACACGTTCGATCGTCGTCACCTTCTTTCTGCCGAAGCGAGCGGACCTCGGCACTTCTGAAAGGAGGTGGCTGTATGCCCCTGTCCCTGCCTTCCCGTCCGCGTCTCGATCAGCTGAAAAAACAGGCCAAGGACCTGCTCGCCGCATGGCAAGCCGGCGATGCCGAGGCGTTTTCCTGGTTGCGGGAGCACCACCCCGCGCACCGGGGAACGACGGCCGCGGCCGGGCTTCAGCTCGCCGATGCCCAGCTGGTCACCGCGCGGCGGTACGGTTTCCCGAGTTGGCCGCGGCTCCGGGAGGAGATCGAGCTGGCGAACCTCGCCTTCGCCGAGCGGGCGCGGCTTTTCGTGCGGGCGGCGACGGACGAGTCGACGGGCGCCGTCGACGCGCCTTTTCGGCAGGCCCAGCGCCTGCTGGCGCGCGACCCGACCCTGGCGCGGGCGGATGTCTGGAGCGCCCTGGTCCTGGGCGACGTCGACACGGTCGCCCGGCGGATCGCGGCGGAGCCGCGGTGGGTGGGGGAGAAGGGGGGGCCGCAAGAGCGCCAGCCGCTGCACTACGTGACCTACTCGAAGTTCCACCGCGAGAGCCCCGAGATCGCCCAGGGGCTCCTGGCGACCGCGCGGCTTCTCCTCGACCACGGCGCCGATCCGGACGCCTCGTTCGTCCTCGAACCCTGGCCGCAGAACCCCCTGCGCCCGCTCCTGGGTGCCTGTGGGGTGGCCAATTTCCCGGAGATGGCCGAGTTGCTCCTCGATCGCGGCGCGACGATCGACGACAATGAGTCGCTCTACCATGCAACCGAGCACGCCGACACCCGCTGCCTCGCCCTGCTCCTCGCGCGCGGCGCGAATCCCCGGGGCACCAACGCGCTCCACCACGCGTTCGATCGCCAGGGCACACCGGGCCTGGAGCGGGCCCGGCTGCTTCTCGAACACGGGGCCGATCCCAACGAGGCGCTGAACGAGAATGACGGGCCGCCGCTCTTCGTGGCGATCCAGAGGGGCCGCGAGCGGGCCCTGCTGGAGCTCCTCGTCGCGCACGGCGCCGACGTCCACTTCCGGCGCCGGGACGGGCGGTCGGCCTACCAGGTGGCGATGAGCCACGGCCATGCCGAGGCGGTCGCCTACCTCGAGGAGTTGGGGGTGGCCACGGATACGACGCCGTTCGAGCGCTTCGTCGGCGCCTGCGGACGGGGCGACCTGGCCGCGGCGCGGGAGATCGCTTCTGCGACGCCGCGCTTCTTCGAGTCGCTTTCGCACCCGGAGGGCCAGGCCTATCTCCGGCTGGCCCAGAGCGGCCGGGCGGCGACCCTGGCCGTCCTCCTCGACGCCAGTTTCCCGGTGAACGCGTCGGGGCCGGCCGGCCAGACCGCCCTGCATTGGGCCGCCTGGCACGGCTGGCGGGACACCGTCCAAGTCCTCCTCGCGCGCGGCGCCGCGGTCGGGGCGGTGGAGCACGAGTTCGGCGGTACCCCGCTCGTTTGGGCGATCCACGGCAGCGACAACTATCCGAACCCGGACGGGGACTATCCCGGCGTGGTCCGGCTCCTCCTGGCGGCGGGAGCGGAAATCAAAGAGAGCATGCTGGAGAGCGACGGCAACCCGGAGATCGCCGATCTGCTCCGGGCGGCCTTCCAAAGGGAACGGGTATAGTGGCGCCAGGGTGTAGGGCCGAGATGCCCTTCCATCACTTCGAGTGGCTGGCATAGACCGAAAACGACAACGGGGAGGGTGGCGCCGAAGCGGCCCTCCCCGTTGCAGTGGTCCCCGAATGGGGAAGTCGCCCGGCTACTCGCGGTCGCCGTCGCGGCTGAAATCGGGGGCCGGGTTGCTGGTCTCGACCAGCGTCACCGCCGTCTGGGTGGTGACGCCGCCCGTGACCCGCGTCGTCTGGGCGGGGGTGAGAGGCCGGAACAGCTGGTCGTCGATCCGTTCCATCTTCTTCATCAGGAACCTCCTTCGAGAATGCCGGCAGCCAGGGGCAGCGCCGGGCCACCGGGAGACGGCGGCACGGTGGAGGTCTGCGCCATAGCCGGCGGTTGCCACTCGGCGGTATAGGGGTCGTAGGTACACTTCGACGGCTTCGAGTAGAGATCGGACGCGTCGGAGAGATAGGCCCGGCAGTCGGTGCAGACGTAGCGGAACTCGCAGTCCTTGCAGATCGCGATCTGGTCCTTGTTGATCGACCAGAGGGCGGTGAAGTCGCGCGCCGCGAGAGCGCTGTGGAGCGAGACCTCCCGCACGTTGCCGAACGAGCGCGCCAGCGAGGGGCAGTTTTTGATCTCGCCACGGGCGTCGACCGAGATCTTTCGATGCAGACAGGTGTTGTGTTTCTGCGCCTCGGCGAAGGTCTCCAGGTTGGGCGCGAAGTACCGCGGATGGATCTGGCCGCAGCAGCGCGGCGAGTCGATCCTCTCCCGGAGATACTGCACCGTCACCCCGGTCCGCAGCGGCGGCAGCCGGCGGCTCTCCGGAGAGGAGTGGACGATCACGCTGCTCACCCGCCGGTAGGCGTTGGCGAGCGCCGTCAGGGTCTCAGGGTCGAGCTCGGGAGCATGGCCCACCAGGAGGTCGATCGAGCGCAATCGGCCGAAGCGCGAGGCTTCGAGGATCGCGCGCAGCTCGGCCAGGGAGCCGCGGTGGAAGCAGCGGACCTCCAGGGCCTTGCAGCCCAGGTCGTCGAGCTCGGCGAAGATCTTTCCATAGTCGTGATCCGAATGCTCGTCGACGTCGACGATGGCGTTGGTGATCCGCTCTGGCGCCTCCCAGGTGAGGTCGATCGCTGGGAAGCGATCGGGATCGTGGGTAAAGAAGCCAAGCTCGTGGCGGAGCAGGAAGGCGAAATATTCATCGATCTCCGCGTCGTACTCGTGGCCGTAGAAATCCTGGATCGCGGCGACGCTCTTGCCGGCGTGCTCGGTCAGGATCTCGTACAACCCGTTGGGGATCGGCTGGACCGACTGCCGCTGCAGGTCGCAGAGCACGCTCCGCCGCGCTCCCCGCACCGGCAGGCAGCAGGCGAAGAGGACGAAGACCGGCTCAGAGGTCATCTTCCGAGAGGCATTTCGAGATCGGCTTGTGGAAACCGGAGCAGGCATAGCCGCTGGCGCGATAGGGTCGGCTCTCGACCAGGCGCAGGATCGTCGCCTCGGCGGTCGCGGACGTCTGGGTGAAGCGATGGGTCACCGGAACGAGGTCCTGGCCCGCCGTGGAGAGCTGGTCAAAGAGGCTTTTGCGCTCGTCGTCCATGCGCTTCCTTTGCGATCAAGAGCTCCGCCACCTGGCGCTCCAGGTGGTAGTTGCAGGGTTTCGAGACCATCCCGAACTGTCCGACCGGGTTGACCTCCAGGAAGACCTCGCGGCCGTCCGCGGTCTGCAACAGATCGATCGAGCCGGTCTCCAGATCCAAGTCCGCCATCAGGCGAGTGAGCCGAGTTACGGTCTCCGCCGCCAGCCGGTAGGGCACCGTGCGGTTCGGCCGCTCGCGGTTGTAGTGGCGAAAATCGTCCCGCGTCCGCGGATCGGCCTGGGAGAAGATCGCCATGGTGTGGCAGGCGCCGGCGAGGTAGAAGACCCGCAGCTCGTACGTCTTCACCAGCTGCTCCTGGAAGAGCGAAGGGGCGAAGCGCTCGGGCAGGGCCGCGATGGCCGCCGCGTCCAGGGCGGTGGTGAAGAGGAAGTGGGTGCGCTCCCCGTCGAGGAAGAGGTCGACCTCGCCGATCGGCTTGGTGATGACGCGTCCATGGTGGGCGGCGGCGAAGCGGGAGAGCTCCGCCCGCTTGGTCGTGACCAGGGTCGCCGGGGTGTCGAGGCCGACTTGGGCGGCGCGGGTCAGGACGTCGAGCTTGGTGAGGCTCGCCGTCTTCGGGTGGGAGAGCCAGGGGACGGCGGCGAAGCGCGAGAAGACGAAGTCGGAGAGTCTGCGGAGCTCCTGGTTCAAGTGACGCCGCAGGTCGTAGTGGAGCTTCGCCTGCTCCGGTCCGCTCTCGGCGAGCAGGCTTGCCTGCTCGTGGCGCTTCTCGTTCATCCAGCGCCGGTACCACACGGCGCCCACCTCGGCGAGCGGCAGCTCGACGGTATCGCCGGCATTGGCGGCATCGGCAAAGACGCCCAGGCCGACTTTCCCGCCGTCGAGCCGGAGGCGCAGCGTGGCCGCGCCGTCGAAGTCCTCGCCGTTCAAACGCAAGCAGCGGGCGCCTTTGGCCTCCAGCCAGTCCATGACCTCCTCGGTCGTGGGTTCCATGGCGGACTGGCTGAGGATGAGAATCATGTCGATGTCCCAATAAATCAGGTGCGGGGTGGGGAGCGAGAGGGGACAGGGCAACGTTTCTCCCGGCTCATCCGTACGATTCAGCAACAAAAGGAGGGTGGCACCATGAGAGCTCCGTGCCTGCTGCTGTTGAGTATCCTGATCGCCCTGCCGAGCCTGGCGGGAACGGCCTACATCCCCTTCGTCGCCGAGGATCTGCCCGGCGCCGACGCCGGCCGGTCCACCACGGTGGACGTGGAGATCTACAACCAGGGGACGGTGGGGCGCCGCTACGCGGTGAGCTTCGTCCGCGCCGGCGAGGACGGCAGCCAGGGCGGCACCTTTTTGCGGACCGACGCTCAGGCCCCCGGCACGGCGCGCACCTTGACCTGCTGCGACGGCGGCTCCGGTATGTTGATCGTTTCCGGGGCTCCGCAGATCGCTTTCACCGTCCATCTCAACGAGGTGTTCAACCAGCCTTCGCCCAACATGGTCTCTCTGCGGCTGCCGCTCGTCACCGCAGCGGATGCCCTGCCGGCGGGCTCGCACGCCTCGCTCCAGAGGCTGGTATGGGAGTTCGGCGATTCCGTGACGAGCAGCGTGGGAATCGTGAACCTCGGGCATCATCCGGCCCACTGCACGGGGAGCGGGATCAGCTTCCCGGCGCAGTTCCCCGATCTCCAATCGATCGACGTCCCGCCGGTTTCGGTGGCGGCCGTTCCCCACGCCCTCCATGGGCCGGTGGTCCAGGGCGGCACTCCCATCACGTTCTTCGAACAGCGCCCCACCTTCACCTGCGACCAGCCCTTCTATCCCTTCGCCCTCGTATACTGGGGCCTCCTCGGCGCCTCCTTGCCCGTGGGGCTACCCTGGGTGGAGTTCGTGCCGCCCACGATACCGCTGGGGAACGTGCCGTAACGGCGACTTCGCCGGGGGCGCGCCCTCACCATCCAATTCCGTAGTCCTCCCCGTGATCGGAGGAGCCGCCCCAGATCGTGCCGTGCTCATGGTCTAAGAGAATGGCGTTGATCGGTCCGGAGGTGCGGGCCTCGACCTCCAGGGTGTAGCCCATCTTCTGGAGCTCCGCCCGCACCCAGGGGGGCGTGCCGGCGTGGATCAGCAGCCGGCCGGGCCGCGATTCGTGCTCGCCGAAGGAGCTGTGCATCTGGTAGCTGTTGACGTTCGGAGCCTCGGTCGCCTCCTGCACGGTCATGCCGAACTCGACGATGTCGAGGAAGAACTGGAGCAGGTTCTGGTCCTGCGAGTCGCCGCCCTGGACGGCGAAGGCGAGCCAGGGCTGACCGTTCTTGACGGCCAGGCTGGGGGTGAGCGTCACCCGCGGCTTCTTGCCGGGGACCAGGACGTTGAAAGGGTTTTCCGCCTCGTCGAGCCCGAAGCTCTGCATGCGCTGCGAGAGGCCGATCCCGGTCCGGCCGGCGATGAAGGAGGGCACCCAGCCGCCGGAAGGAGTCACCGAGACCACCCAGCCCTCCTCGTCCGCCGCCTCGATCGAGGTGGTGCCGGCCAGGAATCCTTCGTCGAAGCTCCGCGCCGCGTTCTGTGCTGCTTTCTTGGGCTTGGGTGCTCCCCAGTTGGCGAGGAACGATAGATAGGGATTCTTCTTGCCCTCGAACGGGTAGGGATCGCCGGGCTTGACCGCCGGGTCGTTTTTCTCCGGGTTGATCTGGCGCCGGCGGGCGTCCGCGTACGGCTTGGAGAGGAGGCCGGCGAGCGGCTCGTCGGGCGGGAAGTAAGGGTCGCCATAGTAGAAGTCGCGGTCGGCGAAGGCGAGGTTCATCACCTGGTACAGGGTGTGGATATAGCGGCTGCTGTTGAAGCCCATGCCTTTCAAATCCAGGGGCTCCAGGAGGTTCAGGGCCTGGAGCATCACCGGCCCCTGGCTCCAGCGGTCGAGCTTGTAGACGTCGATCCCCTTGTACGCGGTCTTGACCGGTTCCTCCAGGCGTACCTGCCACTTCGCCAGGTCGTCGGTGGTGAAGAGGCCGCCCTGCTCGCGCGTTCCTCGTACCAGCTCTTGGGCGATGTCGCCCTTGTAGAAGCGGTCGTAGGCGGCGTAGATCGCCTCCTTGCGGCTCTTGCCCTGGGCGAGGGCCTGGCGCTCGGCCTCGACCAGTTTCAAGAGGGTGGCGTGGAGATCGTTCTGGCGGAAGACCTCGCCGGCGTTCGGCGCCTCGTGGGCCTGTCCCTTGTGGGGGAGGAAGACGGCTTCCGAGGTGGGCCACTTCTTGATCCACGCCTTGTCGTGCTCAATGGTGTCGACCAGCTGCTGCTCGATGGGATAGCCCTCGGCCATCTGGAGCGCCGGGGCGAGGACGTCGGCGAGCGACAGGCGGCCGTACTCGGCGAGCATGGTCAGGAGACCGCCCGGGGTGCCGGGGGTGACCGCGGCGAGCGGACCGTACTCGGGCGGCACGTCCATCCCCTTGGCCTTGAAGAGCTCCGGAGTGGCGCCGGTCGGGGCGACCCCCAGGGCGTCGACGGCGATGACCTTCTTCGTCCTGGGGTTCCAGATCAGGGCCTGGGCTGGGTCTCGCCGCCCCAGGCGAGGGTGTCCCACATCGTGCAGGTGGCGGCGAGCATGGCGCACGCCGCGTCCACGGCGTTGCCCCCCTTCTGGAACATCAAGGCCCCGGCGGTGGCGGCCAGAGGCTTCCCGGTGATCGCCATCCAGTGCTTGCCATGGAGCGGCGGTTTGGCCGTGCGGGCGGTCGCGGGTTCCCCGGAGAGCCCCAGGGCCAGGATCAGGAGCGCCGCGGCGACCGGCGCAGTCGGGTGGATTCGCATCTTCGCCTCCTCTTTCCTGGCGCTTACGCGTGTCGCGCAGACCTTGACCGTGCCGCCGTTTCGAACGACGCGAGCTCTTCACGCACCACCTGCCGGACGACATCGACGGTCGAACGCTTGTGGATGTACTCGAGCAGCGCATCGTTGATCAAGGTCTGGTAGTTTCCACCGCCGGCCCTGTCGACCAGGTCCCGGAAGTACTCGATCACCGTATTGTCCAGGCGAATCGAGATCTTCGTCTTACCCGGTTCGGGCTTCACGATCGGCCCGCGCTTCGCGTTGGAAAAATCGATGTCACGGTACTTTTCAGCTTCGACCTTTTTCATAGAATCCCCTCTGAGGCTTGTTGGCCTTCCATGCCGAGATCACTCGGATGATGTCAGGCTCGCGGTGCGCGTACACCACGACGAGCAGGTTCGCGAGATTGCTTAGACCCAGGGTCACGAACCGCGACTCTCCCAGGGCGTCTGGATCTTCCCGGGTCAGGGCGAAGTCATCTTCGAGGACGGTGCTTGCCTCCGCGAAGCTGACGCCGTGAGCACGTAGGTTCGCCTCCGCCTTCGGTGGATCCCACTCGAACCTCATACCTGTAGTGTATAGACATCTGTCCTCTGCCGCAACGACCTCGACCCTCTGCGGGTTCTCACCCGAACTGGCTCGGCCGCTGCAATCGTGCAACCGCCTGAGCCGGGACCTGACCCCTGCGTCTCGCGCGGGCCTGTCACGTCTTCTCTATCTTCGGCACCTTAGATAATAGGCGAGTGACGCATCTTCGGCGCTTCGTCGATCCCGGGGACCGGTGTTTCCGGAGAATGGAAGACTTTCTCCAGGAGGTATCTCATGCAGACAGTGAGACATGGGCTACGCAGCGTCTTGACCTTCGCCATCGCAGTGGGTATTGCTGCGTCGGCGAATGCCACGACGCTGATTCGTGCGGGCCTCGCCGATTTGGTCGCCAGCAACGGAACGATCGTCATCGGCACGGTCCGGAGCGCGCACTCGTACTGGAATGAGGAGCGGACGTTCATCCTCACCGACGTGCGGATCGCCGTGACGGATGTCCTCAAGGGCAATCCGAGGGAACGTGACCTCACGGCCACGATCCTGGGGGGAACGGTCGATGATCTGACCACCGTGATCGTGGCCGGGGCCGAGTTGATCCCAGGAAAATCGTACGTCGTGTTCATCGATGAAGGAGACCTGCCAGGCGTCAAGGGGGTGCGTACGGTCCGCCATCACTCCCAGGGCGTCTTCGAGGTCGTGAAGGCCAGGGACGGGCTGCGGGCGGTGAGCCAGGCGAGCCGGCAGCCGCTGTATCCCGACGCCTTCGGATTCGTCGACGCTCCTGGTGGAGTGGGGGGCCTGCCGCTCCACTCCATGATCCAGTCGATCCGCGAGATCGCCAGCCGGCAGGGCAACCGCGGGGAGGTGAAGTGATGAAGCGCGCACAGACCTTCGGACGCTTGGCCTGCCTCGTCGTTGTTGGCCTCGTCGCCTGGGCGCCGCCGTCCCAGGCCTTCCGGATGCTCCAGAACCCGGCGACGGGTCGAGTCACGGCCGGGGCGCTGGTCACCTGCAACGACCCCGGCGGCTTCACGCATTGGACCCAGGCCAACGTCAACTGGTATCACAACACGGCGAACCAGGGCTCGGGTAAGGCGGCGGCCCTCTACAACGCCATGAACGTCTGGACTTTCGTCACCAACGCCAGCCAGGTGCCAACCTATGCCGGCACAACGACCGCCGGTTTTTCCCACGACGGTATCAACACGGTGTCTTGGGGGACAGGTAACGGCTGCGCGGGGACAGGAGGGCCTGGAACCTGTCTCGCCCTGACCGCACTGGACCTCCAGTCAGGCCAGGTCATCGAGGAAACGGATGTCACGTTCAACAACGACGTGACCTGGACGACCAACGGAAACGATTTCGATACCTGGTCGGTCGCCGCCCACGAGTTCGGTCATACCCTGGGGATCCATCACTCCGAGGTCACCACCTCACCGTTGCCTACGATGCATACACCGTATAACGATCTTGGCGCGCAGGCACGGACGCTCGAGAACGATGACAAGTCGGCTCTCCAGTGCTCTCAGTCCCGATATCCCACGACGGTCTCCTGCATCCCGAACGGTGGTGTGGACGACACTCTTTCCAATACTTCCTGCTGCAGCGGAGTCGCGGTGAGCGGCTCCACCTACTGCCTCAATGCGGCTGACTACGGGACGACCTGGGCCAGCTGCTACCAGATCTGCGGCACTCCATTGGTGGGCGGATGCGTCCCTTCTGGTGGAATCGACGACACGCTCTCGAATACCTCCTGCTGCAGCGGCGCGGCCGTGTCGGGAAGCACCCGCTGTTTGAACCCGGCCGACTACGGCGGCAGTTGGGCGACCTGTATCCAGACCTGTCAGTGAGCTGTCCACGCCGGGCCTGCACCTGCAGGCCCGGCTTTCGGAGGGCCACCACGTCAGACGACCGTAGGGGGGAACGCCACCGCGAGTTCAAGCCCACTCGAACTGTGCCAGCAACTGCTCCGGCGAGTTGTTCTCCGGGCGCCAATCGTACTTTTTCTGGGCGCCGGCGTGAGTGTATTCAAAGGCGGCGATCCTCTCGGACTCGAGCTTTGATCTCATGGCGCGGAGCTGATCCACGGTCACGATAAAATGACACGGCAGGCTCTTGATCCGCCAGAGAACGGTCTTTTCATCGTACGCGGCCATGCGTTCCCACACGGTGCCACATTCGATCTCCCGCACGAGATACGATACGCCTTGGCGGACCATGAGCCCTGCGAAGCGCCTGGGCTCCATGACCTCTCGGAGGGTCAGCCGATACAGACCGGGGCGCCAACCCTCGTCGTACCACTGCAGCCAATCGTCGAGACTCCTGCTAGCGCTCGTCCCAATCTCCCAGATCTCGCCCGTGCCTCGCACCACGAAAAAACCGCCCGTGCCGATATAGGGATCGGTACGGCGATTTGCCACAAAGTAGACACCGTCCGGTGCGGATCGTTTCTCCCGGTACAGAATCTCACAGTCCGCGGAATAGGTGTCCCGGACGTGCGCCTCAGCGATACGTTCGATCTCTTCGTCGGTCAGCATCGGAGAGCTTCCGTAGCGCGATCTGGATCCGTCGCATCAAGACCCCTTCTTGAGGCCGCTCGGTCCCTATCCCGACTTCCTGACCAGAAGCGTTGCCGGACGGAGCGATCCCATCGTGATCAGCGTCAGGGCCAGGCGTACGAGGGGCGACCCGAGCCAGCGGACGTCCTTGCACCGGTTCGCGGCGAAGGTCGCGACGTACTCGCGGTGATGGCGGATGTCGTCGATCAGGGCCTGCCCGCCCGGCTTCAGGACCCGCGCGATCTGGCCGATGGCCTGCGCCCGGTCCGTGGCGGTATACAGATTGTGGATCGCCGCGCGGGAGACCACCACGTCGAACGTTGCATCGGGGAACGGGAGCTTGCGCATGTCGGCGGTCTGGATCTCGACGCGATCGGCGACGCCCTCCCGCTCGGCGTTGATCCGCGTCGCCTCGGGCCGGTTCCCCGAGAGATCCTCCGCCTGCCAGACGTCGATCCCGGTCGCCTTGCCCGTGGTGAGGCGCTTGGCGGCGCCGATCAGCATCAGGCCACGCCCACACCCGACGTCGAGCACCTGTTCGTCGCCCCGCCACGGGATCTGGCGGAGGAGCCGTTCGCGCTCCCGCACTTTGCCGATCTTGCTCGACCAGAGCATCCAGATCGCCATCGCCGCGCAGCCGGCGGCGGCCAGCGCGCCCATCGACGCGAGCGGAAAGATGAGCTTCACCGGACCCGCCGGCACCGTCAGCCGCCCCGACCAGAGACCGAGCGCGACCGTAGCCCACAGCCCGAGGCCCACGGCCGCGACAAGGAACAGATTGCGGACGACCCCTGGCGCGTCGACGCCATAGTCGGGCGGCTCTGGAACGGGGGTTGGATCGGTCATCGGTCGATGCCAAGATCCTACCGCAACGCCTCCGGGTTTTTAAGTACACTGGGGCGAAAGGAGTCTCCATGCGCCACCGCCTCCCGCAGGCCCTGAGCCTGTTCTTCCTGCTTGCCGGCCTGCCGGCCCCGGCCTTGGCGCAGCCCGCCACCCTGGTCGTCGACCTCCAGGGGCCGGTGCCGCCGAACGGCGAAAGGCCGGAGTCCTCCTTCCCCATGGGCTTCCAGGCCGCCGGCGGGAAGCTCTTCTTCACCGCCTTCGAGCCCAGCACCGGGTTCGAGGTCTGGGCCTCGGACGGCACGGAAGCGGGCACGGAGCTCCTGGGCGATCTCTGCCCGGGGCTCTGCAGCTTCGACGTCGCGCCCATGGGCACCCTGGGGCCGCTGGCGTTCTGGCGCACTTCCCTGAGCGAGCCGTTCCGCCCGCCCCAGCTCTGGCGCTCGAACGGGACGCAAGCCGGGACCTTCCCCTTGAGCGGTGGGGGAGAGGACCTCGAAACCGCGCCCGGCGGCATCGATTTCAACGGTCTCCTCTATGTCCTCGGCTGTACCCGGACGCTCGGCTGCGGCGTCTGGCGGACCGATGGGACCCAGGCCGGGACCCGGCTCGTCCTCCCGCTTCTGTTTCCCGGCTTTGGCGGCGGCGATCAGCTGGCTTTCGGTCCCCTCCTCACGGCCGGCGGGAAGCTCTTCGCCTTCGGCGGTCCCCCTGCCGGGGACGAGACCGACGTCTGGGTGAGCAACGGCACCCCCGGGGGCAGCGTGCAGATCGCCACTTTGCCCCACCGCGAGGACCACCTTTTCACCGCCGCGGGCGACCACGTCTTCTTCGTCGCCGAGGTGGCTGGCAAGGGCGAGGAGCTGTGGGTGAGCGACGGCACCCGGGCCGGCACCCGGCCGGTCTCGCGGTTCGTCCCGGACCTGCCCTTCGGTTCGACCGTCGCCTTGAAGGCGGTGGGCAACCGGGTCTACTTCCCGGCCGACGACGGTGTCCATGGCACCGAGCTGTGGACGAGCGACGGCACGCCCCGCGGCACCCGGCGGGTCACCGATCTCCCCTACCGACTGCCGTTCGCGCGGAGCGACGCGACCTCGGCGCTCTCCGGGATCGCGGCGGTGGGCGACCGCGTCCTCTTCGCCGCCTATGACGGCGTCCGCTTCGGCCTCTGGCAGACCGCCGGCGACCCGGCCTCGACGACCCGGCTGGCGCTCGAGATCCCGGGCGACTCGCCGCTCGTCCCGGTCGCGGGGACGGTGCTTTTCACGGTCCCCAAGGGCCTCCGCCGGCAGCTGTGGGCCACCGACGGCACCCCGGCCGGCACCCGCTTCCTCCATCCCCTGGTCTCCCGGCCCGTGGTGGCGCGTGGGGTCGCCTACTTCGCCGCCACCCAGGGCTTCGGTCCCGTCCATCTGTGGCGGACCGACGGCTCGCCCGCCGGGACGCGGGAGGTCAGCCCCGTTCCCATCCTGGACCTCACCCACCGGGATCTGGAGGTCGTCGCCCTCCGGGGCCGGCTGTACTTCGCCGGCGAGGGAGCCTACGGGAACGAGCTCTGGTCGAGCGACGGCACCCCGGCGGGAACCGGAATGGTGGCCGACCTCGCGCGCTCCGGCCCGGGCTCGAACCCCCACGACGGCGTCGCCCTGGGCGATCGGCTTCTCTTTTCCGCCGTGACCGACGGCGGGCTCCGGGTGTGGGCCACCCAGGGCACCGCTGCCAGCACGGTCCCGCTGACCCCGCCCATGGACGCCTTCGGCGCCCTCTCGCAACAGGAAGTAGTAGGCGGGCTGTCGTTCTTCTATCGCGACGCGAACCGCGAGCCGGAAGGCGAGCCGGCGAAGCTCTGGCGGACGGACGGCACCCCGGGCGGGACCTTCCCGCTGCTCGACGTCGGCCCGAGGCGGGCCGGCCTCTACGCTCCGACCGCTCCGAAGCTCGGCGCGGGGGAGCTCGTTCGTCTTCGGGCAGGTCGGCGGGCAGCTGGTGTTCAACCGGGATTCGGCCGCGGGAAGCGAGCTCTGGCAGAGCGACGGCACCGTCCAGGGGACGCAGAAGATCGTGACCTTCCCGGACCAGCTCTCGGTGACGCGCTTCCTCACCCTGGGAGGCGAGATCTACTTCACCACCCTGGGATTCTCCACCCGGCAGCTCTGGCGAACCGATGGGACCGCCGCCGGGACCGGTAAGCTCGTCGACGTGGATTTCGAGTCCAACGCCTTAGGCCCCGAGTTGGTTCGCACCGGCTCCGGCGTCTATTTCCTCGGCGCCGACCCGGCCGGCGGCGAGCACCTCTGGCGGACGGACGGCACCGGCGGGGGCACCCGGACCGTGGTCGACTTCCCCAACGCGGACGGGTCACTGAACCCGGCCGGCCCGGTGGCCCTCGGGGAGACCCTCTACTTCCTCGGCGACACCGCGGACGGCGGCCGCGCCCTCTGGCGCTCGGACGGCACTCTCGCGGGAACGGTCGTGGTGCAGGAATTCTTCCGCGACCTGCCGACCGACCTCCACACCGGGCTCACCGTCTTCGCCGGCCGGCTCTACTTCTCGGCGCGCGACGAGGAGCACGGCCGGGAGCTGTGGACGAGCGACGGCACCCCGGAGGGGACGGTGCTCCTGCGCGACGTCGATCCCGGCGCGTCGTCCGCCGATCCGATGAGCCTCACGGTGGCGGGCGGCCGGCTCTTCTTCACGGCGAACGACAGCGTCCACGGCAACGAGCTCTGGCAGACCGACGGCTCGGCGGCGGGCACCCGGCTGGTGCAGGACGTCGCCCCGGAGGCGCGCTCCGCCTTTCCGGTGCCCCTGGCGGTGGTGGGCGACCGCCTCTATTTCTCCGCCGCCGACGGCGAGCACGGCCGGGATGTCTGGTCGCTGCCGCTCGACGGGCCCTGAGGAGCGGCCGCTCCGCGCCCTACGGCCCGAAGTCCTTTTGCAGCTCGACGAAGAGCGGGTTCTCCTCCCCCTGTCCGTCGAGGTTGGCGATCCAGGCGTCGAGGACCTCGTCCTGCAGGGCGTGTTTCTGGACCACGAGGTCCATCGGCCAGGCCCAGCGCTTGCCGAAGGCCTGCCGCATGCGGGCGTAGGGAACTTTGGACAGCCAGGTGTGGTGCGGCTGGTAGCGGGTTGGCGGCTCGGGCGGCTTGGGCGGCTCCGGAGGCTTGGGCGGGTCGGGCGGCTTGGGTGGATCGGAAGGCTTGGGCGGGATTGTTCCCTGGTGGTCGTTGACGTAGTAATTCATCATCCCCCACCAGGCATTCATCTCCTGGTACGGTCCCGGGGGCTTGCTGGGATCGTTGACGTGCTGCGGGTTGGTCGGCGAGAAGCCCGGAGTGGTCAGCAGGTAGGTATGCCAGACCTGGTCGTTGCTCGCCTGGACGTCGGTGATCTCGACGTCGTTCGGGTTGCCGTCATACTCCGGGTTCGGGTGCTGCGTCCCCCACCAGCGAAGGGCATCGACGACGACGAACTTGAGCTCGTTCTGCGGGCTGTAGGCCCACTTCTTGAACCCGGTGTCGCCGTGCTGCGTCGTGCCCGGACCGTAGCGCTTCTCGTAGGCGCCGGCGTCCTGCGGGAGGCCCCAGCTGCTCCCCTTGGACGGCAGGGCGGAGAGGTCCATCAAATGGCTCTGGACAGGGCTCGTGAGGGTCCCCAGGATATAAAAGCTGGTGGCGTTCGAGACCGTGTAACCGACTCCCGGCTTGGGCATTGTTCGATCTCCTTGGAAATCGGAATAAAGTAAACGGTAACTCTGCTGGGCCTCAGCGCGCCACGCCGAGCGCCGCCGTGGCCACGTCGTGGACCGGGGTCGCGACACCGGCCTGCCGGCCGAGGCGGGAGACGGCGCCGGAGAGGTCGGCGATCTCGGTCGGCCCGCCCGCCTCGAGGTCGAGGAGGAAGCTCGGCTTCATCGCTGCGGGCAGGGTCTCCATGTTGGCGAGGACCTTCGCTTCCGTCTCGTCGGCCAGGGCGACACCCAGGGCCCGGGCCACGGCGGTCACCTCGCCGACCGCCCGCTCGAGGAGGAGGGTTCCCAGGGGCGCCTCGCGCACCGGACCCAGGGGAGCCCGGGCGAGGCCACAGGCGGCGGACATCGAGGTGATGAAGATGAATTTCCGCCAGAGGTCGGCGGTGATGTCCGCCGAGGCGCGGGCTTCGGCGCCGGCCTCCCGGAAGAGGGCGGCGACGCTCTCGGCGCGACCGGAGAGCCCGCCCCGGCGCTCGCCGACGATGATCCGCTGGAAGTCGCTGCGCCGCTCGACGACCCCGGGGGCCAGCCGCACGGCGCTGATCTGGGTGAGCCCGCCGAGCACCCGCTCGTCCGGCACTCCACCCGCGACCAGCCGGTCGGCGGCCTCCACCCCATTCAGGAGCGGCACGACGAGCGCTCCGGCCGCGGCGAGGAGCCGGGCGGCGGGGACGATCTCCGGCAGCGAGTAGCTCTTGACCGCGACGAGCGCCAGCTCGGCCCCTTGCAGGTCCGCCGGGTCGTCGCTCGCCGTGATCCCCGGCATCGCCACGGTGAAGCTCCCCTCGGGCGTGCGGACGGTCAGGCCGTGCTCCCTGAGGGCGGCGAGGTGCGCCCCGCGCGCCAGGAAGGCCACCGGATGGCCGGTCCGGGCGAGGGTGCCCCCGAAGTAGCTGCCGACGCCGCCGGCGCCGAGAATCGCGATCTTCATGTTCGCCATCATAAAACAGTACGCCCGCCTCGGGTCTCGAAAGACCGGAGACGGGCGTCGGGAGAAGGCGGCTTCGCGCGGCTTACTTGGTCGCGACGATGCTCAGGTTGGAGAACCGCCAGCCGTACGGCGGGTAGTAGGCGTTGTCGGCGATCCCCGGCAGACCCAGCTCGATGATCGGTCCGTTGCCGGCCACCACGTTGAAGTCGTTGTAGAGCCCGCCCAGGACGTCCATCAGTACCGCGCCGCTCGGGTTGCTGACCACGTAGTGGAGCGACTGCTGGTCGTTGTCGAGGGTGATGGCGAAGTGGTAGTTGTGGCCGCCCTGCAGCGCGATGCTGCGCTTCAAAGTCGTCTCGATGAAGGGGGAGCCCAGGTCGATGACGAACTTGGACTTGTCGAAGTTCTCGAAGCTGCCGAAGAACAGGGTCTTGCCGAACCGGCGGCCGCCGACGCGGAACATGCCGATGACGTTACGGAAGACCACGAAGCCTGGCGGATCCGCCACCGCGACGTCGAAGTTGATCGCCAGCTGGTGGTAGTGGATGTCGGGGGCGAGGGCCGGCGTGATGTGCATGTCCGAGTTGTCCCGCGTCAGGCGGAAGAAGAGCCCCGGCCGGCTGTCCAGGGTGACCGCGGTGCGGGCGACGGGGACCTCCGCGGTCGGGTACTCGACGCGCGACTGCCAGCGGTCGGTGGCGGGGAGGTTGCCCAGGGCGTAGAACGGCGAGTTGCAGGAGACGGCGGCGTTGATGCCCGCGGCGGTGCCGGTGCCGACCGCCTTCAGGATGTCGTCGATGCGGACGACCCCCTGCGCCGGGACCGTGATGCCGGTGCGCTCCTCGATCGGCGTGCCCTTGGGGCGCAGCACCGTCACCTTGCAGGTCGCCGGCAGGTTGCCGGCGTTGAAGATCTGCAGGCCGCTCGCCGCGTCGGTCGCCTTGATCAGGTTCTGGACGTAGATCGTCGAGCCGGCCCGATAGAACTGGTCGGCGGTGAGCAGCGGCAGCTTCCAGGCGGTCCGGATGGGGCCCTGCTCGACCTCCAGGGAGACCTCGACCAGATCGAGCCCCGCCACCGGCGCCAACATCACCATCCCACCGCTGGTCACGATCGGCGACAGGTCGAGGAGCGGGTTGACGCGCGAGGTGGACGGACCCACGTAGGCCTTGAGCGTGGTCGACGTCGCGTCTCGCCCGGATTTACCCTCGGCGATGTAGGTGGCCACCACGTTGCTGAGCGACAGGTCGCTGCGACGCAACTCCACCTTCGTCTTCGTCACCCCGGGGGTAATGGTCGGGACGAGCACGTACGAGACCGTCTGGGCGTGGGCCACGCCGCCGAAGAGGGTGGAAAGGGCCAGCAGATACAGGGGCACTCTTTTCATGCGATCAAACTCCTTTGCTGATGTGGCGAAACGCCGGATGGGATGGTAGCATAGGTCTTTGCGCAATGAAACCCACTCTGCGGCCTTTTGCTGCGCTCTCTTCGCGCTCCTGACCCCCGCTGCCTCTGCGGCGCCGCCCTTCGTCGACCGCGCGGCCGAGTGGGGGCTCGCCTTCCGCTACGAAAACGGCCGGACGGGAGAGCTCTACTACCCGGAGATCCTGGGCGGCGCCGCCGCGCTCTTCGACTACGACGGCGACGGCGACCTCGACGTCTTTCTCGTCCAGGGCGCGCCGCTCGCCCCCGCTGCGGCGGCCGCGCCGACCGCCCCTGCTGCCCCTGTCGGTGGCCGGCTGTTCCGCAACGATTCCTCCCGTGGCAAAGACGGCCGGACCGAGGTGCGCTTCGTCGACGTCACCGCCGCCTCCGGCATCTCCGGCAGGGGATACGGCGTCGGGGTGGCGACCGGCGATTACGACAACGATGGCTTCATCGATCTTTACGTCCTCGCCCTGGGCGGCAATCACCTCTGGCACAACAACGGCGACGGCACCTTCACCGAGACCACCGCCGCAGCCCTCCCCGCCGGTACCGGGGAGGGTCGCTTCAGCCTCGCCGCGACCTTCGCCGACCTCGACCGCGACGGCTGGCTCGACCTCTACGTGGCCAATTACGTCGACTTCACGGTGGCCGGCAACGTCCGCTGCTACGCCCCGAGCAGCCGGCGCGACTACTGCAACCCGACCGCCTTCGCCCCCCTGCCCGACCGGCTCTACCGAAACCGCGGCGACGGCACCTTCGCCGACGTCTCGCTCCCGGCGGGGATTGCCGGGAGCGTCGGCAAATCCGGCCGGGGGATGGGGGTGGTGGCGGACGACCTGGACGGCGACGGCTGGCCGGACCTCTTCGTGACCAACGACGGCACGCCCAACTTCCTTTTTCGGAACCGCCACGACTTCACCTTCGAGGAGGTGGCGCTCCCCGCCGGCGTCGCCCTGGACGGCGCCGGCCGGGTGCAGGGCAACATGGGGATCGCCGTGGGCGACCTGGACGGCGACGGCGCCGACGAGCTCTTCGTCACCCATCTCCAGGGCGAGGCGAGCACCCTCTTCGCCAACGACGGGCACGGCACCTTCGAGGACCGGACCGCCGCCACCGGCCTCGCCGCCGCGACCCTGCCCTTCACCGGCTTCGGCGCCGGTTTCCTCGACTACGACAACGACGGCCGGCTCGACCTGCTGATCGCCAACGGCACCGTCGCCCTCCTCGAAGACCAGGCGGCGCGCGGCAGCGCCTACCCCTACGCCCAGACCCCGCAGCTCCTGCAGAATATTGGCGATATTGGCGACAGGGGCGACGCCCGCTTCCCCCGCTTCGTCGACGTCAGCAAGGAGGCGGGGGAGCCCTTCCGCCGCCCCGCCGTGGGCCGCGGCGTGGCCTTCGGCGATATTGACAACGACGGCGGCCTGGACGCGCTCCTGGTCGACAACGACGGCCCGGTCCGCCTCCTGATGAACCAGGTGGGGAGCCGGAACCCCTGGCTCGGCCTGCGCCTTCTCGGTCAGCCGAAGGGGGCGCGGGGCCTCCGCGACCAGCTGGGGGCGCGGGTGGCGGTCGTGCGGCGCGGCGCCCCCACCCTCTGGCGCCGGGCGGCGACCGACGGCAGCTATGCCTCGGCGAACGATCCGCGGGTGCTGGTGGGGCTGGGGGAGGTGAACACGCCGGACGATATCGCCGAGCTGCGGGTCTTCTGGCCGGACGGCACGGCGGAGTCGTTCCCGCCGCCGCCGCTCCGGACCTATGCCGATCTCGTCGAAGGGACCGGCCGCCCGCTCGCCGCCTCGATCTCAGGCCGGGGCCCGGAGTCGCGTCGGTGATCCGCGGCGTCTTCCTGTTCCTCTCCCTTGCCGCTGGCGAGCCGGCCCTCCACCTGCCCGACCTCGCCGCGCTGGAGCCGGCGGTCGCCGAGCAGATCGACGCCGCCCGGCGCCACCTGGCGGCGGTGCGCGCCGTTCCCGCTTCCGATCCGGGCGCCCTCGCCGCCGCCTATGGCGAGCTGGGGGAGCTCCTCCACGCCTATCACCTGGCCGAGCCCGCCACGGTCTGCTATGCCGAGGCGGAACGGCTCGACCCGCGCGCCTTCCGCTGGCCTCATCTGGAAGGTCTCCTCGCCCAGGAGGCCGGCCGGCTCGCCGCGGCGGAGGCGGCCTACGGCCGGGCCTTGGGCCTCGCGCCGGGCGATCTGGCGGCGCTCGTCCACCGGGGCGAGGTCCGCCTGCTCGCCGGGCGGACGGCGGAGGCCGAGGCGGACCTCCGGCGGGCTCTCGCCGCCGATCCGAAGCTCGCCGCGGCCGCGGCCCTCCTCGGCCAGGCGGCGCTCGCCGACCACCGCTATGCCGAGGCGGTCGAGCGCTACGAGGCGGCCCTCGCCGCGCTTCCCGCGGCGGACCGCCTGCACTATCCGCTGGGGATGGCCTACCGCGGCCTGGGGGACAAGACCCGGGCGGCCGAGCACCTGGGGCGCGCCGGGAGCGTCGGCGCGCGGCCGCCCGATCCGCTGTTTGACGAGGTGATGGCCCTGCGCACCGGCGAGCGGGTCCACCTGGCGCGCGGCAAGACCGCCTTCGTCAACGGCCGGCTGGCCGAAGCGGCGGAGGAGTTCCGCCGCGCCCTGGCGGCGCAGCCGGAGAGCACCGCGGCGCGGATCAACCTGGCGAGCGCCTTGACCGGCCTGGGAGACCGGCCCGGCGCCCTGGCGCTCCTCCGCCAGGCGGTGGCGGTGGAGCCCGGCAACGCCACCGCCCGCTTCAACCTGGGGCTCCTGCTCGCCGCCGGCGGCGACGCGAAAGAAGCGAAAGAGCAGCTCGCGGCCGCCGTGGCGTCCCGCCCGGAGGACGCCGAGGCGCACCGCGCCCTGGGTCAGGCGCTGCTCGATACCGGCGATTCCGGAGCGGCGCTCGCCGAGTACGGCCGGGCGGTCGCCCTGGCCCCGGCCGACGAGGCGGCGCGGCTGGGGGAGGCGGAGGCGCTGGCCCGCCTCGGCCGTCTCCTCGAGGCCCGTGACCGGCTGCAGGCGGGGCTCTCGGTGCTCCCTCGGAGCCGACCGCTCGCCGAAGGTCTCGCCCGCCTCCTCACCGCCTGCGGCGATGCCTGCCGTTGACCTCGCCGCCTGGTGGCGACGCGGGAGGACTCGGGGTTATTTCTCCTCGTAGTCTCCCTCGTGCCGGCTTCTTTCGCTGAAGCCTTCCGAGGAAGCCGGATCCAGCTCCCACCGGTGCCGGTCGCGGTCCTCCACCTCCTCGGTCGTATGCAGCGGCTCGCCCTCGGAGTAGTGGACGCCGGCCGCTCCCCCCAACTCGTCCACGACGTTCTGGTCGGGAGTCGGGTTGGCCCCGCCCACCGACTCCTCGCCCACGGCGGCGTCCTCCCAGGCCGCGTCGACGTCTCCTCCCGAGAGCAGGGGCGAGGTCGAGTGGTGCTGGTGCAGCTTTTCGTTCAACTGCCGAGGTCCTCCCGAACCGGGCTGGGCGGCTTCCTCGAATTCCTGCCGCACCTCCTCACGGAGGGGTTGCGTGCTTTTCTTCTCCATTCTGGCCCTCCTTGTGGCGCTCGTAGTGCCCATCGACAGCCTCGGCGCAAGCTGGGAAGGGGCAGTCTTCAGGAGAAGCAAGCTCCGCGCCACGGGCGACAGATTTTTCCCTGGGAGCGCTGGCGTCCCCGCCGGCCGGGTGGGCGGGGGGGAGGGACGCTCGTCGGCCTAATAGCCCCCCAACAGACGCGAGAGGACGACGCTCTCCAGATCCCGCCGGCCGTCGAAGACGGCCACCACGAGCACGATGGACTCGCCAACCCGGTAGAGGAGCCGGTACGGCGGGATCAGGAGCTCTCGGTAGCTCGTGCTCTCGAAGCGGGCGAGCTCCGGAACCGATCTGCCCCGCAGCGGTAGGGTCGAGAGGTTTTCGCTGGACTTCTTGATCTGGTCGAAGATCCGCTGAGCGGCTCCAGGAGCATCCCGCTCGATGGGGTCGATGATCCGATCCAGGTCGCGAACGGCGACCTCGGACCATAGGACTTCGAAACGCCGTTCGGTCATCCCTTCCGGAGCCTGGACTCCAGACGAGAGAAGACCTCCTCCTGGGGCAGGGTCCGCCCGGCTGCGAAATCGGCCTCGCCCTGGGCGGCGAGCTTGAGGAGCAAGGTGGCGTCGAGCAACTCTTCGTAGGAATCGACGTCCAGGACCACGGCCCGGGCCTCCCCGTTTTGCGTGATGACGACGGGCCGCCGCGACTCATTGACCTTCTGCAGCAACTCCGCGGGGCGCGTCTTCATGTACGTGACCGGCTTGATGTCTTCTTTCAGTCGCAAGGGGAAACCTCCCTATGGCACCAAGAAGAGTACCACATTTGGCGCCTCCCCCCACCTTCGCCGAATCTCGGATGGTATCCTCTAGATAGGGCGCGAGCCTCGTCGACCGCAATGCCGTCCCCTCGGAACATCGCCATAGGCCTGGGAATCTCCCCAAAACGGCCCGAAACTCCCTTCGAGCGGCTCGAAATACATTACAGGTGGCCAGAAATGAATTTCGGGTGGCTCGAAATGCATTTGGAGAGGCTCGAAATGAATTTCGAGGGCCTGGAAATCGATTTCGAGCGGGGCGAAATACATTTCGGGTGACTCGAAATGCATTTCAGGTGCCCCGAAATGGATTTCGAGGGGCGCGAAATCGATTTGGAGTGACTTTTTTTGAGTTTCGAGGGGTCGGAGGCGAATTTCGCGGGCTCGGGGAGGCGTTTGGAGGGGCGGATGCCCTCTCCTGAGGGACAGGACGGGTGGGCATAGGGGGCGACCTCCCGATCCGGAGACGTTCCGCGGTCCCCGTGGCCTGCGCAGGATATCGTTGAGGACCTGGAACGTCTCTACGCCCTCCGGCGAACCGTCGTCAGCGCAAATTCGCCTCCTACGCGCCGCGCTCCCCTCTCCCGGTCGGTCGGGGGGGCGGGCCGGGAGAGGGGCCGGGGGTGAGGGCCTTCCCCGGGACTTGACAGCAGCCCCCACCCTGCTACTCTGGTGTCCGTGACGATGCGCTACAACTCGATCCCCCGCAGGCGCTCCGGCGCCGTCCCCGCCTGGCGTTGGTGGGGCCGCATCCTCACTCCGTGACCTAGGTCGGGGACCGTCCCGGCCGCATGGACCGGGACGAGAGACCAGTCGACCACCAGGTCCCCGTCGCTCCTTCCGGTCCGGAAGGAGTTTCGTTTTTTTGGCCAGAACAGAGCGGGTCGTCCCGGTTTCACCCCGGAGACAGCACCTGGATGCTGACTCTCTGATGCTGTCTTTGCGGTTGATGCCGTTTTACGAGGGGGGGAATCTCATGCAGCGCCTGCCGGCGTCGGGCTGCCTCTGCGCAGCCGAGCGACGCCTTCCGGGCACCGGCGAGGAGGGCCGATGGCCCTAGACAAGCCTCGCCGCGCCGTGCCCCACATCCGCGAGTTCCTGGCCGACAGCCTGACCCCGCTGGGGGTCTACCGCCGCCTCGCCGGCACCTCGCCCTGCCGCTTCCTCCTGGAGAGCGTGGCCGGCGGGGAGCAGGTGTCGCGCTTCAGCTTCCTGGGGGCCGGCCCGCGGGAGATCTTTCGGCTCTACGAAGACCATCTGGAGGTCGAGCGCGCCGGGAAACGCTCCCGCCTCCCCGGGCCACCGCTCGCAGCCCTGCGCCAGGTGATCAACGGCACCGTGGCCGAGTCCGGCCCCATCCCCTTCACCGGCGGCCTGGTCGGTTACTTCGGCTACGACACCATCCGCCTCGTCGAGCGGCTGCCCAAGCGGCCGACCGATCCGTTCGGCCTCCCCATCGCCCTCCTCGCCCGTTTCGACACCCTGGTGATCTTCGACCACGCCCGCCAGCGGGTGCTCGCGGTGGCCAACGAGATCGAGGGCGAGGTGAGCGTCGCCGCCGCCGAGCGCGAGCTCGGCCGCCTGTCGAAGCTGCTCACCGAGGGGGCGCCGAGCGGCGGCATCGCCATGCCGGCCTTCACCCCCAAGCCGCCGGAGTCGATGACCCCGAGTCTCTCCGGGGAGCGCTTCCGCCAGGCGGTGCTCACCGCCAAGGAGCTCATCGCGGCCGGCGACATCTTCCAGGTGGTGCTCGCCCGGCGCTTCAAGGTGCCCCGGCGGGTCGAGCCGCTCGCCCTCTACCGCGCCGTGCGGATGGTCAACCCGAGCCCCTACATGGTGCTCATGGAGACCCCCGACGTGGCGCTCGTCGGCGCCTCGCCCGAGATGCTGATCCGGAAGACCGGCCGGCGGATCGAGGCGCGGCCCATCGCCGGCACCCGGCCGCGCGGCGCCGACGCCGAGGGCGACCAGCGCCTCGCCGAGGATCTGCTCGCCGATCCCAAGGAGCGGGCCGAGCACGTCATGCTGGTCGACCTGGGACGAAACGACCTCGGCCGGGTGGCGACGCCGGGAAGCGTGCGGGTGCCGACCTTCATGCAGGTCGAGCGCTACAGCCACGTCATGCACCTGGTCTCCTCGGTCGAGGCCGAGCTGGCGCCGCAGAAGGACGGCCTGGACGCCTTCCTCGCCTGCTTCCCGGCCGGCACCGTGTCGGGCGCCCCCAAGATCCGGGCGATGGAGATCATCGACAGCCTGGAACCCGAGGCGCGCGGCCCCTATGCCGGGTCGGTGGGCTATCTCTCCTACTCGGGCGACATCGACACCTGCATTGCCATCCGCACCCTGGTGGTGCAGGGCAACGAGACCTCGGTCACGGCCGGCGCCGGCATCGTCGCCGACTCCGATCCTGCCTCCGAGGAGCGGGAGACCGAGAACAAGGCGGCGGCGCTGCTCGCCGCCGTGGCGCTCGCCGAGAAGCTGGAGGAGCCGGCATGATCCTGATGATCGACAACTATGATTCGTTCACCTTCAACCTGGTCCAGGTGCTCGCCGCGGCCGGGGCGGAGGTCGAGGTGGTGAGGAACGACGCCTGCTCGGTCGAGGACCTCCTCGCCCGGCGGCCGGAGGGGATCGTCCTCTCGCCCGGCCCGGGACGTCCGGAGGACGCCGGCATCTGCGTCGAGCTGCTCCACCGGCGCGCCCCGGTGCCGATTCTCGGCGTCTGCCTCGGCCACCAGGCCCTGGGGCTCGCCTTCGGCGCCATCGTCGAGCGCGCGCCGCGGCTCATGCACGGCAAGACCTCCCCCATCCGCCACCTGGGCAACGGCGTCTTCGCCAACCTGCCCAACCCCTTCGAGGCCACCCGCTACCATAGCCTGGTGGTGCGCGAGGAGACCCTGTCGGACGACCTGGAGCCGCTCGCCTGGAGCAGCGAGGACCGCCTGCTCATGGGCATGCGCCACCGCGACCTCCCGTACTGGGGGGTGCAGTTCCACCCCGAGTCGGTGCTCACCGGTTCCGGCCCCCACCTGCTGACCAACTTCCTCGCCCTCTGCCGGGTGCCGGAGCTGGCCGGAGCGCGGTCATGAGCGCGCCCGATCCCACCCCGACAGCGTCGGCGGCATCGGCGGCCCCCCTCGATCCCAAGGCGGCGCTCGGCCGGCTGGCCGCGGGACAGAGCCTCACCCGGGAGGAAACCGAGGACCTCTTCGGCCAGCTGATGGACGGCAAGGTCTCCGATCCGCTCAAGGCGGCGCTCCTGGTCGCCCTGCGGATGAAGGGGGAGGAAGCCTGCGAGGTCTGCGGCGCGGCGACGGCCATGCGCCGGCGGGCCACCCGCATCCCGCACACCCGCCCCTCGGTGGTCGACACCTGCGGCACCGGCGGCGACGGCCGGGGGACCTTCAACATCTCGACCGCCGCCGCCCTGGTGGCGGCGGCGGCCGGCCTGGTCATCGCCAAGCACGGCAACCGCTCGGTCTCCAGCCGTTCGGGGAGCGCCGACGTGCTGTTGGCCCTCGGGGTGCCGATCGAGGTCTCCCCGGAGACCGCCGGCCGGGCGCTCGACGCCATCGGCATCGCCTTCCTCTTCGGGCCGCTCCTCCATCCCGCCATGCGCGAGGTGATGCCGGTGCGCCGCGAGCTGGGGATGCGGACCATCTTCAACCTCCTGGGACCGCTCACCAATCCGGCCGGCGCGCGGCGCCAGCTGATGGGGGTCTACGCCTCCCAGCTGGTCCCCATGATCGCCCGGGTCCTCGCCGACCTGGGGAGCGAGCACGCCCTGGTCGTCCACGGCAGCGACGGGTTGGACGAGATCACCACCACCGGCCCCACCTGGGTGGGCGAGGTGATCGGCGGCGAGGTGCGTACCTATACCGTCGAGCCCGAGCGCTTCGGCCTGCGCCGGGCGAGCCTCGCCGAGCTGGCGGGCGGCGGGCCGGAAGAGAACGCCGCCCTCATGCGCCGGGTGCTGGCGGGCGAGCCGGGACCGCTCGCCGACATCACCGCGCTCAACGCCGGGGCGGCCCTCTATGCCGGCGGCACGGTCGAGCGGCTGGAGGACGGCGTCGAGCTGGCCCGGACGACCCTGGCCTCCGGCGCCGGCGCCGCCAAGCTCGAGGCGCTGCGGAGCTTCCCCGGATGAGCGCGCCGGCCGACGTCCTCCAGAAGATCACGGCCCGGCGCCGGGAACGGCTCGCGGAGGCGGCCGGAGGGACCCTCCCCGGTCTCGCCGCCGGGGCGCCGCGGAGCGCCGCGGACAACCGCTTCCTGGCCGCTCTCACGGCCCGACGGGGGACCGGTATCCCTGCCATCATCGCCGAGGTCAAGATGGGCTCTCCCCGGCTGGGCTCGCTGGTCGGCCGGATCGATCCCTGCCGCCAGGCCGAGACCTACGCGGCGAACGGCGCCGCGGCGCTCTCGGTCGTGGTCGAGCCCGATTTCTTCCATGGTGGCTACGACCTCCTGGCCGCCTGCCGGCAAGCCTCGGGCCTCCCCTCCATCGCCAAGGACTTCATCGTCGACCCGCTCCAGCTCCTCTGGGCCAAGGAGGCGGGGGCCGACGCCATCCTCCTCATCGCCGCGCTCTACGCGCCGGAGGAGCTGGTGCGCTACGCCGGCTGGGCGCGGGGCTTGGGCCTCGTCCCCCTGATCGAGACTCACGACCGGGAGGACGTCGCGAAGCTCGCGGGTTCCGAATGGGAGCTGGTGGGGGTCAACAACCGGAACCTGCGCACCTTCGAGGTCGACCTCGCGGCCTCGATCGACCTCCTCGCCACCCTGCCGACGGGGGCGATCAAGGTGGCCGAGAGCGGCCTCGACGGCCGCGCCGCCGTGGACCGCCTGGGCGCTGCCGGCTTCGACGCCTTCCTGATCGGCGAGTCGCTGCTCCTGGCCGAGGACCCGGCGGCGAAGCTGCGGGAGCTGGCGGGATGAATTCCGGGATGACAGCGGGGCCGAAGGTCAAGGTCTGCGGCGTCACCCGGCCGGAGGACGCGCTCCTCGCGGCGGAGCTGGGGGCCGACTATCTGGGCTTGAACTTCGTGCAGAGCAGCCCGCGCTACCTCACGATCGAGCGGGCGCGGGAGATCGCCGCGGCCGTCCGCGGGCGGTTCCCCAGCGTGGGGATCGCCGGGGTCTTCGTCAACCATCCGCCCGCGGAGGTCGAGGCGATCGACCGCGAAGTGGGGCTCGACCTCCTGCAGTTCTCGGGGGACGAGGGGGCGGACGAGGTCAACCGCTATGCCCGCCGGGCGATCAAGGTCTTCCGCACCGGCGGCGACCCCGGCCCGGCAGCGCTGGCGGCCTACCCCGACGTCTGGGCGCTCCTCGTCGACGCCCGGCACGGCGTGCTCTACGGCGGCACCGGACTCGCATGGCCGTACGCCGCGGTGGCCGACCTCGCCGCCCGGCGGCGGGTGTTCGTCGCCGGCGGCTTGCGGCCGGGAAACGTCGGCCCGGCGCTCGCCGGCAGCCGGCCCTATGGCATTGACGTATGCTCCGGGGTGGAGTCGGCCCCGGGAATCAAGGATCGCACTCTTCTGGAACGGCTCTTTGTGGAGGTGAGGAATGGCCAAGGCACGCCCTCGTCCTGATCCGGCGGGATACTTCGGACTCTACGGTGGCCGCTTCGTCCCCGAGACGTTGATGGCGCCGCTCGCCGAGCTCGCCCGCGCCTACGACAAGGCGCGCCGCCAGCGCGGCTTCAAACGCCAGCTGGCCGAGGTGCTCGCCGATTTCGTCGGCCGCCCGACGCCGCTGTTCTTCGCCCGGCGCCTGACCGAGGAGCTGGGCGGCGCCCGGATCTTCCTGAAGCGCGAGGACCTGCTGCACACCGGCGCGCACAAGATCAACAACGCCGTCGGCCAGTGCCTGCTCGCCCGCTCGATGGGCAAGGAGCGGGTGATCGCCGAGACCGGCGCCGGCCAGCACGGGGTGGCGACGGCCACCGCCGCGGCCTCCCTGGGGCTCTCCTGCGTCGTCTACATGGGGAGCGAGGACATGCGCCGGCAGCGGTTGAACGTCGATCGCATGCGCCTCCTCGGGGCCGAGGTGGCGGCGGTCGATTCCGGCAGCCGGACGCTCAAGGACGCCATCAACGAGTCGCTGCGCGACTGGGTGACCAACGTCCGCACCACCCACTACGTCCTGGGCTCGGTGCTCGGCCCCGATCCCTATCCGCGGATGGTGCGCGACTTCCACCGGGTGATCGGCGACGAGGCCAAGCTCCAGCTCAACCAGCAGGCGCGGACCGACGCTCCCGACCTGGCGGTCGCCTGCATCGGCGGCGGCAGCAACGCCATCGGCCTCTTCACCGCGTTTCTCGACGACCCGCGGGTGCGGCTCATCGGGGTGGAGGCGGGGGGGCGGGGGAGCGGCCTGGGCGAGCACGCGGCGCGCTTTTCGGGCGGGGTGCTCGGGGTCCTCCACGGCACCCGCACCATGGTCCTCCAGGACGTCGAGGGGCAGATCGCCAACACCCACTCGATCTCCGCCGGCCTCGACTACCCGGCGGTCGGCCCCGAGCACGTCTGGCTGCGCGACGCCGGGCGGGTCGAGTATTCGTCGGCCACCGACGCCGAGGCGATCGCCGGCTTCCACCTGCTCGCCCGGACCGAGGGCATCCTGCCCGCCCTGGAGAGCGCCCATGCCATCGCCGAGGTGGTCAAGCGGGCGCCGCGGCTGTCGCGCAAGCGGATCGTCCTGGTCAACCTCTCCGGGCGCGGCGACAAGGACGTCGAATCGGTCCTCGACTACGACCGTCAGCAGGCCGAGGCCGCTTCTGGAAGCGGCGGTGCGAGCCTCGAAGATTTCCACGCCGCGGCGGCACGGCGGCACTCCCAGAAGCCCGGAGGAACGCGATGAGCGCGATCGACGACGTCTTCGCCCGCTGTGCCGCGGAGGGGAGGGCCGCCTTCATCCCCTTCCTGATGGCCGGCGACCCGGATCTCGAAACCACCGCGACCCTGCTCGACGCGCTGGCCGCCGGGGGCGCCGACCTGATCGAGCTCGGGGTGCCGTTCTCCGACCCGATTGCCGACGGTCCGGTCAACCAGCGGGCCGCCAACCGGGCGCTCGCCGCCGGCACCAAGCTCGCCGGCATCCTGCAGATCGTCGCCCGCCACCGCGACCGGCTGGGCGTGCCGATCGTCCTCTTCACCTACTTCAACCCCATCCTCGCCCGCGGTGTCGAGCGCTTCGCCGAGCAGGCCGCCGCCTCCGGGGTGGACGGGGTGCTCTGCGTCGACCTGCCGCCCGAGGAGGGGGAGAGCGAGCTCATCCCGGCTCTGCGCCGGCACGGCGTCGACGCCATCTTCCTCCTCGCCCCGACCAGCACCCGCGACCGGGTGAGCCGGGTCGCCGCCGCCTCCACCGGTTTCGTCTACTATGTGTCGCGCACCGGCGTCACCGGCGAGCGGCAGGCGCTGCCGGAAGAGCTGGTGCGTGAGGTCAAGCGGTTGCGCAAGAAGATCGATCTGCCGCTCGCGGTCGGCTTCGGCCTCTCCTCGCCGGAGCAGGTGGGGGAGGTGGGCGAGATCGCCGACGGGGTCGTCGTCGGCAGCGCCCTCGTCCGGCTGGTCGAGGAGATGGGGCACGACCCGGGGCTCGCCACGGCGGTCGAGGAGCGCGTGCGCGAGCTGACGGCGCCGCTGCGCCGCCGCGCGGAGCGGCGGCGGGCCTGACACCCCTTCGGGGGGGATGGGAGAGGGATGGAGATCCGGCAGATCGCAACGCTCACCCACGGCACCTACCTCGTCCAGCTGCCGGAGAGGCGCGAGAAGCCCGCGGACACGCCGCTCCTCGTCGGCTTCCACGGCTATGGCGAGAATGCCGCCGTGCACCTCCAGGAGCTTTCCTCGATCCCCGGCGCCTCCCGCTTCCTGCTCTGCGCCGTCCAGGCTCTCCATCCCTTCTACAACAAGAACGGCGAGGTGGTGGCGAGCTGGATGACCCGCCACGATCGCGAACGGGCGATCGAGGACAACGTCCGCTACGTCGCGGCGGTGGTGGCGCGGCTCAAGCGGGAGGAGGGAGCCGGTGAACGCCTGGTCTTCGCCGGCTTCTCTCAGGGCTCGGCGATGGCCTACCGGGCGGCCGCCGGCAGCGGCCACGCCTGCCGGGGGGTGATCGTCCTCGGCGGCGATCTGCCGCCCGAGCTCGAAGCCCGGGAGCTGGCCGGCTTTCCGCCGGTCCTCCTCGGCCGCGGCACCCGGGAGCAGTGGTACGACGAGGCCAAAATGGCACATGACGTCGAGGCCCTGCGCGAAAAGCGCATCGACGTCCGGCCGCTGGTCTACCCCGGCGGGCACGAATGGACCGACGAGTTCCGCCAGGCGGCGGCGGAATTCCTGGCCGAAGTCTGCCCCTGATCCCTGTTCTTCAGCACCAGGCCAAAAGAAAAGGGCGCCTGTGAAAGGCGCCCTGAATCGTCCGAATTGGATGTCTCTGCCAGGTTGTTACTTGGCCGGCGGGGGCTCGGTGCCCTGGGTCCCCATGGCGCCACCGGTCGGGGCAGCACCCTCGGTCCCCATCGCGCCCGCGCCCTCGGTGCCCATCGTGCTCCCAGTGCCCATGGCAGGGGCCTCGGTGGAGGCGGCCGGAGCCTCGGTCGAAGCTGCGGGCTGCTCCTCAACCTCGGTGTTCTCTTCCTTCTTGCAGCCGGAGAGCGGCGCCAGCAGGAAGGCCAGCAGGCAGAGCATGGACAGGTGGACGAGTACCTTCTTCATTTGTCTTTCTCCCTTGTGAATTGACTGAATGAAATAGATGAATCGGCGTCCGTGTGCTAGGTGTGGTCGCCTACCTTGATCAAGTTGATGCCGCTCATGTCTTCGAGCCCCCTCCTCCTCCGTCACCGTCATGGTATGGCGCAGATGCGCGCTCGCTCGTACAGCGATCCTGTAAAGCAGATTCTGTGCCACAACCTCTTGTCGTCGAATCAAGTATCCAGGTCGGCTGAGTCGTCGGACGGGAGGGGAGTATACAACCTCCGCTTCGGCTCCTCAAGTAGGACCGACCGGCGTACCCTATACTGCCTGGGCGCTCTACTCAAGCCTCTCGATAGAGATTGAGGCGGTTGTAGAGCGTTTTCAGGCTGACGCCCAGGACGTCCGCCGTCTTCCGCTTGTTGCCGCCGTGCATCTCCAGGGTGGCCATGATGAGCCGCCGCTCCACCTCGGCGATCGAGGCGCCGACCTGGAAATGCAGGCTGCGCAGCGCTCCCGAGTCGCCGCCGACCTCGCGGGGCAGGCTGCGGGGGCCGATCTCCTCCTCCGCCATGATGAAGGCCCGGTGGATCACGTTCTTGAGCTCGCGGACGTTGCCGGGCCAGGAGTGACCGCGCAAGCGCTCCATGGCCTCGTCCGTGAAGCGCTTGGCGGTGCCGTGCCGCTCGTTCAGTTGGTCCAGGAAGTAGGTGGCGAGGAGGTCGACGTCGTCTCCCCGCTCATGCAGGGGCGGCATGTGGACGGGGAAGACCGAGAGGCGGTAGAGGAGGTCCTCGCGGAGCTTACCGTCGGCGACCGCCTTGTGCGGGTCGCGGTTGGTGGCGGCGAAGACGCGCACGTCGACCTCGACCGGGTGGTCGCCGCCGATCCGCGCCAGGGTGCCGGTCTCCAGCACGCGCAGGAGCTTGACCTGGAGCTCGTACGGCATCTCGGTGATCTCGTCCAGGAACAGGGTGCCGCCGTGGGCGCGCTCGAAGTAGCCCTTGTGCCGGTGGGCGGCGCCGGTGAAGCTTCCCCGTTCGTGGCCGAAGAGCTCGCTCTCGATCAAAGTGGGGGAGATGGCGCCGCAGTTGAGCGGCAGGAAGGGTCCCTTGCTGCGCCGCGACAGGTGGTGGAGGGTCTGTGCCGCCAGGTCCTTGCCGGTGCCGCTCTCGCCGATCAGGAAGACCGTCGCATCGGTGGGAGCCACCCGGTTCAGCATCTCGTAGAGGCCGTGCATGGGCTCGGAGGCGCCCAGGAGGAGACCCAGGCGCCCCACTTCCTGCTTCTCCTCGGCGGCCGGAACGACCAGGGCGAGGCCGGGCTGGACGCTCGCCACGTTGGCCAGGATGTTCTTCAGGCGGCCGATGTCGAGCGGCTTGGTGAGGTAGTCGCTCGCCCCCAGGCGCAGGGCCTGCACGGCGCTCTCGACGTCGGCGTGGCCGGTCATCAGCACGACCTCGGTCGAGGTCCCGAGCTCCAGGTCCTTGAGCAGGTCGATGCCGCTGCCGTCCGGCAGATAGAGGTCGACCAGGGCGACGTCCGGCGTCTTGTGGCTCACCTGGGTGCGGGCGTCGCGCAGCGTGGTGGCGATGTTGGTGGTGAAGCCCTGTCCCTCGATCAGCTCGGCGAGCGCGGAAAGGAAATTGGGATCGTCGTCGACCGCTAGTGCGTGGGGCATGTCCTCACTCCTTTCCCGAGATCGGCAATTCTACCTCAAAGCTCCGCTCCCCCGGGGCGCCGGTCCCCACGGCCAGCCGGCCCCCCTGCTCGGCCAGAATGGCCCGCGCCGCGTGGAGCCGGACGCAGCCCGTGGGCGTGGCACAGGGGGTGAGGTCGAAATCGAGTGTCGGGGCGTCCGGAGCCATGGGGCCGGAGAACAGGATGCGGGCGCGGTCTCCGTCGCTCTCCAGGCGGATGGCCAGGATTCCCGCCCGCGCCACGGAGGTGACGGCGGCGACGCCGAGCTCGAGCAGTGCCTGGCGCAGCTGGAAGCGGTTGCCGTGGATTGTGACCCGGTCGTCCTTGAGCTCCGGCACCACCTGCACTTGACCCTTGCGGGCCTGGGCGACGAGCAGGGCGGTGAGATCCTGGAGCATCTCGCGCAGGTCGATGGTGTCGGTCTTGTCGCCGCGCCCCGAGGTATGGGCGAGGAAGTGCTCGAGCCCGGTATGCAGGCGGGTGAGCTCGTCCCGCAGCACCGAGACGTAGCGCAGCTGGCGCTCGCGGGTGGCCGGCTCCAGGCCGCGCGCCCCGGCGATCGTCTCCTTCAGGATCTCGATGTTGAAGACCATCGCGTTGATCGGCGCGCGCAGGTCGTGTGCCACGGCCGGGGAGACCTGAGAGAGGACCCGGAGGTAGGTGGCGAGGCGGAAATCGGCCGCCGCGTCGTCCAAGCCGGTGGGGATTGCCAGTTCCTTTGCCGTCGTTTCAACCATCTCTCTCTCGACTCCGTTCTTCCGCTCGCCGGTGGCGCGGAGGAATGAATGCATGGCGGTGACTCTTACAATCCTCTTACAATCCCCGCGGATGACTGCATGGCGCGTGCCACGTGCCGACACGTGCCGAGAGGCGGGGCCGAAGAGGGCCGCGCCCGCTCGGGCCCTCCGGCGGCACGGCCGATGCAAGAGGGGCAGCCGTCCCGCGAGACGGGTTGCTTCCATGAATGGTTTGTATTCCTTACAAAACGCCGCCCGCGCCGCCGGGCTGCGCTATGTCACCGACACCCTGCCCGGCCTCCGCCGCCGGAGGAGCGGCAAGGGCTGGACCTATCTCGACCCCGCGGGCAAGGTGATCCGCGATCCCGAGGAGCGGGTGCGCATCGACGCCCTCGCCATCCCACCGGCCTGGACCGACGTCTGGATCTGCCCGCGGGCGAACGGTCACCTGCAGGCGACCGGGCGGGACGCCCGCGGTCGCAAGCAGTATCGCTATCATCCGGACTGGCGGGAGGTGCGGGACGAGACCAAGTTCGGCCGCATGCTGGCCTTCGCCCAGGCGCTGCCCGGCATGCGCGCCCGGGTGGAGGAGGACCTGAAGCAGAAGGGAATGCCGCGCGAGAAGGTCCTCGCCGCGGTGGTCAAGCTCCTGGAGACCACCTTGATCCGGGTGGGCAACGACGAGTACGCGCGGCAGAACGAGTCCTACGGCCTGACCACCCTCCACTCCGACCACGTGGAGGTCTCGGGCTCTTCCATCCGCTTCGAGTTCCGGGGCAAGAGCGGCGTCGAGCACAAGGTCGGCCTGCGCGACCGCCGCCTGGCCCGCATCATCGAGCGCTGCCAGGAGCTGCCGGGAGAGGAGTTGTTCCGCTACGTGGACGAGGAGAGCGGCGAGTTGCACAGCGTCGGCTCGGGCGACGTCAACGACTACCTGCGCGAGATCACCGGCCAGGACTTCACCGCCAAGGACTTCCGCACCTGGGGCGGGACGGTCCTGACGCTCTTCGCGCTCAGCCGGATCGGCCCGGCCGACACCGCGACCGAGAGGAAGAAGAACATTGTGGAGGCGGTCAAGCAGGTCGCCAAGGCCCTGCGCAACCGCCCGGCGACCTGCCGCAAGTTCTACATCCACCCCGCCGTGCTCGCGGCCTACGACGAGGGGACTCTGCTGGAGGTGGCGGCGCGGGAGGTCGAGGTCGACGAGGCGGCTGCCGGGGAAGGAGGCAGCCCCTTCCAGCGGTGGGAGCAGAGGACGCTGGCGTTGCTTGCCGAGAGCGCCGAGAGCGGAGCCTGAAACGCGGAGCGCCCCTTACCAGGGGCGCTCCGGCAGGTCTTCCAGGACGGCCGTTCCTAGCGGACGAGCGCCTCCTGGTTGATGTGGCTCTCGGCGATCTCGGTCAGCTTCTCGTCGGCCTCCTCCTCCTCCTGAAGGGTCCGCTCGAGGAGCCGCATGCTCTCCGGGTCGCCCAGGAGCTCGGCATAGGTGCGGACGGTGCCGTAGCCGGCCATCTCGTAGTGCTCGACGCGCTGCGCCGCGGCGATCAGCCCGGCGTCGATCACCTCCGGCTCGCCCTTCATCTCGATCATCTCCTGGCCTTCCTTGAGGAGCCCCTTCATCCCCTCGCAGGTCTCCCCCTTCGGGCTCTCGCCGAGCTTCCGGAAGATCTGCTTCAGGCGGTCGACGTGCTGCTGGGTCTGGTTCAGGTGCTCGCGGAAGGCGTTCTTGAGCTCGGGGGCATGGGCCGCGTCGGCCATCTTCGGCAGGGCGTCGACGATCTGGGTCTCGGCGCTGTAAAGATCCTTCAGCTGCTCCAGGTAGAGGTCTTTCAGGGATTCGAGCTTCATGGTTGTACCTCCTTGGTGTGCTCTCTCGGATCGAAAGAATGTCCGGGCGATTCCCGGCGGAAACATTAAAGCTTCAAGATCCATGCCGGACGGAAGGCCCGGAAAGGCCTAGACCGCGATCCGCTCGGCCGGGGCCAGAAGCGCCGGGAAATCCTCGTCGCCGAGCTCGGCATCGCTCTCCTGGCGGCGGCTCGACAGCAGCTCGCCGTAGGCTTCGAGGTAGCCCTCGAGCATCCGCGCCGGGGTGAGCTCCAGCGCCCGCGCCCGCGCTCCGGCGGCGAGGGCGTTTCTGCGGTCGGGGTTCGCGATCAGGGTGAGGAGGGCGTTGTGAAGCGCCTCCGGATCGTCCGGTGCGACGAACACCGCGCGGTTACGCCAGATTTCGCGCAGGCTGGCGATGTCGCCCAGGACCAGCACGCAGCCGGCGAGCGCCGCCTCCAGGGCGGAGAGGCCGAACGGCTCGTAGCGGGCCGGCAGGGCGTAGATGGCGCTTCTCCCCAGCCAGGCGGCCAGGGCGCGCGGCGTCAGGCGGCCGAGGAGCCGGGTGTGATGGGGGAGGATCTCGCCGCCGTCCGGATGCTGTCGCTCACCCGCGACGTAGATCGGCCAGGGGAGGTCGGGGGCCACCCGTTCGAGCGCCTGCAGGTTCTTCGCCTCGTCCCATAGGCGTCCGGCGGCGAAGACCATCTCCTCCTTGGGGGCCGGCCGGAAGAGCCGCGAGTCGCGGCCGTTGGGGATGACCCGCGAGGCGGAGAGCGGGCCGTAGTGCTCGGCGAGGGCGCCGAGCATGGCGGCGGAAGGGGCGACCACGAGGTCGGCGGCGGCGAGGCCGGCCTGGACCGCGCTCCGGTAGCGGTCCCAGCCGGCCGGCGCCGGCTCGCCCTTGACCGCCGCCCACCAGGAGAGGACGCAGGAGTGCGCCACCACCAGCCTGGGGGCGATCCACGGCAGGTCGGCATGGGCGTAGCCGTTCAGGTGCACGACGTCCGGGGCGATGCGGCTCTCCAGGCGGAGCAGCCACTCGGCGGCCCGCTCCACGTCGCGCCAGGGCTCCTCCATCCACTCCAGCCGGAAGGTGCTCTCGAACAGGCGCAGGCGAGGGATGCGCTCGGCCATCTCGCGCTGCGCGTCGGAGAGCGGGCCGCCCATGGTGGCGAGCGCCACCTCGACCCCGCGCTCCGCCAGGGCACGGGAGAGGTCGAGCGCGTAGGTCCAGACTCCCCCTACGGTATCGGTCGTCATCAGGACTCTTTCGGGGAGTGGACCCTGCTCACTCATCGTTCACCTCGGCTGTCAGACGAACGCTCGGGCGCCGGCCATGCGGGCGGGAGATCCAAGATTCGTGCCTGCCTCCTGCGCCTGTTCTTTCTACGGACGAGGGGGGCGAAACGCCATGGCATGCGGCTTTTCTCGCCGACGCTCTCGCGGACCGCGTTGTAAAGCTTGCCAGCCCTGCGCACGCGTTTACACGGGAGAGGGGGGGAAGAGGGTAGGGCGGCGCGCCGTGGAGCACGGCGCGCCGGAGGGCGCAACGGCGAGCTATCGGCCGGCGGGCTGGCGGGCGGGCGGCGGTGGGATCGTGACGTCGAGCGGCGTCACCTTGCCGAACGTCGTGAGCGGCTTGTCCGTCCCCTTGGCCGGGCCGACCACGAGGATGGCGAACTGCTCCGGGTGGAGGTACTTGGCCGCCACCGCGCGCACCTGGGCCGGGGTCAACGCCTCGATGCCGGCCCGGTAGCGGGTCAGCCAGTCGAGCGGATAGCCGTAGTACTCGTAGACCAGCTGCTGCTCGAGGATCTTCCGTTTGGCGTCCGACTTGAAGATGAAGGAATTGAGGAGCGCCTGCCGGGCCTTCTCCACCTCCTCGTCGCTCGGCGGCTGTGTCGTCATCTTGCGCGCCTCCTCGAGCAGCGCCTCGATGCCGGCGGCGGTGGTCTGCGTCTTGGTGGTCATGAAGAGGAAGGTGAGCCCCGGGTGATCCCAGTCCGCTCCCACCTGGCCGAAGACGGTGTAGGCGAGGCCCTTCTGGGTGCGGACGTTGGCGAAGAGGCGCGAGGCGAAGCTCCCCGAGAGCACGTGGTTCATGACGTCGAGCGCGTAGTAGTCGGGGTTGTTGCGGACGATCCCCAGGCCACCCATCAGCACGCTCGACTGGGTGACGTCGTTTTTCTCCACGTAGAAGACGCCGGGCGAGGCCGTGCCCTGGATCGGGACGTCCTCCTTGCCCGCCGGTGGCCCCTTCGGCCAGTCGCCGAAGGCTGCGCGGACGAGCGCGACCGCCTCGTCGCGCCGGAAGTCGCCGACCAGGCCGAGGACGATGCGGTCCGGATGGAAATGCGCCTGGTGCCAGGCGACGAGGTCCGCGTGCTGGATGCTCGCCAGAGTGGCGAAGGACGGTGTCCGCCCGTAGGGGGAGCCCTTGCCGTAGACCACCTTCTGGAACTCGCGGAAGAGGATCTCCTGCGGGTCGTCGTTCTGCCGCGCCACCCCGGCCATGGCCTGGTTCTTTGCCAGCTGGAGCTTGCGCTCGTCGAACACCGGATGGCGCAGGACGTCGGCAAAGACCTTGAGGACGGTGGGGAAGTCGGCCTTGAGCGAGCTCATGGTGATCCGCCCGAACTCCTCCTGGGTCTGGCTCTCGATGCGCGCCGCCTTGCCCTCCAGGAAGTCGTCCAGCTGGTCGCCCTTCATCGTCGTCGTGCCGCCGGTGCGCAGCACCTCACCGGCCAGGTCGGCGAGCCCCACCTTGTCCGCCGGCTCCAGGCGCGAGCCGGCGCGGACGAGGGCGACGGCGTCGACGAGCGGCAGCTCGTGGTCTTCGAGCAGCATCAACACCATGCCGTTGTCGAGCACGATGCGCTCGGGCTGGGGGATCTTCTGCGCCGGCAGCGGCGGGTAGCGTAGCTGGCCGGCCCGCGTCGCCTGCGCCATCGCGCCGGCGGGCAGGAGGAGGGCGAGGAGGGCGAAGGTACCGGGGATCGACGTTCTCGTGGCTCTCATGGTCGGTACCTCTAGCGGCTGCCCGGGGCCGGCGGTGCCGGTGGAGCACCACTCCCCGCGGTCTTGGCGGTGACGATCTCGGTCACCGTCCGGTTGGTCTTCTGGAATGCCTGGCCGGCCACCCGGCGGACGTCGGCCTTGGTGACCTTGTCCAGGCGGTCGATGGTGCGGAACAGCTCGCGCCAGTCGCCGTAGAGACGCTGGTACTCGCCGAGCTGATTGGCGATCCCCTGGTTGTCGCGCAGTCCGCGCACCAGCCTGGCCTTGGCGCGGGTCTTCCACCGGGCGAGCTCCTCGTCGCTCACGTCGGCTTTCTGCAGCCGGTCGATCTCGGCGTGGATGGCCGCCTGCACCTTCTCGTTGGTCACTCCCACCGAAGGGATCGCCAGGACCGCCCAGAGGTTCGGGTACTTTTTGCCCGGGAAGCCGGAGAACGACTGCACCTGGACGGCGAGGTGCTGGTCGCGCACCAGCGAGCGGTAGAGGCGCGAGGTCCGCCCGCCGGAGAGGATGTCGTCGATGGCGTCGTAGACCGGCTGGTCCGGATCGGTCGAGGCGGGCTTGTGGTAGGCCTCCAGGTAGACCGGCTGCGACGGGTCCTCCAGGATCACCAGCTTCTCCGCCGGCTGCGGCGGCTCGACGGTGCGCAGCGGCTGTGGCCGGGGGCGCGCCGGGATGCGCTCGAAGTAGCGGTCGAGGATGGGGATCAGCTCCTGGGAATGGATGTCGCCGACGACCACGGTCACCAGGTTGCCCGGCGCGTAGTTGGCGCGGAAGAAATTCTCCGCGTCGGTCCGGGTGAACGACTGGAGGTCGCTCGCGTAGCCGATCGTCGGGTGGTGGTAGGGGTGGGCGGTGAACGAGGCGGCGACGAACTGCTCGATCAGCCGGCCGATCGGCTGGCTCTCGGTGCTCTGCCGCCGCTCCTCCTGCACCACGTCGCGCTCCTCGTAGAACTCGCGGAACACGGGATGATAGAAGCGCTCCGACTCAAGGTAAGCGAAGAGCTCGGTCTTGTTGGCCGGGAGCGAGTAGAAGTAGCCGGTCTCGTCGGCGGCGGTGAAGGCGTTCAAGCCCACTCCGCCCTCGCGGCTCAAGAGGTCGTCGAACTCGTTCTTGACGACGAACTTCGCGGCCTCCTCCTGCCGGGCCTTGAAGGCCTGGAACAGCGCCTCGACCTTCTTGGCGTCGGCCTTGGGCGACAGCCGCTCCGCCTGGTAGGCCTGGTAGGCGGTCTCCAGGGCGTCCATGGCCTTCTTCTCCTCGGCGTAGTTGGTGGTCCCGATGTTCTCGGTCCCCTTGAAGGCCATGTGCTCGAACATGTGGGCGAGCCCGGTGATCCCCGGCACCTCCTGCGCCGAGCCGACGTCGGCCAGAGTGAAGAAGGAGAAGACCGGGGCCTCCGGGCGTTCGACGAGGATGAAGGTCCAGCCGTTCTTGAGCACGTGAACGGTGGTCCTGGCCTCGAACGACTGGAGGTCCTGCGCGGCGGCGGGAATCGCCGCGAGGGCCGCGAGGGCCGGGAGGAGCAGGGCGGTGGCGAGGAGCTTTCGGATCATCGGATTCGCACCTTGAGTGGGACGTTCGGGGCGTAGTTTAGCAGCAAGGCCGTCCACGGGAAGACCGGCCGATCCCTCCTTGTACGGCGTGGCGCCGGTCTTGTTGCCCGAAAGGGCCTTCCGTGGGCCGGCGTAATGTTGGCCGTAATGTTCCTCCCGTATTCTCCTCTTGAACCAAACAATACGCGCAAGCGCGGCCAGGCACCGACTCTCCGGTTGGTTTTTCGGGTCTGGGCGCTCCCGGGGGGGAGGGGGGACGGGCAGCTCCCGAGGGGGGGCTGCCGCCCTGGGGGGACGGGAGCTCGCGCCGGATCGCCCGGAGGGGAAGGCGGCCCCCCGGGGTGGTCGCTCGTCCAGCATCTCAGCTTCTTGGCAGCCTTGCAAACGCAATGTTGTTCGTAATGTTCCCCCCATATTCTCCCCCTCGCATCCAAACAATACGCGCCAGCGCGGACAGGCACCGGCTCTCCGGTTGGCATCTCGGGTCTGGCCGCTCCCGGGGGGGAGCAAGTGGCGGCGGCCCCCAGAGGGGGGGGCCGCCGCCCGGGGCTGGGGGCTTGCCTGGAGGGGGGCCGACTCGGCAGCCCCGAAGGGGCGAAGGCATGTAGCCCGGGGCGCCAGCCCCGGGTAGGGAGAAGAAGAGGAACCAGCCCCGAAGGGGCGACGGTCCTTCAGGCCCGCGATCTCATCCTCGAACGGGCAGATCCGAGCGCGGAGCTGGAGATTATCCGCTACGTGGCCTGACCGCTGCTGCGCTAGGAACCTGTGTGCCATTCGAGACTCAGATTGTATCTGGCCGCCAGCTTCTCGTATCGAGCGCGTACTTCTTTCTCGGGAAGTTTAAGGGTGCGAGCGGCATTTCTCGCCCTGTTTATCGAGATCGGTTGTTGCGGATCGATCGAAGAATCGAAGAACAGGTCTTGGGCACGACCGTCAGAGAGAAGGTTTATGTCAGTCTTGTCCACTACTTCCAGCTTCACTAACGCTCCGAGAGCTGTACAGCGCACCTGCCGATCTGGGTCTCGGAGGTTACTCCGGAGAGGCTCGACGGCTGAGATATCTCCGACCCTGCTGAGCGCTTTCGCAGCGGTGCTGCGTATACGCTCAGAGGTGTGACCAAGAGCTGCAATACAAGCAGGAGCAGCTTCGCGCATCCGAACGGTGCGAGCAATCATGAGAAGCCAGCGCAGAGCTTCAGGATCAGGATTTGAGGCAGCCATGTACTGGAGCAATGACCTGCGTTCTTCAGGTGATGGCACCCAATAGGGTTTGCCTCTACTACCATGTTCAGAGAGCCAACCAAGTGCCCAGGCTGCTGCGTGAGCTACCGCAGGGCCGCGTCCGAGGAGAGGGAGAAGGTTCTTTACAAGTTCCATCACGATCAGTGGCTGTTCTGTATAAGCAGCTTGCGCGATTATTAGAGAAGCTCCTGTGGCTTCTAAGTCCGACTGCGAACGTAGCGCGTGAGCCTGTTTAGCCATCCACTCGACCCTTTCAGCCTTGTCGGTCGGAATAGCAAAGTTGGCAACAATTCCACTCAGAAAGCCGGGGCTTGAGCGAGTTAGGGAGGCGCGTCTTAGAAACTCTGTCACTAGCGCCTGTCGAAGTAGTTCCACCCAGACGCTGTCGGCTGCCTCCATTGCGGCCACGTCCGCCCCACTTCCTATTGTTGGCCCCCTCGCGTCATTTTGCCCCACTTGTTCCGCGAATCGACGAAGGATGTCTTTAGCCCTGGCTTCAGAAACATTCGGTTCATCCGCCAGGCAGAGCACGGCAAGGATGGCTCGCGGCCGGGCCTCCTCTGGAGCCCGAGCCTCCACGATCGCTGTGAGCACCGGGTCTACATCGTCGTCGTTACAACTCGCAACGCAGAGACGAAGGGCCTCGCGCCAGTTCTCCGTGACTTGCAGCTCCGGCCCACTACTCGTATCTACTGTCGCAACCCTCCCGGCGAGGGGCTTCACACGTTCTGCCAAAGTAGTGCCCTGCCGATGGCCGGGGAAACGCCCATCCAGGATCGCAAGAGCTGCCAGATACTCCTGAAAGGTGAGGTGACGGAACTCGTAGACCGCTATCGGCCTCCCCTGTTGCTGAACCTCTCCCGCCTCGACCAATAGCCCTGTGCGCCGCTCGAGTTGGGCGAGGAACGCCTCTGGGGTCTGATGCTGGAGGAGCCGGATGTTCGGGTAGTCGTGGCGGACGTCCTCGAATAGTTCCAGCACCTCGTCGCGCCGGAGCCTCTGCACGCCTCGGTCGCACATAGCATAGGCCAGATATTCGAGCTGAGGGAGGGCCTCATCCGGGTCCATTACCTCGTCGACCTCGGGGCGCCAGTTGAGCAGCACGCCAACGGCCTCCCAATAGAGCTTGTGCCGGCGGGTTGGGAGCTTCCCTACTTTGCGTTGCACCAACGCCATAGTGGTGAGGAGCATGGGGTTGGTCGTCAGGCGCTCGATCCGGTCCGAACCGTGGATGCCGCGCCGAAGCTTCTCTGCCTCGTCCTCACGGCGAGTTGGATCGGGAATCGTAACCTCACACCAGCGGCGGATAAAGTCGTTCTTCTCTTTTGGCGCGAGCTCTGCCAAAGTGCCATGGGCGAAGCCTTGGCCGATCCGGCGATGCATCTCGCGGTAGCCCACGATCCGGGAGGTAGCAAGGATCGCGGCATTGGGGAAACCCCTGGCGATCTCCTCTACCCGCTCGCAGAAGCCGGCCCGCAGTCCAGGATCGGTAATTTCGTCGAGCCCGTCGACGAGCAGGAGGGCCCGACCTTCCTCCAACCGAACGCGCAGGAGCGGAGCGAGTGCCTCTCGGTCCTTGTCGGAGAGCTCCATCTTAGCCAGAGCTTGGCGCAGCAAATCTTCGACGCCACTCTGACCGGCGCGGGCCTTGTCCAAATCGCGGCAACGGACAAGGATTGGCAGCCAATCTATAACCGGCAGCGAAGCCACGTCCGGGAGTCGTTCGAGGTCGGGATCTCCCTCGTGGCGCAGCAGATAGGCAGTGGCCATCCAACGAAGGAGCGTTGTTTTACCACCGCCAGGGTCGCCGAGGATAACGAGGCGTGGAACTCGGGCTGTGACTTCTGGGGCCTTTTTCTTCCTTTGACCTTGTTTTTTGACTCGGAGGACCGATTGAAGCCAATTCCCCAGAGACGTTCTGTCCCTCACAGGAAGCCCAGGCATTCCGGTACGACCAGCGGATGCGAGACGTTGGCTTTCTCGCTGCTTTTCAAGAGCGGCGACGGTCTCCTCGTTCAGCTTGCTCTCGATGATTATGCGCAAGGGTAAATAGAGCTGCCGTAGCATGAACTGCTGCAGGGCCAGGTGGCGGTCGTCCTCCGGAAGGCCGGCGAGATTGATGATGTCCCACAATCGCCGTGCCGCTCTCGTATAGACGGCGACCAGAGCATCCTCGCGCACTTCAGTGGCCAGCCCGGAGAGACGCGGACTTGCGGCTTGACGGCGGCGCGCCCGCTTGGGCGCAGGGCTCGAAATGGACTCAGGGGCCGTGCCCTCGTCGTCCTCCAGCACGGCGCTCTTGTCGTCCCCAAAGAAGCGCCAGCCGTTGGCATCCCCTGTGCCGAGGCGCGGCCAAAATCGTATTGTCATTTTGCGAGTGCCGAGCTCAATACGCCCTGCGCCGTAGCCATGCCGCCGCTCCAGCTCTGGAGGATCGCCGTATTTCTCCAAGCCGGAGAGCGAACAGGCCTGCCACTGCCGCAAAGGCTTACCGCCGCCTAGGGTCGTGCTGCGGACGACGGTCTCGTGCATGTGCCCGAAGAGGTGCACGGCGAACCGCCCGGCCGGGTTGATCTCCTTGTAGACCTCCTTGGATCGCGGGTCCAGCCACTCCGGCCCCTGGTGCGTGAGCAGCAGGCAGGCGTCGTGGTCGGCGAACCAATCGGCCATATCCCTGCCGCACACGGCCTCCAGTTGGCGGAGATCCCAGGCCAGACGCCCCTCGTAGTTTCCGCGAGCCAGCTGCAAGAAGGTCGTGTTCAACCCCACGATGCCGATCTGGCGAGAGCCGACCGGGAGAGTGAAAGCGAAGTCTCCAGGAAGGAGACCTTCCTGGACCCGAGCCGTCGCCCCGGGACGGAACTGCGTGGTCGTCCACCAGGACCGGTAGTTGTCGAAGGCCGTGGAGAGGACCTGGCGGTATTCGCTCTCAGGGTCGGTCCATAGCTCCTCTTCGATCTCTATGTACCCGCCGGGACGGAGGAGCTGCCGCAAGGCGGCCGGGGGCTTCTTGGCCTCGGACCGGAACAGGTCATGGTTCCCAGGCACCGCCAGGAGCATGGCGTCGCCCGAGCCGAGCGCGTGCAGCTCCTTCCACAGGCGCCCGAGCACCTCGGCCTCCATTCCTCGGAACTCCTCCGCCTGGCCGGCCTGGACGAAGTCCCCGGTGAAGAGGACCGCCTGCCAGGGGCCGCAGCGCTCGTGCAGGCGCCGGAGGTCCATGAAGAACGCCTCGCGGACGTTCGGCCAGAGCGGCCGCTGGCCGGCCTGGCCGAAGTGGAGGTCTGTCAGGTGAAGCCAGTTGAAGCGTTCGCTGGCGGGCATGAAGGATAGTCTACAGCCTCCACGCTACCGCCGGAGCACCGCCTGCGCGAGGCCGTCAGGCACCCGACCCGTCGCCACTTACGCCTTGATTCCGATTTTAGGCACCCGGAATTGTAATTTCCCGCCCAGAATTCGAATTGCAGTGGCTCCAATTCGAATTTTTCCGGCTCGAATTCGAATTCAAGCGGCTCCAATTCGAATTCGGACGGCTCGAATTCGAATTCCGGCGCCTTGAATTGCAATTTTTCCGGCTCGAATTCGAATTCGAGTGACCCGAATTCGAATTATGGAGGCTCGAATTCGAATTCAAGCGGCTCGAATTCGAATTGGAGCGGCTCGAATTGCAATTCGAGGCGTTCCTTCCGTCGCCACAGAGGCTCCGGCGGAAGGTCGAGAGGGCCGAATCAGGCTAAAAATTGGCAGGACTGAGCTTAGGATAAGTTTTGTCTTCCTTGAACGCTCCATCCTAGACAAATTTCGCATCCACCCTTGACTTCTGGTCCCAGCTGGATACCATAGTCGCCACTGGAGCGAATTTTCCGGGTCCTGGGAAAACCCGGACCTCCTGGGCAGGGAGCCCGGGAGAGCCACCGCTCCCCAGGAGGGCGGATGCAGGACCCGTATGCGCGGCGAGGACCGCGCGCTGGAGCGAGAGACGTCAGAAACGTGGGAATGTGGAGGAGAGCTCCCGGTCAGTGGAGCCCTCCTCCTGGCAAAGGTAATACCCGTAACCGACTACGGAGAGCGCCCGGTGTTCTCATGCGGAGGAACCAGGCGCGTCCAAGAGGGACAGCTCCGTAGCTTAACCCAGAAGCGAAGGAGATCCAAATGAGCACCGAAACGAATCCGCCCGCCCACCCGACGAAGGGCAACCTCCGCGGCCAGACGACCCTGGCCGCCAAGATCGACCGCTGGGAGACCATGAGCAACAACGTGCAGGCGGAGCTCGCGGCCTTGCCCCAGCTGAAGGACTTCCAGGTCGAGTTTCAGCAGATCATCGACGAGGCCAAGGCGCTCCGCACCCAGATGAAGAACATCGAGGCGGACGCCCTCCTCGCGACGGCCCGTCGCAATGAGCTCATCAGCGCCGGCGATGCCCTCTTCTCCCGCCTGAACCACGGCCTTCGGTCCGTGCTGGGACCGAAGAACGAGGGCCTGGCCCGGTACGGCCTGAAGCGCGGCAAGACGGGACCCAAGGGGAAGACCGCGCAGCCCGGCGACGACCCCGGCCCCTCCACACCGTAGGCGCAACGGAGTGCCCGAGCAGGGCAGGCACAGGGTGGCTCGAGGAGCGGGTGGGGGTCCCTGGGAGCGCCGGCGTCTCGCCGGCCGGATAGCGACGAACGGCAAGAGCCGGCGAGGACGCCAGCGCTCCCAGGGAGACACCTCGCAAGTAAGTTAGCGCCGATGGGGCAGAGCCCCCGTGCCTGCCCTGCCCTTCCACGCGCTACCGCCGTAGCCGGCGCAGAAACTCCTCCCGCGGCAGGGCGTTCCACACGTGCTCCCGTTCCAACCCCGCCCGCCGGGCCTGCTCGACGCCGTGCTGCATCTGGTCGAGCTCGGTCGTCCGGTGGGCGTCGGTGTCGATGACGATCTTCACCCCCCGTTCGCGGGCGAGGCGGAGGTGGGTGTCCTTGAGGTCCAGCCGGTGGGGGCTGGAGTTCAGCTCCAGCGCCACGCCCAGGCGGGCGGCCTCGGAAATCACCGCGTCCATGTCCATGGCGATGGGCTTCCTTCTCTGGATGAGTCGGGCGGTGGGATGGCCGAAGACCTGGACCTTGGGATGGCGCAGGGCGTTCAACACCCGCGCCGTCTGCTCCTCCTCGGGCAGCTCGAAACGGGAGTGGACCGAGATCACCACCCAGTCGAGGGCCGCCAGCATCTCGTCCTCCAGGTCGAGCGTGCCGTCGGCCAGGATGTCGACCTCCATCCCCTTCAGGACCAGGATCTCGGGATGGCGGGCGCGGATGGCGTCGATCTCCTGCCACTGCTGTTTCAGTCGGGCCGCGTCGAGGCCCTGGATCATGGGGAGCGCCTTGCTGTGATCGGTGATCGCCATGTACTGGTAGCCGCGGGCGGCGCAGGCGGCGACCATCTCTTCCAGGGTGCTCTTGCCGTCCGACCAGGTCGAGTGCATGTGGAGGTCGCCCTGGAGGTCGGCGATCTCGATCAACCGGGGGAGCGGCCCCCGGGCCGCCGCCTCGATCTCCCCGCAGTCCTCGCGCAGCTCGGGGGGGATAAGGGCGAGGCCCACCGCGGCATAGACCTCCTCCTCGGTGGCGGCGGCAATGGGCACGGCGTTCTCGGGCGGAGTCTCGATGTCCGCGGCCTCTGCAGCCTCCGCTTGAGGGACGCGGAACACCCCGTACTCGGAGATCTTGAAGCCGCGCTCCACTCCGCGCCGCCTCAGCTTCACGTTGTGCTCCTTGGAGCCGGTGAAGTAGACGAGGGCGGCGCCGTAGCAGTCCGGCGGCACCACCCGGAGGTCGACCTGGAGCCCGCCGCCCAGGACCACCGAGGTCTTGGTCTCGCCGCTCCCCAGGACCTGCTCGATCTGCGGGTAGGCGAGGAAGCGCTCCATGACCGGCCGCCCCTCGCGCGCCGCGGCGAGGAGGTCGATGTCCCCCACCGTCTCCTTGCGCCGCCGGTAGCTGCCGGCCGCCTCCAGACGCTCCACCCCGGGCGCCCCCTGGAGGAAGGCGAGGAGCGGCTTGACGTAGCGCTCGGCGTCGAAGAGCAGCCGGCGCTCGCTGCGCTGCCGGTACTCCTGGATGCCGGCGAGGATCTTCTCCTGGCTCTTCGCGCCGAACCCGGAGAGCGCCGCGATCCGTCCCGCCTTGCCCGCCGCTTCGAGCGCCTCGACCGAATCGATGCCCATCTCGTCCCACAGCCGGCGCGCCTTCTTGGGGCCCAGTCCGGGGAGGCGCATGATCTCGATCAGGGCGCGGGGGAACTGGGCGAGGAGCTCGTCCCGGTAGGCGAGGGTGCCGGTCGTCACCATCTCCTTGATGTGGTTCGCCATCTCCTTGCCGATCCCCGGCAGCTGGGTGAGCGGCGACCCCTGCTCGACCAGCCGGCCGAGCGGCACGGTCTGCACCTCGACCGTCCGCACGGCGTTCCGGTAGGCGCGGATGCGGAACGTATTCTCTCCCTGGATCTCCAGGATGTCGGCCACCTCGGCCAGGGTACGGGCGATCTCGACATTGTCCACGGTCGGCTCCTCTCGGCGGTGTTGGCGGCGTGGTGCCGGTGCGATTCTACTTGTCTCCCGCCGGTGGTACGCTCTCTCCTGCCAGAAAGAGGAGGATACGATGACCGGGAGCACTGTCCGTAGGATCGTCGTGAGCGCCCTGGCCGGGCTGGCCCTGGTCGCCGGAGCGGCGGAGGCCCAGCAGCGGGTCACTCTGCGCGCCCTGTACGGGAACGTCACCAGCCTGTCGGGGACCACCTCGTTGGCGCTGCCGGACGTCTTCGCCTACGACCTCGCCGAGAAGAAGCAGTGGTACGGGCTCGATCTCGACCTCCACGTCTCCCCCGGGCTCAGCCTGGACCTGACCGCGTCCCGGGGGAAGATCGAGGAGACCCTCACCGTCTTCCCACCGCAGCAGTCCGCCGTCGTCCTCCGGCACACCGGGACCCTGCGGCACGACACCCTCTCCCTCCTCATCCATCCCGTCCCCGGCCAGTGGGTGGACTTCTATTTCGGCCCGAGCTACGGACAGGCCCACTACGACCGTTCCCTCGCCTCCAGCGAGTCGGAGACCGCGGTGGGCGGCAAGGTGGGGCTCGACCTCCATCTCGGCGAGAGCGGCTGGCTCGTCGGCGCCCAGCTCACCGTGCTCACCAGCGGCCTCCGAATCGTCGACGGGGAGCCCAAGCACAACGTGCGGTACTCCGTGCTGGGGGCGGGGGTGGGGTACCGGTTCTAGATTTTCCCTGGGAGCGCCGGCGTCCCGCCGGCTTCTTTTTCCTCCGCCCGGCCGGCGAGGACGCCAGCGCAGGGGGTCGTCAGTCGACCAGGCGATGCAGAACGGCCGGGCGGGGGTCGGCGAGGTCAGCAAGCACCTGAAGACCGGCACCATGGGGGAGATCTACCACTACCTGAACGCTCCAGAAACCCTCGCCGCGAGCCATCGCCCTACCTCTACTTCGCCCAGTCGGCACTGCCGAGAATCCGAAGGGGGCTGAGGTGCTGGCCGGCTGGGCGGAACCTGCTGATCTACGGCAACCTGGTGCGGCTCATCGACTCGCCCAAGGAGCGCATCTTCCTCCTTATCGGCCAGGGGCACGCCAAGCTGCTCTCCGAGTACGTGGCCGAGTCGCCGAACCTGCGTCTGGAGGCCGTGGGGAAGTTTCTGCCCTGAGGTGGCACCCAGCGCGTCGCCTATACGGCGACGCACTTGGTGGTTATAATAACCACCGTGAAGAGTGGGGAGGTGATCAAGAGACTTGAAGCCGACGGCTGGACTCTCGCGCGGATCAAGGGTTCGCACCACCAGTTCACTCATGCCAACAAACCGGGGCTGGTTACGGTTCCCCATCCGCGTAAAGACATCCCACTGCCTACGCTGCGCAGCATCTATCGGCAGGCTGGTTGGCCCTGGAGGTAAGTCATGCGTTTCGCTCTAGCGCTCCACACGGACGATGGTGTCAAGTACGGAGTCACGGTTCCCGATCTGCCGGGGTGCTTCTCGGCGGGCGATTCCTTTGACGAGGCGGTCGAGATGGCCCGCGAGGCGATCGACGCTCACTGTGAGCTCTTGGCGGAGAAGGGTCTGGATATCCCGTCTCCTCGCCCCCTGGCGGAGCATCAGGCCAATCCCGATCTGGCGGGTGCGGTGTGGGTCGTCGTCGACGTGGACATCGATAAATATTTGGGGCGCGCCGAGAAGGTCAACATCACGGTACCCGCTCGCCTGCTCCACCGTATCGACGAATACGCCAAGCGGCACGGCGAAACCCGCTCGGGCTTCCTGACGCGCGCGGCGGTTCAGGCGATGGGGGGGACGCGGTAGCGTCCCCAAAGAACGCTCGGGAGATCTTGCTACTCTAGCTTTTCCATCATGACTTCAAGGGCACCCAACCGGATGCCCGTCGAGATCCATTGGTCACCGGACACGTTGACGGTCACCTCGAGGAAGGTATCGGACTGAGCGATGTAGTCGGCCGGCAGGTCATAGGCGTAGACGAAGAGCTCCAAGCCCTCGCGAACAATCTCTGCCTTGGTCGGTCCGTAGACGAGGCGCCCAGCATGGCGGAGCTGGTAGAAGCATTCGTAGCGGCCGCTGTGGACGCGCAATCGAAGAATCTCGACGAACTTGTCAGGCAGCAGCTTGATCTTGAAGCTAATTCTGCGCCAACGGCTGACGGTCAGCGCCAGATCGACAAGGGCTCCCAGCCGGTCGGCCGGATTCATCTTGACGTGCTGACGCTGCTCGTTGATCTTGTTGGGATAGTCGACGCCGTCTTCTCGGACTTCGAGGACAATGGGCTTTTTCAGAGACTCGGCGTGCTTGATCTCATCGACGACCCAATCGCTGGTGGTCCAAGTTGCATCTTGATTACTGATCTTCCTGGTGGTGAAGAACAGGGTCGCGTCGGCTGCAGCGATCAGGTCCTTGACGCTGCTGGTGATGACCTGGCCTTGTACCTCCTTGCCGGTGACGACCTCGATACCATAGGACCGAATCAGAGGAAGGGCAAAATCTTCGACCCAAGTTGCTTCGTATGCCCAACCGACGAAGATCTTCATGCCAGCCTCATTTGCCCTACCGGACCGCGTGTCTGCATCGGACGAGCCGCATGAAATATAGCCACGGATTACGAGAACAACTTGGTCGTATCTAGGATCAGTACCTTTGCACCCCGTTCCTTCGCCCGACTAACGAGATCGCCGGTTCCTCCCGGCCCATCTCCCTCCTGGCCGTTCCAAAGAGCGATCAGAGTGACGTGCTCGCCGCCTAGGGCGAGGGCGTTGTGGAGCATCCAGAGATTATTGCGCTGCCATATGGAGTAGTCCTTCTTCTCGGCGAGCCAGCTCGGCAGCTCCTTCGACTCGGCGAGCACGCGCACTGGGAGCGTCTCACTCAGCCGCTCGAAGCGCTTGACCCAGTTGCCCTCGGCCGGCGCCACGGACTCTCTGATGAACTGGTTGGCGGGAAGGGCGAGGAAGAGCCGAGTGGGGATGCCGAGGTTGGCGCAGATCTCATGGAAGAGGATGTCGCCGCCGCTCGCGCCGCCGGCGATTCCTAGGCCTACGCCGCCCGGCCGCTTGCGCTCGGCCTCGATCGCCTCCTGGATCACCTGCCGTGCCACTCCCTCCTTGTCGGACGGGAAGCGCGGTTTCTCGCGCTTCGGCGTGTCGATCATGTGGCCGGTGAAGAGGAGGACCCGAGGCGGCTCGCTCTTGGCCTCCGGGATGCCGTCCAGCTCGAGGCCGGTGACCGTCGCTGCCGCCTGGACATTGGCGGTCAAGATTCCCAGGTCGCGGTAGATCTGCAGTTGGTCGCGCACCGCTCCCAGATTGAAGATGGACACGTCGGCGAGCGCCTTCCTGTAGGCATCCGCCACCCGTGGCGGGCGCTTCGAGGTAAGACAGAGGAGATCAGCGGCGCTGATCTCCACCCAGGGATCTTTGGTCTCCTCGCGCGCCAGCCGGGTCCGCGCTGCCTCGACCGCTATCTCGACAGCGGCGGCGATCTTCTGCCGGCGCTCTCGCCGCTCCTCGAGAACGCTCTCGGCATCCCGCTCGCGCTCGAAACGCTCACCCCAGACCTCGGGTAGGAGCCCGGCCAGCTCGGTCTGGATCGTCAGCATCGCGAGGGCGTTGAGGCCCGGATAAAACCCGTTCAAGTCAACTTCGAAGCCTCTGCTGTAGGCAGCGAAGGACTCCTCTAGGAAGGGCGAGCGCAGAGCCTTCTCGCGCCGCTGCCGCAGCGCCGGCTCCTCCATGCCCGCGGGTGCCTGGCTCCAATCGGACTTCCAGTGGGTCTTCGCGTTCCGGGCGAGCAGTGCATGGGCCTCGGCGCGCTGACTCGGTATCAGGTACCTGAATTCAAGGGCGCGCCGCACGGCCTGATCCGAACGGATAAGGTCATCCAGGCGTTGATATATCGTCCCGAGAAGAAAGTTGGCCTCGAGGTCTAGGGGATCGATCCGGCGGATCGCTTCCCAGGTTGCCCGTGCGCCCTGATAGGCCTTGAGAGCGAATTGGGCGCGGCCCACTACCCGCAATCCCTTGCTCTCCCACTCGAATCCCTCCGTTTCCGCCGCGAGCATGCCTAGGTCGCCCTTCTCTCCCCCTGCCTTCGCGCGATCGACGTCTTCATGGAAGCCGCGCGGGACGGCGAGGAAGCTCGAAGGGGATGGTTCTTGTAGCTCCGGCAGCCACTGGAAGACTGGGCTGTCCTGGTCATCGGAGGCTAGCGTCTGGCGCAGGGCCTCTGTCAGGGCAGGAAGACTCGCAGCCGGTTCGTCCTTGTCATAGGTGAGATAGCGGTAGGTCTGGAGGTCAAAGGGGTAATCGTCCTGTCGAGTTCGCAGGAGGAAGGTGCGCTTCTTGCGCAGTGCATGGCGGATCCCCAATTCATAGAAGACATTGGCATTGTGGATCGATAGATCAGCAATTACCAATTCGGCAGTTAGCAGCCGCTGAAACATGGCATAGTGAATATTTCCCTGCCTGAGAATCTCGGCCGTGGTTCTGCCTGTCACTCCTAACCCACTCAGTGCTGGATCGATCAGCTCTTTTTCGACCCGATCGAAATCGATCCCCTGCTTCACCCCGAACGGCCGGATGATGAATGCGCGCATGGCGGTACCTCAGCTCAGACGAACGTTCCGAAGTGCTCGATCTTGACCTCGTCGCCGACCTTTTGCCCGACCCGGCGAAGGTCGGGGATGAACTGCACCGAATCGAGCTTGCTCACCTGTTCCGGCTTGACGTCCTGGAGGCCCATGGCGTCCAAACCGGCGCGGGTCAGCTCGGCGTTGTAGCGGGCGTAGAGGAAGGCGCGGCCGCTGTCCTGGGAAAGCGGGAGGACCTGGCCCGCCACGTCGCGCGGGATGAGGTCGCCCACCTCGCGGTCGATGGGGGCGCCGTAGACGCAGCGGCCCACCGTCCGGCAGTTGATGTCCTGGTCGACCAGGGCGCCGTACATGAGGGCGCCGGGCAGGCCGGCGAGGTTCGAGACGGCGTTCTTCTCCGGGGAGAGGATGTCGCCGTCGAGCGTCGGGGCGGCGCCGGTGCCCACCGAGATCAGGAGGAGCTTCCTCTCGCCGGTCTTCCAGCCCAGCTTGTAGGGCGCCAGGGTCGCCATCCGGTAGAGGAGGAAGGCGGGGTTGTTGTAGGGAGTCACCCCGCCGTCCACGAAGACGAAGGTCTTCGCCGGATCGTTGGGGTCCCACGGCAGCACCTCGGGGGGGAAGAAGATCGGCGCCGCGGTGCTGGCGCGCACCAGCCGCCAGAGGGGGATCTGGAGGTTGCAGTCCTTGCGGTCCCGTTGGTTGTACTTGGCGAGCGGGTTGCTGGAGACCGGCCAGGGGGAGTCGGTGGTGACGTTGCGGGTCACCGCGAGGAAGAGGCAGCAGAGGTCCTCCGGGGAGAGGGTGGTTTTCTCCCCGAACGTCTTCTGCAGCTCCTTGGCCAGGGGCTCGGACTTGTAGAGGGTCTTCCACCGTTGGAGGAGGAAGGCCTTGTCGAACATGGCCGGTCCGGTCTGCTGGTAGAAGGTGAGGAGCTCCTGGGCCGACATGCCACGCGCCAGGCCCGCCGCGATGATCGCGCCGGTGCTGGTACCGGCGATGTAGTCGAAAAACTGGCAGAGCCGGAAGGCGCTCCCCTTGCCGGTCGCCTGGGCGAGCAGGCTCTCGATCTTCGCCAAGACCTCCAGGGTCATGATGCCGCGGATGCCGCCGCCATCCAGGGCGAGGAGCTTTCGCGGGCGCTCGGTCTCGTACCGTTCTGCCAGGGGACCCCATACGGACATGTCGTTTCCTCCTCGTCGAAGCCAGTCCAGAGCGCCCATCGTAGCCGCGGGGCGGGGCGGGGGTCAAAAGCTGGGTGGCTATAGGGTGGGGGGATCAGAGGGCTGGTGGCACAAGCGGGGGCGAACGCGTAAGCTCCCGCCATGAACGTCATGCGTTGGGCGCTGGGCCTCTTCTTCATCATAGCGGGGATCGCCCACTTCGTGCGGCCCGACGTCTACCTGAAGATCATGCCGCCCTACCTGCCGTGGCACCGCGGGCTGGTCTTCCTGAGCGGGGTGGCCGAGGTGGTCCTGGGCGCCCTGGTCCTCGTCCCGCGCTGCACCGTCCCGGCCGCCTGGGGGCTCATCGCGCTCCTCGTCGCGGTGTTCCCCGCCAACCTCTACATGGCCCAGAACCCGGGGCTCTTCCCCAAGCTCAGCCCCACCCTCCTGTGGCTCCGGCTGCCGCTCCAGGCGGTGCTCATCGGGTGGGCGTACTGGGTGGCTCGGGGCGGCGGGTAGCGCTCTTCGGTAGGAGGAGCCCGAGCAGCGTGTCGTAGATCCGGCTGGAGCGCAACGCCTTCCATGCCTTGAAGGCGGAGAGCGCCAGCACGGCGATGAATGCAAACAAGAGAGGCGTGAAGAGAGGACCCTCGGGCTTATCGAAATCGATAGCCCCCAGCGATGGCCATAGCCAGTGTAGGCACATTCCCGTGAGGATCGTCAGCGGGAAGGGGAGGGCGAGGCCACCCCAGATGAGAGCCACCGCCAATGGGATGTCGACACGCCGCCGGCGCTGGTTCACGGTTGCGCTCTGTTCGATGAACTCCTGGAAACCTGCCCCGCGGAGCAACTCGTTGCGCGCCTCGTGCGCATACGACAGCTCCCGGCTCAACTCATTCGGCAGAAGATGCACAGGTCTCCTGCCGCTCCTCTCCCACTCCTCCTTGGCCTTTCGCACCCGCTGATAGAGCTCGATCGACTGCGGATCGCGCAGGGTTGGAACGTCCGTAGGCGGAGCCTCGGCGCGCAGGTACTTTGCCTTGTAGTCCAAGCGCTGCGGCTCGGGGATGCGGCGGATCTCCCCGATCTCGTCGTTGGTGAGATGGCCGACCAGCGTCTCGACGTCGCTCAAGAGGGTCTTGTCCGACTCCGGGCTGTCGCCGAAGACGGTGAGGATCTCCTCGTACGCATAGTAAGAGTGGTAGAGAACCTCGGATTTCCGCCAGTAGCGGTCCCGGCGGCCGGAGTCGAGGTGGCTCGGATACTTGGCGAACGTCTTGCGCGCGTAGTCGCGGCTGGCGTCGAGCTTGTCTTTTTCCGACAGGTCGACCCGCATGAGGACCGGGAAGACCTGCAGCTCCCGCTTCCCGCGTTGCTCCAGGACCGCTTCGACGACCGCCGCCGCGCCCCGGATGCTCTGGTTGTTGCAGGTGAAGCAGACGACCAGCTGGTCCGGCATCTGAACCGTGCAGATCCCTGAGGTGTCGCTGACGCCGGTCCGGCTGTCGATAAGGACGAAGTCGTATTCGCGCCGCAGCCGTTTGCGGACCGTTTCGAGCAGGACTCCGCCACGCAGGCGAGTGTAGAAATTCTCCCAGTTGAAAGCGTTGACCCGCGCCGCATACTCCGGCCCCTGGCGCCCGGCGGGGACGAAGTCGAGGCACCCGTCGCCAAAGTCGTAGTCGAGGCCGACAGTGTAGGGAGTGAGGTCGGATGCGCTCTCGGCCCAGGTCGTCTCCCCCGGGGTTCCCTCTGTGTCCGGCGGAGTGACGGTGTCCATGGCGAAGTCCCAGACGAAATCGATCAGCCCCTCGGTCGAGGTCAGGTCCGGATCGATCAGGAGGGGATGGAAGTAGCGATGGAGCCCGGGAGCCTCCAGGTCCCAGTCGATCATCAGGACCTTCTTCTCGTGGCTGGCGAGAATGAAGGCCACGTTGGCGAGTGCCATCGAGCGCCCGGTCCCTCCCTTGTAGGAGTAGAAGGTGATGATCCTGCCCTCGCGCTCGCTCACGTCAGGTTCCCTTGCCCGGCACGCGGAGGAGCGGCCGCTCGGTCGGTCCCTCCCCTTCCGCCACCCGGTGGATCTGCCCGTTCTCCACAGTCCGCTGCTGGAGGCCGAGGAGAATCCGCGAGAGGCCTTCGCGCAGTGCCTTGCCCGAACCGACGATCTCCAGGAGGCGTGCCCGGCTGCGCTGACCGAATTGCAGCCAGCTTTCGAGGTCGCTCCGCGCCGCCGCCGCGCCACCGACCTGTTCGTCGTAGGTGACGAGGAGGCCGCAGACGATCTCGGCGTCGTCGAGGAGGGAGGCGAGGGCCTCCCGCCCGGCTGGCACGGCGAGGAACGGAAGATCGAGGATCACGATGGGCAGCACGTTCCGCTGTCGGAGGTCGAGGAGGAGGGCGCGGAGATCCGGCGCCGCGGCTACTCTTTGATAGGCATAGGAAGGTCCGACCACGGCCTCAAGGAGACTCCGGATCTCGGCCACGGACTCGGCGCCAAAAGGCTTCCACGGCCAGGGATCGCTCGCCACAGCTCCCGCTGGAGCCGCCGCGGCCGGGGCGGAATCGCCCAAGAACAGGAACTGCGCCAGGCGAGGTCCCTCGGTGATCGCGAGGGTCGCGACGGTCGGGGGGGGAGCAGCGGTCTCGAAGGCGCTGCGGACCCGCTCCAGGTTCGGCAGCTCGGGGTGGGGAGGAAGCGGATCTTCCTCGGCCAGGGCGATGATGCGCTTGGCGAGGGCGTCGACGAACAGGGTATAGGCCTTGCGGCGGTTCTTCGCCATGATGCTCAGGCCGTGCTCCAGGTACTCGGCGGGGAAGTCCTTGTGCTCGTAATGGATGTGCCCGACGGGCGCGGGCGGCAGCTGATAGCGGGCGAGCCAGGCCTTGGAGAGCCAGAAGACGGGGGTGATCTTCTCCGCCTCGCCCACAGCCGGGCGCCGGTATTGGCGGCGATCGAGGAAGACCTGGATCTCCTTCCCGCAGTAGGGACGCGAGAAATACCATTTCGAATAGACCGCCACCAGGACCCGGCTGATCTGGAGCGCCCGGGCCAACACCTCCGGCCAGTTGTCGCCGGGCTCCATGTCCTCGAGGTCGCGGAAGCTCACCTCTTCGGCGCCCGCCAGGCGCTTCACCTCCTGGACCAGGTCCTGGAAGAACCGCTTGAGATAGGGGTCCATGTCGTTTCGCGCATAGCTGAAGAAGAAGTAAGGGCCTGTTTGGACAGGCGCGTCAGGGATGCCCATGCTGCTTTCTATATCACGCGCTTGCCCTTTCCTCGCGCCGCACCAGCTGCCCACACGCCCCCTGCACGTCGCGGCTGCGGCTGCGCCGCACGCTGATGAAGCAGCCGTGCTGGCGCAGGCGGGCGGCGAAGGCCTGGAGGCGCGCCTCGGCGGGCTCGCGGAACTCCGTGTGGGCGTGCTCGTTCAAAGGGATGAGGTTGACGTTGTGCCGGCGGCGCAGGTCGCCCAGCCAGGCGGCCAGGCGATCGGCGTCCGCTTCCGTGTCGTTCACCCCGGCCAGGAGCACGTACTCGAAGAGGAAGCGCTCGCCGGGCTTCAAGTCCCAGGCGTCGAGCGCCTGGCGCAGGCGGGCGAGGTTCCAGGCCCGGTTGACCGGCATGGTGGCGGAGCGGGCGGCGTCGGTCGTGGCGTTGACCGAAATCGCGAGCTGCGGCCGGGGCTCCATTTTCGCCAGCTTCTCCAGCCCGGAGACCAGGCCGGCGGTCGAGACCGTGATGCGGCGCGCCGAGAGGCCGGCGCCCTCGGGGTGGCAGAGGACGGTGATCGCCCGGTGGACGTGGTCGAGGTTGTGGAGCGGCTCGCCCATCCCCATGAAGACGAGATGGAGCCGCTCGCCGTTGTCCGGCCCCAGGTGGTGGTGGAGGGCCAGGACCTGGCCCACGATCTCGCCCGCCGTCAGGTTCCGCACGATGCCCATGGCGCCGGTGGCGCAGAAGGTGCAGCCCAGGGCGCACCCCACCTGGCTCGACACGCAGCAGGTGACCCGCGGATCGCCGTCCCGCCGCGGCATGTGGACCGCCTCGATCCGCTGGCCGTCCGAGAGGCCCAGAACGAGCCGGGTGGCGCCGTCCTCCGAGAGATGGCGTTCGAGGATCGTGGGGAGCGCGAGGTCGGTCTCGGCGTCCAGCCAGGAGCGGATCGGCCGGGAGAGGAAGGGGCGGCCCTCCCGCCAGGTGCGGACCCGCTGCAGCCGCGCCCAGACGTGCTCCGGCCGCCCGGGGCAGCGGCCGGCGGCGAAATCCCCGGGCAGGAGCGCCCAGGCGGAGGGCCGGCCCTCCCGCTCGGGGGCGCGGCGATCCCACGGGTGGGCGGGGGCGAGGGCGGACATCCCGGGGAGTGTAGCGGATCAGGCGAGCGGGCAGGTTCAGCCGGAAAGGAAGGAGCTCCAGGGGCGAATCCCACGACTCGAAAGCGGGAATACACCTTCCGCGGCTTGGGATACACCAAAAGGGCTCGGATTGGGGGAGCTTGAGACTGGATCTACCGGCTTCTCATTCTGATGGGGGGAGCTACAGGACGTTTGTACACAGATCCAACGTCGGGATACACCTATTCATTCCAGGGATACACCATTTCAAAAGCTGGATACACATTTACGAGTCCGAGCTGGGAGAATCAGGAGTGGAGAGGGGCAGATGCGGGGTGGAAATCGGTCGATCCGGAACTGGGATGCGCATTTTGGCCGTCGGGATACACATTTCGGCTTCGCGTAGCGCGTCTGAGGGCTGGATCTCTGCCTGGCACGGGGGAGGCCGCCTATACTGCGCCCCATGGACGAGAGGGCTGAGCCCCCCTTCACCCCCTACGACGAGCGCTGCGCCGAGGTCTACGACGCGTGGTTCACCGCCCACGAGGCGGCGGCGATCGAGGTCCTGGCGGAGCTGGCCCAGGGCGGGCCGGCTCTGGAGCTGGGCATCGGCACCGGGCTCGTCGCCCTCCCCCTGGCGGCCCGGGGCGTCGCCGTTCATGGCGTCGACAACTCGGAGGCGATGGTCGCGAAGCTCCGCGCCAAGCCGGGTGGCGCGGCGATCCCGGTCACCCTGGGGAACTTCGCGGACGTGCCCGTTCCGGGCGAGTTCCCGCTCGTCTTCGTCGTCTTCAACACCTTCTTCGCTCTCTTGGATCAGAAGGAGCAGGTCCGCTGCTTCCGGAACGTGGCGGCGCACCTCGCGCCCGGCGGGGTCTTCGTGCTGGAGGCCTTCGTCCCGGACCTCGCGAGCTTCACCGGGGGGCAGAACGTCAAGGCGCTGACCGTCACCGGCGACCGGGTGGGGCTCAAGGTCTCGCGGCACGATCCGGTGGCGCAGCGGCTGATGAGCCAGCACGTGGTCTTCAAGGACGGCGAGGTCCGCCTCTATCCGGTCGAGGTCCGCTATGTCTGGCCGGCGGAAATGGACCTCATGGCGGAGCTCGCCGGGCTGCGCCTGCGCCACCGCTGGAGCAGCTGGGAACGGGGCGCCTTCCGGGCGACGAGTGAAAGGCAGATCGCGGTCTACGAGCGCCAGCGATAAAGATTTACAGGAAAGCAATTCTGCGGCGCGAAAATCTGTTTCCTCGGGAGAGGAGACCCCTTTGCGCCGCGCCAAGACCGCTTTCGCCACGATTTTCGTCGCCTGCCTGGCGGCGACCTATCTGCTGGCGGCGGTCCGTTTGGACCAGGCTTCGACGGCACTGGGTAGAGTGGCGACCGCCGGGTGGAGCCTGCCGTTCGTCGGCCAGGCCTCCTACTACGGCGCCGAGCTCGCCGGCAGGGCCACGGCGAGCGGCGAGGTCTTCGATCCGGGGCTTCTGACCGCCGCCCACCGGACCCTCCCCTTGGGCTCCGAGGTCCAGGTGACCAACCTCGACACCGGCCTCTCGACCGTCGTGCGCATCAACGACCGCGGCCCGTTCACCGGTGCGGTCATCGACCTCTCGACCGCCGCCGCCCAGCAGATCGGCATGCTCCCCACGGGGAGCGCGCGGGTTGCGCTGGCGCGGATCCGCTAGAAGTCGATCCGCAGACGCGCCGTCACGGTGCGCGGCGTTCCCGGGTAGTAGAGGGCGATGGCGTGCCCGCGGGTGTCGAGCGTCACGAAGCCGTCGGGCGAGAACTGCCGGTTCAGGAGGTTCCGCGCCGTGACGTCGAAGGCGAGCTTCTCGAAGCGGATGCCGACGACCGCGCCGACCAGGGTGTAGGGATCTAAGGGGAGGAGGTTCTCCTCGTCGACGAACTGGCCGCGGACCTGGGTGACCTCGACGCCGCCGAACGGGCCGGTGCCGCCGTTGCCGTAGCTGACCCAGTCGAGGGCCGCGGTGACCTGGCTGCGCGGCACGCCGTTGATCTGGTGGCCGTCGTCCGAGCCGCCGGCGAAGACGGCCCGCGAGTAGGTGTAGGAGAGGCGTGGCCGCAGACCCGGCTTCAGGTCGCCGGTCAGGTTCCATTCGATCCCCTGGTGGCGGCTCTTCGCGATGTTGTCGAAGCGCAGGTGGGAGAGGTCGAAGCCGATCTCGTCGGTGACGACCAGCGAATAGACGGAGAGGGAGGTCGAGGCGTGATTCCCCAACCGGGTGCGCAGGCCGGCCTCGTAGTTGGTCGCCCGCTGCGGCAGGAGGGCCGCGTTCGACAGGAAGGCCGGCGGCAGCCCACGGGCGATGATGAACGGCCGGCGGTCGTAGAGCTGCTCGACGGTCGGCGCCTTGAACGAGCGGCTGGCCGAGAGGAAGGCGTTGCCCGACTCGCCCAGGCGGTAGTTGAGGGCGAGCGAGGGGGAGGTCGCCGACTGCACGGTGTCCGGCAGGCCGACCTTGCCGTCGAAATCGCCGTGCAGGTCGTCGTAGCGCACCCCGGCCGAGAGGGCCAGGGCGGGGGCGAGGTCGACCTCGGCGAGGGCGAAGCTGCCGAGGGTGGTGCGGGTCGCCCGCGCGTGGTCGATCCGCGAGTTGAGTGCGCCCACGGCGTTGATCCGGAAGTAGTCGGAGTCGACCCTCCCCTCGCTCGCCTCGACCCCGGCGAGGAGGCGACCGGTGTGACCCGCGAGGTGGAAACCCCGGCGGTAGCGCGCCTCGCCGCGGCCGATCCGGGTGTCGAGCCCGTGGGTCAGGGTCTGGAAGGCGAGCGTGTCGGTGCGGTCCTGCTCCTTGCTGCGCACGTTGGCCGTGGCCTCGAATTCGGAGCTGCCGGGGAGCGGCAGGGAGAGCGAGAGGCCGGCCTGCCAGGTGCGCCCGTTGTCGTCGTCCAGGGGGGTGCCGGCCTCGGTGGTCGGGGTGCCGGCCGGGAGCGCCCCGGGGAGCTCGCGATCGGAGTTGAGGTAGAGCCCGGAGAGGACGATCCCCATCTCGCGCCGGCCGCCACCCTCGCCGTTCGCGGCCGGCGAGGCCGGCGCCGCGCTCCCCGGGTGCACCGTCCAGCTCAGGCGCGACTGCGCCTGGGTGCTGTGATAGAGGTTGTGCTCGCGGAAGCCGGAGAGGGTGATCCGGCGCAGGGAGAAGGCGGCGACCGCCCGCTCGCCCGCCCAGGAGGCGGCGACCGAGCCCTCGCCCTTCCCCTCGTTGCCGATGCCGAGGACGATCGTGCCGTCCGTCCCCGCATCGGGGCGATGGGTGATGACGTTGATCAGGCCGCTCATCCCGACGTTGCCGTAGAGCGTCGACACCGGGCCGCGCAGGACCTCGATCCGCTCCACCCGGTCGAGGTCGATCAGGTTCCAGTCGATCCGGTCGGTGTCGACGTCGTTGGCGGTCATCCCGTCGATCGTGAGGATGGCGTAGCTGGTCTCGCCGGCGCTGTAGAAGCCGCGCAGGTCGACCACGGCGCCGGTTCCGGTGCCGGTGGGGTCGTAGACGTGGAAGCCGCCGGTCGAGAGGAGCAGGTCGGGGAGGGTCTCGGCGCCGGACCGGATGACGTCCTCCCGGGAGAGCACGGTGATGGAGCTCGGCGTCTCCTCGAGCGCGGTGGGGAGCTTGGGGGCGGTGACGACGATCTCCTCCCGGTAGGGCGGGGGAGCGGCGGGCTCCTCGGCCGCGAGCGGGAGCGCGAGGAGCAGGAGGAGAGGGGCGGCCCTGTATTTCATCGGTGCCAGCGTGGCGCCTCCATACGGTACCACGGCCGGGGTTGCCATTGGCGGTCGGCTGGCAGAAGATACCGCCGCCCCGGAGGCGACCGAACCCGCATGCCCGAGACCCCCACCCCTCTCCCGCCGACCTTGCCGGAGGTCACTCTCTATACCGACGGCGGCGCCGACCCCAACCCGGGGCCGGGCGGCTGGGGCGCCATCCTGCTCGACGAGGTGGGGAAGCGGACCCGCGAGCTCTCCGGCGGCGAGCCCCGGGCGACCAACAACCGGATGGAGCTGACCGCCGCCATCCGTGGCCTGGAGGCGCTGAAGCAGCGCTGCCGGGTGCGGGTCAGGACCGATTCCCAGTACCTGCGCCGGGGGGTGACCGAGTGGCTGCCCGGCTGGATCGCCCGCGGCTGGCGCCGGAAGGACGGCGTGCTGCAGAACGAGGACCTCTGGCGCCGCCTGGCCGAGCTGATCCGCGAGCACGAGGTGCGCTGGGAGTGGGTCAAGGGGCATGCCGGGGAGCGCTACAACGAGCGGGCCGACGAGCTGGCGACTGCGGCGATCCGCGCCCAGGGGAGCGGTCCGGCCGCCGCGCCGCCGGCGCACCCGGTCGAGGCGGAGGTCTTCCTGCGCGTCTCCGCGGCCGGTAGCGGCCGGGGTGGCTGGGCGGCGCTGGTGCGGCAGGGGGGCGAGGAGCGGGTGCTCGCTCAGGGCGAGCCGGGGAAGACCCCGAACCAGCTCGACCTCCTGGGCGCCCTGACGGCCCTGGAGAGCCTGCCGCCGGGGACCGCGGTCGCCATCCACACCGGCTCGGACTACCTGCGGAACGGGGCGACCGGCTGGATCGCCGGCTGGAAGCGGCGCGGCTGGAAGACCCAGGAGGGCCAGCCGGTGCAGAACCGTGACCTCTGGCAGCGCCTCGACGCGGCGATGGCCGCCCGCCGCGTCCACTGGCCCGCGGTCAAGGGCCGCGACCTCCCCGAGCTCGAAGCGTTGGGTCCCGCCGCCAGGGAGGCGGCGGGGCGTGGCAAGTGACCCCAATCCCTAAGGAGGAAGACCCATGGCGAAGAGAGTCAAGAAGCTCCACCTGAACCGGGAGACCCTGCGCAGCCTGGGCTACGACCTGCGCGGCTTCGATTCTTGCCTCGACAGCTGCTATCTCGTCTCCTGCGGCGGCGGCTGCGGGATCTCGACCGGGATCAAGACGGCGTAGGGGGACCCCCTGCGGGGGTGGAGCTCAGGCGGTAGGGTAGAGGCCCTGCCGCCGGAGCTCCCTTGCGACGAAGGGGCTCCACTCTTCGAGGAGATCGAAGGTGAGCCTGCCCCCGAGGTAGGCGTCGTAGTACATCGCCCGCGCGGCGCGGCACTCCTCGTCGTCCAACCTCAAGCGATCGATCGTTGCCTTGACGCGGTCGCAGGTTTCTTCATCGAGGTCTGGATTGGGGAAGATCTTGAGGAAGGAAAGATCCAGGGCGAACCAGCCGTCAGGAATCTCGAACGGATCGAGCGCGTCCTCGAAGTCCCGCTTGCGGGAGTTCATCAGCGAGCAGACGAGCCGGTAGTTCGACCACTCGTAGGCGAGGTCGGGATGGCTGGACTTGGGGGCCAGGTGGTCGACCGAGCGGGCGCCGGTCCCGCGGGGGATGATCACACAGAGATAGGCGCAGATCCCCTTGTACGCCTCCCAGAGCTGCACGGCGCAGCGTCCCCAGTGCCGGGGAAGCTTTTTCGGATGGGTGGCGAGGGCCTGGAGCCCGGGTTGGCGCACTCGCTCGTCGAAATCTGTCGGTTCCGGCTGCAAGGAGACACGGATCAAGGCTCGACTCCCGCCGCTCTCGCCCGCAGGAGCCAACGGGGCCAGAAGGGATCGGTGTCCTTGAGCACGGCGTGGAGGTCGTAGTGGATCTTGCGGATCTCCTCGATCGGCAGGTCGGGCCGCTTGACCGCTTCCAAGGCCCGCTCGATCGCCTGCTCCGCTGGCAGGGACCGGGCTTCTTTGAGGTCGAACACATCCGAGGTCAACCACGCAGAGGCATCGCCGCGCTCGCGCCACTCCGCTTTCGTCACGTGGACGGCCTGCCCTTCCAGGTCGAAGGTAAAGAGGGCATCCTGGGCGGTGTCGAAGAGCGGCTCGACCGAAGCGAGGACGAGCGGCGCGTGGGTTGTGGCGAGGAGTTGGACCTGGGCCGAGCTCTTGAGTGCTTTCATGACGGACAGGATTGCAGGCAGTAGGAGCCGTTGCCAGCGCGGATGGAGATGCGCCTCGATCTCATCGACGAGGAAAACGACCTCCTCCGTCGTCGGGCGTTTCAGCAGTTTCGACGCCTGGATGTGTTCCTGCCAAGCCCAGACCAGCAGGTAGGCGAGGCCCACGACACGCCTTACCCCGGCAGAAGCGTAGGTGAGCGGCACGGTTCCGTAGGGCATCGCGAGGGTCGGGATCTCACGAACATCGTCGACCCGCACTCGCATGGGCGCCCCCGGCCGCAGCTCTTCAGCCTCTCCCGGGGACAGGGTTTTCAAGACCATGGCCAGCTGGTCAAAGGCCTCCGTGCCCTGATGCTGCCACGAGACCCAGTCGCGAATTAGACCGTTGGATAGAACGCGATCTCCCTCGGAGAGGCCGTTCCAGAGCGCATCGGGCGAAAAGTGATAGCCCTGGGGGACTTTGGTCCCCCGTGCCACGTCCCACACGGAGAAACTACCGTCGACGCGGGCGTAGAGCACAATGCTCCGCTTCGGCGTCTGGGGAGGCTCGTATCCCCAATCCTGGAGCTCGAAGCTATAGTGACTGCGGCCTGTCCCTGAAGGTGTCTCCCAGGTGATCCTGGGGCCGCGCTGTGTTGTCGGGCTTGGCCAAGCAGGCGCTCCTGCCCAGCTGTGAGTCATGCACCACCAGGCGACGTCCAGGATGAAGGTCTTGCCGAGCCCGTTGTCCCCGGTGAGAAGGTTGAGCCGTGGCGCGAGCTCAAGATCGAGCTCCGGCGCCGGTCCCACACCTCTCAAGCTTATTCGCTCCAGCACTTGGATCTCCTCCCTTGGCACCCCCGGCGCCCGGATCGTCCCCATTCTATGAGGCTTGCGCCCCCATCAGGTACCAACCCTTGTAGAATCAACCCATGGCGATGGGTCACGACCACTCCGCCCACGGTGGGCACTCCCACGGGCCGAGCCCGGGCGAGGCGAACTTTCGCCGTTTCGTGATCGTCCTGATTCTCACCGCGGTCTTCATGGTCGCCGAGGCGGTAGGGGGGTGGTACAGCAACTCGCTCGCCCTCCTGGCCGACGCCGGACATATGCTGTCGGACGTCGGGGCGCTCGGGCTCTCGCTCTTCGCCATCTGGATCGCGCGGAAGCCTCCCAACTCGAAGCAGACCTATGGCTTCCACCGCACCGAGATCTTGGCCGCCCTGATCAACGGCGCCACCCTGATCGCCATCTCGATCTACATTTTCGTCGAGGCCTGGCACCGTCTGCACGAGCCGCACGAGGTCAAGGCGCCGCTCATGATGGCGATCGCCGTCGGCGGCCTGGTGGTCAACGTCGCCGCGCTCTTCATCCTCCAGGGGGGCAAGAGCGACAACCTGAACGTGCGCGGCGCCTGGCTGCACACCCTGACCGACGCCCTGGGGAGCGTCCAGGCGATCGTCGCCGGCGGGCTCATCTGGGCCTTCGGCTGGCGGCTCGCCGATCCCATCGCCTCGGCGCTCATCGGCCTCCTCGTCCTGTGGTCCTCGTGGTCGCTGGTCCGGGAGACGGTCGCCGTCCTCATGGAGGCGGCGCCCGGCCACATCGATGTCGACGAGGTGCGCCAGGCCATCCTCGCCGTCGCCGACGTGCGCGGGGTCCACGACCTCCACGTCTGGACGATCACCAGCGGCCGCGAGTCGCTCTCCGCCCACGTGGTGACCGCGGAGGGCCGCAACCGCAGGGGCCTCCTCGCCGAGATCCGCCACTCGCTCCACGACCGCTTCGGCATCCACCACGTCACCATCCAGGTCGAGGCCGAAGGGCACGACCCCTGCCACGGCTGCGACGCTCCGCGCTGAAGCGCCGGCCTGAGGACTCCGCCATGCCTCGACTGCGACGGTTCCTGCTCGGTTGCCTCGTCCTGCTCCCGGTGCTCCCGGTGCTCCCGATCGGGGCCGGCGTCGGCCTCGCCGCGGCGGAGCCGCCTCCGGCGGCCGCTCCCGAGACTCCGGCCCCGCCGCCGGCAAAGGGCGGGGGCGCTTTCGATTACTTCTTCAAGAAGAAGCAGCCGCAGCCGGCACCCTCTCCCCCGGCCGCTTCGGAGGCTGCGGCTCCCGCCGCCCCCGTCCCGGCCCCGCCGGTTGCGGCAGCCCCCCCGGCTTCCGAGCCGAAGCCGGGAGAGGGGGACCATGTCGAGATGACCACCTACTACCTCGTCCTCCTCCGCAGAGGGCCGACCTGGACGGCGGAGGAGACCCCCGCGGTGGTGAAGCTCCAGGCGGCGCACATGGCGAACATCCGCCGGCTCGCCCAGGCGGGAACGCTGGTCCTCGCCGGACCCTTCCTCGAGCAGGCCGGCCCGGGGAGCCTCTCCGGCCTCTTCCTCTTTCGCGCCGGCTCGCGCCAGGAGGTCGAGACGCTGACCGCGACCGACCCGATGGTCCAGGCCGGCCGGCTGGTGCCGGAGATCTTCCCCTGGCTCGGCCCCAAGACGCTGCACTTCTAAGGGAGGGGAGCACCATGGAGATCCGTTCCGTCGAGACCTTCGTCCCCTACTTCGCAGGCATCCGCGCCCGCACCGAGCGGGTGCTCGACTGCATCCCCAAGGAGCGGCTGGAGTGGAGCCACCGGACGGGGGCGTTCACCTTCGGCGACCTCGCCCGCCACCTGGGTGCCATCGAGCGCTACATGTTCGCCGAGAACGCCTGCTGCCGGCCGAGCCTCTACCCCGGCCACGGGCGCGAGCTGGCCGACGGCTATGACGCGGTGCGCGCCTTCGTCACCCGGATGCACGAGGAGTCGATGGCGATCTTCCAGGCGCTCTCCCCGGAGGACCTCGAGCGGCGCTGCCTCACCCCGGCCGGCACTCCGATCACCGTCTGGAAGTGGCTGCGCGCCATGGTCGAGCACGAGGTCCACCACCGCGGGCAGATCTACCTCATGCTCGGCATGCTCGGCATCCCCACCCCGCCCATGTACGGTTTGACCTCCGAGGAGGTCAAGGAGCGCAGCCTGCCGCTGGCGCCGCGCGCGGTGCCCTGAACAGCGGCCTTCAGCGCGTCGCCGCCGCGGTCTGCGCGAGATAGGCGGCGACGGCCGCCCCCTCCCGCTCGCGCAGGCGCAGGCAGTCGTGGACCTGGTCGGCGGCGTTCGCCAGCTGCCGGTCGGTCCCCGGCACGCTGTGACCGGGGGCGGAGAAGAAGGCCTCGGCGCGGGCCAGCCGTTCGGCCGAGCAGCCCGCCGCGATCACCGGCAGCAGG
>Ga0137403_10000102_pt1 | contig 95382 bp, 89 predicted proteins | sample CZOMad2_1_16fung_FD_122057 | JGI IMG/M metagenome (GOLD analysis project Ga0137403, IMG submission 122057) | Vadose zone soil fungal communities from Angelo Coast Range Reserve, California, USA - CZOMad2_1_16fungal (Hybrid Assembly) | ecosystem: Environmental > Terrestrial > Soil > Vadose zone...
CGCTGCTGGTGGGTATTGCGATCGGTCTGGGTGTCCTGTTTGCCTGGCGGCACGGGCGCGCGGGCGATGAGTCGGCAGCCGCGGGCGTGAAGACCGTCGCCGTGCTCCCGTTTGAGAATCTGGGCGGTGCCGACGACGAGTACTTCAGCGACGGGATAACCGACGAGGTTCGGGGCAAGCTTTCGGCCGTGCCGGGACTCCAGGTCACCGCCCGCAGCAGCTCGAGCGAGTACAAGCGAACCAGGAAGCGGCCGCAGGAGATCGGCCGCGAGCTGGGGGTGGATTATTTGCTGACCGGTACGGTTCGCTGGGAAAAAGCCGCGGCCGGCAACCGGGTGCGGGTGAGTCCCGAGCTGATCCAAGTCGCGACCGGCGCCACCAAGTGGCAGCAGCCGTTCGACGCGTCGCTTACCGATGTCTTCCAGGTGCAGGCCGACATCGCGGGCCGGGTGGCTGAGGCGCTGAACGTGGCGCTGGGTGCGAACGCAAAGGAGCGGTTGGCGGAGCGGCCGACGCAGAACCTGGCCGCGTATGATGCGTTTCTCAAGGGCGAGGCAGCGTACGCGCAGGGCAACAATCCGCCAACGCTCCGGGAGGCCATCGGGTACTTCGAGCAGGCCGTGGCGCTCGACTCTACCTTCGCCGTGGCGTGGGCGGGGCTTTCCCAGGCCCAATCCCTCCTGGTCGGCAGCACCACGTACTCGCCCGCGCGCGCTGATCAAGCGCGCTCGGCTGCGGAGCGGGCCCTCGCGCTCGCGCCTGCCCGGCCCGAAGGGTTCATGGCTCTCGGCGACTACTACCGGAGAGTTCCTAACGATCCTTCGCGGGCGATCGAGCAGTACACCAAAGGGCTGCGCCTCGCGGCAAACAATGCCGACCTCTTGCGCGGCTTGAGCATAGCCGAGCAGAGCCTGGGTCATTGGGACCAGGCAGTCGAGCATCTGCGCCGAGGCCAGAGCGTCGACCCGCGGTCCGGGTCGGTGGCAAGCATTCTGGGCCAGGCTCTGCTCTGGACCCGGCGCTACCCCGAGGCGCTGCCAGCTTATGAGCGCGCGATCGAGCTCCGTCCCGGCAATCTCCAGTCGCTCGAGGGCAAAACGATGGTCTACCTGGCCCAGGGCGATCTGTCCGGCGCGCGCAATGTGCTGGCGGGCGCACCCAAGGACCTCGATCCCACGGCCTTCGTCGCCTACATCGCCACGTTCTGGGATCTTTTTTGGGTGCTGGACCCGGAGCAACAGAACTTGCTGCTGCGGGTCACCCCAAGGCCGTTCGATGACGACGTCGGCAATTGGGGCCTGGCGCTGGCCGCAACCCATTACGTACGCGGCGACGTCGCCAAGTCCCGAGCCTACGCCGACTCCGCCCGTGCCAGCTTGGAGCAGCAGCTCAAGGTCGCCCCCGAGGACGCTCAGCGGCACGCGCTGCTCGGTGTCGCTTTCGCCTACATGGGTCGGAAGACCGACGCCGTCCACGAGGGCGAGCGTGGCGTCGCCCTCCAGCCGGCCTCGAAGGACGCCGTCAGCGGCGCCTACAACCAGCACCAACTCGCGCGGATCTACATTCTGGTCGGCGAACAGGACAAGGCGATCGACCAGCTCGAGGCGCTGCTCAAGATTCCGTACTACCTGTCGCCGGGGTGGCTCAACATCGACCCGGCGTTCGACGGCCTGCGAAAGAATCCGCGGTTCCAAGAGCTAGTAAGAAGTAAGAGGTGAGAAGTAAGAGGGAGCACGTTGCATCACCGGTCTCCCTCTCACTTCTCACCTCTTACTTCTCACTGCTTTTCGCTTCCTCCCACATCCCGTCCAGCGCTTCCAGGCCCGCAGTGTGGAGATCCACTCCCCGCTGCGCCGCCATCCGCTCAATGGCCTCGAACCGCTCCCGGAATTTCCGGTTGGCCCGGTCCAGCGCCGGCCCGGGTTGCACGCCCGCCTTTCGGGCGAGATTGACCACCGCGAACAACAGATCCCCGATCTCGTCCGCCAGAGCCTCGTGGGCGGGGCCGCCCGGCGGGCGATTCCCGGCCTCGGCCAGCTCCTGCTCCACCTCGGCCAGCTCCTCCTTCACCTTGTCGATCGGCCCGCGCGCGTCGGGCCAGTCGAACCCGACCGACGCGGCGCGCTCCTGCAGCCGGTAGGCCCGGAGCAGGTCCGGCAGCGCCGCCGGCAGCCGGCCCAGGGTCCCGTCCTTTCGCTCCCGACGCTTCAAGCGCTCCCACGGCTCGGCCGGCCCGATGGCGAAGAGGTGCGGGTGCCGCCGCTTCATCTTCTGCTCCATGGTCTCCGCTACGTCGCCCGCGCTGAACTCGCCGCGCTCCTCGGCGAGCACCAGCTGCCACGCGAGATGCAGCAGAAAGTCGCCCAGCTCGTCACGGATTCCCGCCGGGTCGTTCTCCGCCAGCGCCTGATCGAGCTCGAGCATCTCCTCGACCAGATACGGACGCAGCGTCTCGCGGGTCTGCACCCGGTCCCAGGCGCACCGCACCCGGAGATCGCGCACCATCGCCAGCGCGCGCCCAAGCGCCGAGTTGTCTTGCATTTAAGCCTCGCGACGAATTAGGATTCGCGCGCCGTGACCACGACCTCCCCCTGCGAAACCGACCGGGCCTGGGTCGATGTGGACCTGAGTGCCCTGGTGGCGAACGCAAAGACGGTGGCCGCGATTTCCGGCGGTCGCCTGCTTCCTATGGTCAAAGCTAACGGCTACGGACTGGGTGCGGTCGCGGTCGTCCGCGCGCTGGAAGCGATCGCGCCGTGGGGTTACGGCGTCGCGACGGTTGACGAAGGTGTCGAGCTGCGCCAGGCCGGGATCACCCGGCCGATTCTGCTCTGCACGCCCCTGCTCACCGACTGGATCGACCGCTGCCTCGAGTTCGACGTGCGACCGTCCATCGGCGACTTGGGAGCCCTCGAGGCCTGGATAGCGCGTGGCGCTCATCCGTTTCATCTCGAGATCGATACCGGGATGGCCCGGTCCGGATTCCGCTATGACGATCCCACGCTTCGCGGCGCTGTCGCCGAGCGGCTGCGCGGCGCCGGTGGTTGGGAGGGTGCGTTCACCCACTTTCACTCGCCGGAGAGCGATTGGGTCGCAACCGAGCTCCAGTGGGCCCGATTCCAGGAGCTGCTGGCCGCGCTCCCGCGCCGTCCGGCAATGGTGCATGCGGCGAACAGCGCGGCCGCGCTGAGCGGCACGCGCTACACCGCCGATCTGGTGCGACCGGGCATCTTCCTCTACGGTGGCAGCGTGGGGAGCCCGTCGCCCGCGCCGGTCGCCGCTTTGCGGGCGCGGGTCGTGGGTCTCCGGCATATCAGGGAGGGTGACACCGTGAGCTACGGCGCCACCTGGCGGGCAGACGCCGCGACCCGGATCGCGACCATCGCGGTCGGCTACGCCGATGGGCTCCACCGTGCAGTCGGTCAGGCGCGAGCGGTAGAGCTGGGCGGCCGGCTCGTTCCCGTGGTCGGCCGGGTGGCCATGGACATGATCATGGTCACGGTCGATGAGGATTATTCGGTCGAATTGGGCGACGTGGCGACGATCTGGGGCGGCGCGGTCTCGCTGGACCAGCAGGCCGAGTGGGCCGGTACGGTCGCCTACGAGCTGCTCACCGCGCTGAGTCCGCGGCTTCCCCGCTGCTACCGGACCTGATGCGTCGAGCGGCCCTCATCGTCATCGACGGACTGGGAATCGGTGCCGCCGCGGATGCCGACCGCTACGGCGACACGGGCAGCAACACGCTGGGGAACGTCGCCCGCGCCGTACGCGGGCTGGCCCTGCCCAACCTCGAACGCCTCGGTCTGGGCTGCTGCGCGGATCTTGCGGGCGTGCGCCCGGCGGCTCAGCCACAGGCGGCCTACGGCATCGCCGAGCCGATGAGCGCCGGCAAGGACAGCACGAGCGGGCACTGGGAGCTCTGCGGGCTGGTCCTGGAACAGCCGTTTCCCACCTATCCGGACGGGTTCCCCGCCGAGGTGATCGAGGACTTTGCCCGCCAGACCGGGCGCGGCGTGCTCGGCAACAAGGCCGCCTCGGGCACCGCCATCCTGGACCAGCTGGGGGAGGCCCACCGTCGTACCGGCGACTGGATCGTCTACACCTCGGCTGACAGCGTCTTCCAGGTGGCCGCCCACGAGCAGACCGTCCCGCTCGCAGAGCTCTATCGCGCCTGCCGGATCGCGCGGGCCATGCTGGAGCCGCCGCACGCCGTGTCTCGCGTCATCGCCCGGCCGTTCACCGGGTCTCCCGGCGCGTGGGAGCGAACCGCTGGCCGAAAGGATTTCAGTGTGGCGCCACCGGGTCCCACGCTGCTCGACCACCTGGCCGAGGACCACGTGCCGCGGGTCGGGGTGGGGAAGGTGGATGACCTATTTGCCGGCCGGAACATCAGCAGCATCCATACCCCCACCAATGCCGACGCGTACGCGCTCGTCGAGGGGGCGCTCCTCTCGATGCGGCGGGGGTTTCTCTTCGCCAACGTCATCGAGTTCGACCAGACCTGGGGCCACCGGAACGATGTCGCTGGGTTCCACCGGGGATTGCTCGAGCTCGATCGTGTCGTCCCCCGCCTGCTCGCCCCGGTGCTGCGGGACGATCTCGTTATCTTTACCGCCGATCACGGCAACGACCCGACCACCTCGTCGACAGATCACTCGCGCGAGGTGGTGCCGCTCCTGGCCGTGGGGCCTGGGGTGCGGCCCGTCCCACTCGGACGGCGACGCTCCTTCGCCGACGTGGGGCAGACGATCGCCGCGTTTCTCGGTGTCGCTCCGCTCCCGGCCGGCGTCTCGTTCCTCGACGAGGTATTGGCGTGACTGACTCACTGGAAGCGGCCGCCCGGGCCGCCCAGGGGCGTGCTTATGCGCCCTACTCCCATTTTCACGTCGGTGCCGCTCTGGAAGCGGATGACGGCGCCATCTACGCCGGCTGTAACGTGGAAAACGCGTCGTATGGCCTGACCATCTGTGCCGAGCGGGCCGCGGTCTGCGCCGCCATCGCCGGCGGTGCCCGCCGGTTCCGTCGTGCGGTCCTCGTCTCGGACTCCGATCCGCCGGCGGCGCCCTGCGGCGCGTGTCGTCAGGTGCTGGCGGAGTTCGGTGACTTGGAGCTCGCCGCCATCGGTCCCCATCGCACGCTCCGATGGCGTCTCACCGAGCTCCTGCCGGCCGCGTTCTCCCGGGAGCAGCTGGCGTGATCGGCGGCGCGAGGCGCCGTTGGCTCCCCATCCTGGCACTCAGCGCCGTGCTGGCCGGCTGCTCGGAACAATTGACCCAGCCGGGCCAATGTCCGGAGCTCTGTCCCGGGGGCACGCCGCAAGGCGCCGAGGAAATCCTGACCGTGCTGCCGAATCAGGACAGCACGTTCACCGGCTACACCGCCCGGTCGAGCGGGACCGTGATGCTGATCGGCAGTGGGGTTCCCACGCTGGCCGACACCAGCTACGGGGTCGTCGCTTTCCAGCCGCGCCCGGACTCGATCACGTTCCGGGACACGGTCCGGGCCTACACGGTGGATTCGGTCCGCCTGTCGTTCCTCACCGTCTCCCACGACACCGCGGCGCGGCACGTGAAGCTCCAGCTCTACCGCCTGCCGTCGACCCTCGACACCACCGCGCTGTCCTACTCCAGCGTCAGCAGCTTCTTTACACCGGCCAATTTGATCGTCGCCGACCAGCTTCCCGACGCCGCCCAAGCCGATACACTGCGGATGATCTTCAAGGGTTCCCAGCTGAACCCGCTGGCACTGCAACCGGCTGACCACGGCCGCTTGGTGCTCGGCGTGGCGATCACCGGTGACACGCCCACCGGCGGACGGGTGGGGAGGCCGGGAAGCATCCTGCCGCCGGAGTTCCTGACGTACGTGACGCCGATCGCGCCCGTTACCGCCGCCACTACAATTCCGGAGGCGGCTGCGTTTGCCGACTACGTGAGCCGGCAAACGCCGGTCATCGATCCTAAGCTGCTCACGGTGGGCGGGGTGCCCGCATCCCGTGTGCTGCTCCGGTTCCCCTGGCCGGCGAAGCTCCGGGACTCTGCTACCATCGTCCGTGCGACGCTGGAGCTGGTGCCTACCGAGCCGCTAGCTGGCCTCCGCAATGATGCCGGCACCCTCAACGTTCGCGGGCTCGCTACCGATTTCGGCGCCAAGTCGCCGGTCGAGCCGACGTCGCTCGGTTTGTTGGCGCTCCCGGCCAATTTCAACGACACGGTTCGGGTCGAGATCGCCAGCGTGGTGCAGCTGTGGCAGGGCGGGATCCGGCCGCCGGCGGTGTTCCTTTCCATCACACCCGAGGTCGAGACTTTCACTCGGGCTGTGTTCGGCTCGACCAGCTCCGGGGCTCCTCCCCGCATCCGGGTCAATTATCTGCCCCGCTTCCCGTTCTCGAGGCCGTAAGTGCGCCGCTTCGTGGTCATCGTGCTGCTCAGCGGGATCCCGGCCGTGGCCGCGGCTCAGGGCTCTGAGTTTGGCGTGCGGGGGCTGGGGCTTCCGGGACGCGAGCAATCCGCGCGATCCCTGGGGAGCGGCGGCGCCTTCGCGCCGTTCGATCCCCAGTCGAGCGTAAGCCCGGCCGCGTTGGCGTATCTCCCGTCGCTGACGGCGACCTTCACGGTGCTCAACGACTATCGCTCCTCGACCAACCCGGGCGGCACCGTCACCCTGCGGGATGCCCACTTTCCCCAGTTCGCGATCGGCGGTCCGATTCCGAAGGCCCCGTTGACGGTCGGCATCAGCTACTCCAACTACACTACTCGTGATTACAGCCTGGTGTTTCCCGCCACGGTCATCCTGCGCGGCCTGCCGGTCGGAGTGAACGACACGATCGAGTCGCGGGGCGGGATCAACGACTTGCGGCTTGCAGTGGCCTACCGCTTGGGTAAGCGATGGGCGTTTGGAGCCGGGGCGCACATCATCACGGGGAGCAATCGGCTGAACGTCAGCCGAGTCTTCACCGACACGACTTACCTGCCGAGCCGCCAGCGAGCGGAGCTTTCCTACGCTGGGTTCGGCCTGTCCGTTGGCGTGGTAGGCCAGCTTGCCCGCTCGCTCTCGGTCAGCCTGGTCGCCCGCAGCGACGGCCACGTGAGCGTGCAGGAAGATTCACTCCCGACCAAGCAGCGGGTCGATCTGCCGATCATGGTGGGTGGGGGCCTGGAGTGGCGACCCACGTCCAAGCTCCAGTTGGCCGGCCAGCTGCAGGTGAGCAACTGGTCCACCGCCAACGACGACCTGATCGCCAACGGCGGGGTGGGCGCTGTGAACACCCTCGAGGCGGCGGGCGGACTCGAGTTCACCCCCAATCCGCGCCGCCCCGGCCGTAATCCGCTCCGCCTCGGGGTCCGCTACGCCAGGCTGCCGTTCCCGCTCGCCGCCGGCGCCCGGGCCAAGGAGTACGGCGTGAGCGTAGGGACCGGGCACACGTTCGCCGGCGACCGGGCGGGTCTCGATCTCGCGGTCGAGCGCACCTGGCGGCGCCAGGACGAGCAATACAACGAGCGGGCGTGGCTGGTGACGGTGGGCGTGACCGTGCGGCCCTAGGCTCCCGGCCAACTGCAACTGCGAACCACGGAAGCACGGAAACGCAGAGGGGTCCTAGCAAGCCGGAGCTCCGCCTCCGGTACCACCAAGAGCTTTTTTTGTGGGTGCGGGGGCGGAGCTCCGCTAACCAAGGAACCCTCTGCGCTTCCGTGCTTCCGTGGTTCGCAGTTGCAGTTCGCAGTCGCAGTTGCCAGTTCAGGCGGCCAGCCTGCCCACGCGCCCGCCCGAAGCTATCTTTAGGCCCGATGCCCCCAAAACGCCTCTACATCGAGACCTACGGCTGCCAGATGAACGTGGCCGACTCCGAGCTCATGTTCGGCATCCTCGGCCAGGCGGGCTACCTGCGCACCGACGAGCCGGGTGATGCCGACGTCGTGCTGGTGAACACCTGCGCGGTCCGGGACAATGCAGAGCAGCGGGTCATCGGGCGCGTGGGCGAGCTGCAGCGCGACCGCCGGCCCGGCGGGTTGCTCGGCGTGGTCGGCTGCATGGCCCAGCGCCTCGGCCCGCGGCTGCTGGAGCCCGGACGGGTCGATCTGGTCGTCGGACCCGATTCCTACCGCAACCTCCCGGACCTCCTCGGCCTCGCGGCGAGCGGCCGAGCGGTGAGCGACACCGAGTTCCGTTCCTGGGAGCACTACGAGGACGTGCCGCCGGTGCGCCAGCCCGGATCGGCCGCCTTCGTCACCGTGCAGCGCGGCTGCGATTACAAGTGCACCTTCTGCATTGTTCCGTACACCCGCGGCCCGGAGCGGAGCCGTAGGTTGGAAGACGTCGTGCGGGAGGTACGCGGGTTGGCCGAGCAGGGGGTCACCGAGGTGACCCTGCTGGGTCAGACGGTCAACAGCTATCACGACGGCGCGCACGATTTCGGCGACCTGCTCCGGGCCGTCGGAGCGGTAGACGGAATCGGCCGGCTCCGCTTCACCAGCCCCTATCCCACCGACTTCACCGGCCGGGTCATCGAGGCAATGGCGACCACGCCCGCCGTGTGCGAGCACGTCCACCTGCCGGTCCAGAGCGGCTCGAATGCAGTGCTCCGGCGGATGCTCCGCCGCTACACCCGCGAGAGCTATCTTGCCGTTACCGCTGGATTGCGTAAGGCGGTTCCCGGCATCACGTTCAGCACCGACATCATCGTCGGTTTCCCGGGTGAGACCGGCGCGGACTTCGAGGCAACGCTGAGCCTCGTGGCCGAAGCCGACTTCGACGACGCCTACACCTTCCGCTACTCGCTCCGGGAAGGCACGCCCGCGGTGCGACTCAAGGACCAAGTGCCGGACGCAGTTGCGGCCGGGCGGCTTGCGACGCTCATCGAGACGGTGCGCACCAACGCGCGACGAAAGCATCTCGCTCGCGTGGGTGAAACCCACGAGGCGCTGGTGGAGCGTCCGTCGCGCCGCGGGGGCCTGATGCTCGGGCGCACCCGCGGCAATCTGCTGGTCCTGCTCGATCTGCCCGAGTCGGCGGTGGGCGAGTATCACACCGTGACGCTCACCGGCACGACGGGGTCCACCTTTACCGGTCGCGTTCTTGCGCGGGAGCTGGCCGTTCTATGATCCGGAACCTCGTCGAGGACCACGTGGTCCAGGCGTATGATGCGCTGCGGCAGCACTTCGCGGACTTCTGCGGCTGCGATGTCTGCCGGGAGGACGTACTGGTGTTTACGCTCAACCGCGTTGCGCCGCGCTACGTCGTTTCGCTCGAGGGCTCGGTGCTCACCGAAGTAAATCTGGAGAAGGAGCAGAGCCGGGCGCCGATCGACGTGGCCATAATGGAAGGATTCCGGAAGGTGTCGCTGGCGCCGAGGTGCACTGCCCGGGGAACCCCCCGGCGGCGGTGACCGCCCGGCCACCCATTTTCTTCCTCGCTGCGTTCGGGGCCGGTCTCGCGACCGGCCTCTCGCGTTTTTCAGCCCCCGTATCCGTCGCGTTGATCCTGGGGACCGCGTCGATCGCTGCGCTCTCCGCGGCGTTCGCGCCCGGCGCAGGCACCTCCCGCCTCCTGCTTGGTGCGTCCCTGATCGGAGCCCTGCACGGCTCGCTGGCTCGGCTCACCGACGCCGCAACCTGCGCGGCCCGGCTTCCCGAGAGTCAGCTCAAGCTCGAGCTACGGCTCCGCGAGCCGGTCGACGAATCCGGTGGCCGGGTCCAGGTAGCGCCGATCCACGCCGGCTGCACCGGCGATGTGACCGCCCGCTGGCCGGTGAACCAGCCAGCCGGCGCCGGCGCGCAGCTGGCGGTCGAGGGTCGGTGGGTCCGCCAGCCGGCCTGGACCGGGCGCGCGGGAGGGACGCTCGTGGTGGGTCGAGCCGAGCCGCGGGAAAACCGGCCCGGGCCCGGTGAACGACTTCGGACCGCCACTGCCAACGGCATCCGGAGCCTCTACGGCCTCCGCGCCCCGATCGTCGCGGCGCTCATCGTCGGGCGGCGCGCTGACCTCGACCCCCGCCTGCGTGACGCCTTTGCCCAGTCCGGGCTGGTGCACCTCTTGTCGATCTCCGGGTTTCACGTCGGGCTCATCGCCGCGTGGGTGGTCCTCCTGGCGCGGCTGCTTCGGCTTCCCCCGGTCCGCGCCCTGATCCTGGCGGCCTTTGCGGCGACCGTGTACGTCGCGCTCCTTGGTTGGCCCGCGCCGGCGACCAGGGCGGCCGCGCTCGCGGTGACGCTCGCCTGGTGCCGCGCGCGTCAACGAAACGTGCAGGCCGACCCGCTCCTGGCGTGCACCTGCCTGGTCGTGCTGCTGGTCGATCCCTGGGCGATCGCCGACCTGGGCGCGTGGCTCTCGGCCGCGGCGCTCTGGGGAGCCACCACTTGCAGTCGCTGGAGCGATCGCGCGCTCGGGCCCGCGCTGGGCTGGCGATGCCTGAGCTCGTCGGTCGGTGCCACCCTCGCCACCGCGCCGCTCACGGCCGCGTCGCTCGGCACGGTGGCCCTGGTGGGCATCGGCCTCAACTTCGCGGCGATTCCGATCGCAGCCGTGGCCGTTCCTGGCGTGTTCGCGAGCCTGCTGGCTCTGCCGCTCTGGCCCGCGCTCGCCGCTTCCCTGGCGGCCGGATCCGGGCTGGCGCTGCATGGGCTCGAGCTACTCGCGCTCGCGGGTGCCGCCGTGCCCGGCGGGCACGTCATTACCGAGGCCGGTCCGGTCGCCGCCCTTCCCTGGATTGCGGCCCTGGCCGCCTTGCTCTGGGGACTGCGCGGGCGAACCACCCTGGCGGAAGGGGCGCGCCGGTGGGCATGGGCCGGCATCATCGCGCTGTGGCTGCCGCTTGCGGTCGATCTCGCCGAGGGCGCGGCTGACGACCGGCACGCCCTTGCGTTACATTTTCTCGCCGTGGGCCAGGGAGACGGGATCGTCCTCCGCACGCCCCATGGCCGCTTTGTGGTCATCGATGCGGGTCCCAGGACGGAGCGCGGGGACGCGGGACAACGCGTGGTCGTGCCCTTTCTCGCGCGACAGGGCGCGCCGGGAGTGGCGGCGTTGATCGTCTCCCACGCCCACGCTGACCACGTGGGCGGTGCGACTGCCGTCCTCGATCGGTATCGCACCGGCCTCGTCATCGAACCGGGACGACCGTTCGCCGATCCCGCCTACTATCGATTCCTCGACGAAGTGGCCGCCGAGGGCGTGCCGTGGCGTCCAGGGCGTCCGGGCGATCGATTCGTCCTCGACGGTGTCTCGTTCAGTCTGCTGCACCCCGACCCTTCCTGGCCGGGTCTGGGCGACGACCTGAACGAAGATTCGTTGGTGCTGCTGATCGAGTACGCCGGCTTCCGTGGGCTGTTTCCGGGGGACGCCGGGCTGGTCGCGGAGGCTTGGCTCAAGGGCAGGGTGGGTCACGTAGCGCTGCTCAAAGTCGGCCATCACGGGAGCCGCGGCGCCACCGGCGACGCCTGGCTCGACGAGCTGGCACCTCGGGTGGCCGTGATCTCGGTCGGCGCCAACAACTACGGGCACCCCGCTGCCGCGACTCTCGCCCGCCTCCGGGCACACGGGGTCGATCTCCGGCGCACCGATCGGGATGGCGAGGTCGATGTGACGACGGATGGGAGGACGATGACGGTACGGAGCAAGGGGCGGAGCGAGACATATGAACTGCGTGAACAACTGCGTGAAAAGTGAAAAGTGAACAGTGAACAGGAGACTCGGATGCTCCGCGGAACTGCCTTTTCACTTTTTACTTTTCACTTTTCACGCTTTTCTCTCAAGGGGGGCCCGTGCTGCCCAACCACACGCCGATCACGACCATCGAGGCCTTCATTCTGGAGCAGGAGAGCAAGTACCCGGAAGCCACCGGTGAGCTCTCCAATCTCCTCTATGACATCGCGCTCGCGGCCAAGATCATCGCCGCCGCCATTCGGCGGGCAGGGCTGGTCAACATCCTCGGTAGCATCGGCCACCGGAACGTGCAGGGGGAAGAGCAGCAGAAGCTCGACGTCTTTGCCAACGAGACCATAAAGAATGCCCTCAAGCACACCGGCCGGGTCTGTGTCATGGCCTCGGAAGAGGACGAAGACGTCATCCCGATCCCGCCCGAGTTCCCCCTGGGCAAGTACGCAGTCCTGTTCGACCCGCTCGACGGCTCCTCCAACATCGACGTGAACGCCGCGGTCGGCACCATCTTCAGCATCTACCGGCGGACGAGTCTGGAGGTTCGGGGGAGCGTGCGCGACGTGCTCCAGCCGGGCTGTAAACAGGTCGCGGCCGGCTACGTGATGTACGGCTCGAGCACCATGCTGGTCTATACCACGGGGCAAGGTGCCCACGGGTTCACGCTCGACCCGACCATCGGCGAGTTTCTCCTGTCCCATCCCCGCATCGTGACCCCTCGGGTGGGCACGTACTACAGCGTGAACGAGTCCAACTTCCTCCGCTGGGACCGGGGCTTTCAGGCCGCGGTTCGAGGGCTCAAGGGCGACATGCCGGATGTGATGAAGCCGAAAAACTCCCGCTACGCCGGCTCGCTGGTCGCCGACTTCCACCGCAACCTCATCGCCGGCGGGATCTTCCTCTATCCGGGAGACACCAAAAAGCCCAGTGGGAAGCTGCGCCTGCTCTACGAGGCGAGTCCGATGGCGTTCATCGCCGAGCAGGCGGAGGGATCCGCGACCGACGGCCTGAACCGCATTCTGGACGTCGTGCCGCACGCCCTGCACCAACGGACTCCGCTCGTCATCGGCTCCCGGGAGGACGTTGGTTTCGTAGCCGACACCCTGCGCCGCACGGCCGGCGTCTCCTCCGAGCCGCTCCCGACTCCCGCGTTGTGACCAAGGCCTACGGTCCCGGCGACTGGGCCGGGGATCCCGAGCGCGATCTCGGCGCGCCGGGATCGTTCCCGTTCACTCGTGGCGTCTACCCCTCGATGTACACCAGCCGGCTCTGGACCATGCGCCAGTATGCCGGCTTCGGCACCGCCGAAGAGACCAACGAGCGGTTCCGGAAGCTGCTCGCGGCGGGGCAGATGGGACTTTCGGTAGCGTTCGATCTGCCGACCCAGATGGGATACGACTCGGATCATCCCATGGCCGCCGGGGAGGTGGGCCGGGTCGGGGTCGCAATCGACACGGTGGAAGACCTGGCCCGGCTGCTTCAGGGCATCCCCCTCGACCGGGTCTCCACCTCGATGACCATCAACGCCACGGCGGCCATCCTCCTTGCGATGTATGTCGTCGTGGGAGACGAACAGGGAGTGCCCCGCGCCAAGCTCACCGGCACGGTTCAGAACGACGTGCTCAAGGAGTACGTCGCTCGGGGGACCTACATCTACCCGGCGCAGCCATCACTCCGGCTCGTGGCGGACATCTTCCGCTTCGTGGCCGAGGAGGGATTGACCTTCAACCCGATTTCGATCAGCGGATACCACATGCGCGAGGCCGGGGCCACCGCCGTGCAGGAGATCGCCTTCACCCTGGCCAACGCGCTCGAGTATGTGAAGGTGGCCGTGGCCGCCGGGCTCGACGTCAATGCTTTCGGGCCGCGACTCTCGTTCTTCTTCGCGAGCCACAACGATCTCTTCGAGGAAGCGGCCAAGTTCCGGGCCGCGCGCCGGTTGTGGGCCCGGCTTATGCGGGAGCGCTTCGGCGCCGACGACGCCACCTGCCGGCTGCGGTTTCATACCCAGACCGGCGGAGTCACGCTCCAGGCCCAGCAGCCGATGAACAACATCGTGCGGGTCGCCTACCAGGCGCTCGCCGCCGTCCTCGGCGGCACCCAGTCGCTGCACACCAACGGCTTCGACGAGGCGCTGGCGCTTCCCACCGAGGAATCAGCCACCCTCGCGCTTCGAACCCAGCAGGTGCTGGGCTACGAGAGCGGGGTCGCCCACGTGGTGGATCCGCTGGGAGGAAGCTGGTACGTCGAGGCCCTGACCGACCGGATCGAGCAGGAAGCGCAGGCGCTGGTGACTGAGATCGATCGCCTGGGTGGAGCCGTCGCCGCGATCGAGCAGGGCTTCCTCCAGGACGCGATCGGCCGGAGCGCGTATGCGCTCCAGCAGGCGCAGGAATCCGGCGAGCTGACCGTGGTGGGGGTGAACCGCTTCACCGATGACTCGAGTCCGCCGGCCATCAGCACACCGGACTTTCCCGAGCTCGAGGCCCGGCAGCGGGGCCGGGTGGCCGCGCTGCGAGCGGCTCGAGACAACGGCTCGGTGGAACGGGGCCTGGCCCTGGTGGGTCGGGCGGCCGGCGGGAACGAGCCGCTGATGCCGCCCATCATCGAGGCAGTCCGCGCTCGCGCGACTCTGGGCGAGATCAGCGACACCCTTCGGAAAGCGTGGGGGGTATACCGGCCCGTGCGCTAGGGAGTCAGGGCACCCCGCTCCGCTCTCCGTCCAAGTGCACCGTCAGCAGCATGTCGGCTTGGTCCAGCGCCTCCACGTCATGGGGCACGTCGCGCTCGAGTACCAAGACCTGGCCGGCCGCGAGCTCATGCGTAGTGCTGGACGTCACCACCCGCAACCGGCCGGTGAGCGCGTGGATGGTGACGAGGCCCGGGGCCCGATGCTCGCGCAGCCAGCCGCCCCCATCGAAGGCAAAGAGCACGACCCGAAGATGCTCCCGATGCAACAGCCCGATCTGCCGATGCCCATCTTTGGCCGGGTGAGCTTCCTCCCGAAGCGCCCGTGCCGTGGCGCTGAGATCGATGGGCAGCTCAGGGCCCCGACTGCGGGCCGCCGGGGGCGGGCGGAGACGCTCCTCGATCGACAATAGCGGACTCCCGGACTGGGACCGTTCCAACGTAGCGCCGGGCTTCCCCGCAGCCCAGCGTTCGAGGCGATTCTCCCGTCCCGTCCCGACGCCTCGCTCCCGCTCGGGTTGAACCGCCGCCCGTTCGCGGCTAAGTTTGTCCCCTGGTTTCAGTTAGCCAACGCGAGCAGCCATGCCGACCTATGAGTACGTGTGCCCAGCCGGGCACGAATTCGAGAAGTTCCAGAAGATGACCGACAAGCCGCGGGCCAAGTGCCCGGTCTGCGGCAAGCCTGCCATCCGCCAGATCTCGGGTGGGGCCGGTCTGGTCTTCCGGGGCAGCGGCTTCTACATCACTGACTATGGCAAGGACGGCAAGGGCCCCCGCAAAGCGCCGGAGGGCGAGAAGGGAGGGGAGGCTTCGACCGCGAAGAGCGATACCAGCGATACCAAGGACAGCTCGACCCCGGCCAAGGCCGAGCCGAAAGCGTCCGAGACCAAGTCCAAGGCTAAAAAGGCCGCCGAGTGAGCGACCCGCTCAGGGCTGAGCTCGCGCGGGTCGCGGAGCGGTTGAGACATTCCGGCATCGAGTTCGTGCTCGAGCGCCCGCGCGATCCCGGGCACGGCGACCTGGCCACCAATCTCGCCATGGTCCTCGCCAGGCTGGAGAAGACCAATCCGCGAAGCATGGCGGAACGGGTCGTCGCCGAGCTGCGGCTCCCGGACGGAGTGGTCTCCAAAGCGGAGATCGCCGGCCCGGGCTTCATCAACTTCTGGCTCGCCGAAGGCCAGTTCGCGGCGATCGTGGCCCAGATCCTCGAGCAAGGCCGCGCGTTCGGTCAGAGCGACTTCGGCGTCGGGCTTCGGGTCAACGTGGAGTTCGTCTCGGCCAATCCGACCGGACCGTTGCACGTCGGTCACGGCCGTGGAGCCGCCTACGGCGATGGGCTGGCGTCGCTGCTCGAGTGGACCGGCCACGCGGTGACCCGCGAGTTCTACATCAACGACGCCGGGGTTCAGATCGACAAGCTGGCGCTCTCGCTCTGGGCCCGGGTGCAGCAGGCGCTCTTCCGCCACGCGGAGATTCCCGAAGGCGGGTACCACGGGTTGTATCTCGCGGAGGCGGCGGAGCAGGTGCTGCGGGAGCAGGGCCGCGATTTCGCCGATCTCCCTGCCGAGGAGGGGATCCGCCAGTGCCGCGCGCTCGCGCTCCGGATGCAGCGCGAGGAGCAGGATTGCGACCTGGCCGATTTCGGGGTGCACTTCGACGTGTACACCTCGGAGCAATCGCTCTATCAGCGAGGCCTGGTGGACGAGGCGCTCGTGCTGCTGGCCGAGAAGGGGCTCACCTACGAGCGCGACGGCGCGCTCTGGCTCCGCACCACCCAGTTCGGCGACGACAAGGACCGGGTCCTGCGGAAGAGCGACGCGTCGCTCACCTACCTCGTGCCCGACATCGCGTACCACGTGGACAAGCGAACCCGGGGATTCGATCGGGCCATCGACGTCTGGGGCGCCGACCACCACGGGTACGTCCCCCGGATGCGCTCGGTGCTCTCCGCGCTGGGGTATCCGCCCGAGTTCTTCGACGTCGCTTTGCTCCAGCTGGTGAAGGTGGTCCGCAGCGGCGAAGAGGTAAAGATGTCGAAGCGTTCCGGGGAGTTCGTGACCCTGCGGGAGCTGATCGATGAAGTCGGTTCCGACGCCGCGCGCTTCTTCTTCCTGATGCGCCCGGGCGACTCCCAGCTCGTCTTCGACGTCGAGCTTGCCAAGCGCCAGACCGAGGAGAATCCCGTCTTCTACGTCCAGATGGCACACGCCCGCCTGAGCGGCATCTTTCGGACGGCGGAGCAGGCGCCGGACGAGGTGACCGGCAAGCTCGATCTCGCCGCGCTTCCGGCGCCGGAGGATGCCGATCTGCTGAAGAAGGTGGTGATCTTTCCGGAGACGGTCGAAAGGGCCGCACGAGAGCGGGCGCCGCAGCGGATCACGAGCTATCTCCAGCAGCTCGCCACGTCGGTCCACGGCTGGTATCACCACACCCGCGCCGTCGGGGCCCCGGAGGGACCGGCGACCGAGCAGGCCCGCCTGCTGCTCGCGCGCGCGGCCCGCACCGTCCTCGCGAACGCGCTCTCGATCCTGGGCATTTCTGCCCCCGACCGGATGTGACCTGATGGGACTCCTCGTCGTCGGCAGCATCGCCTTGGACTCGGTCTTTACCCCGTTCGGCGAGACCGCGGACGCCCTCGGCGGCTCGGCCGTCTTCTTCAGCGTCGCGGGCTCGCTGCTGCACCCGGTCAAGGTCGTCGGCGTAGTAGGCAAGGATTATCCCTGGTCCGAGCTCGAGCGCCTGAGCGCGCGCGGAATCGACTGGAGCGGCGTGGAGCGGGCCGACGGCGAGAGCTTCCGCTGGAAAGGCAAGTACTCCTACGATCTCCAGAGCCGCGAGACGCTGGAGACCCGGCTCGGCGTGTTCGCCGACTTTCGTCCCAAGCTACCCGAGGGCTTCCGGTCATCCAGCTATCTCTTTCTCGGCAACATCGACCCCGAGCTCCAGCTTGGTGTTCTGGAGCAGATCACGCGCCCCAAGCTGGTGGTGTGCGACACCATGAACTACTGGATCAAGGCCAAGAAGGACGCGCTGATGGCACTGCTCGAGCGGGTGGACGTGCTGATGGTGAACGACAGCGAGGCCCGGGAGCTTTCGGGCGACTGGAACATCCATCGAGCCGGCCGCTGGATTCTCGCCCATGGTCCTACGCGCGTGGTGGTGAAGCAGGGCGAGCACGGCGCGATGCTCATCGAACCCGGCCGCACCTTCTACGCACCGGCCTTCCCCCTGGAGGAGGTGTTCGATCCTACCGGCGCTGGCGACGCATTCGCTGGCGGGTTCATGGGATACCTCGCGCGGATGGGGTCGATCTCGGAGGACAGCATACGCTCCGCGATGGTCTACGGTGCGGTGATGGGGTCTTACGCGGTCTCGCACTTCGGGATCCGCGGCTTTGAGGGGGTCACCCTGATCGACGTCCAGCGGCGGGTGCGGACCTTCCGCGATCTGACCCACGTGGCGCTGGCCGAGTTGATACCATGACCGGCGGACGGGCAGGCGGACAGGCGGACGGGCGGACAGGCGGACAGTACGCGGCGGCCGGGGTCGATCTCGTTGCCGCGGAGAGCGCGAAGGATCGGATCGGGCGCCTGGTCGCCGGCACCCGGACCGGGTTTTCGCTGGGCCAGATCGGCGCATTCGGCGGCATGGTTCGGGTGCCCCCGGGCATGCGCCGGCCGGTGCTCGTGCTCAGCACCGACGGCGTCGGCACCAAGGTCCTGGTTGCCCTCGAGGCCGGCCGGTTCGACACTGTGGGCGAGGACCTGGTGAACCACAGTGTCAACGATATCCTGGTCCACGGCGCCCGACCGCTCGCCTTCATGGACTACATCGCCGGCGCGGGCCTCGCGGTCGAGCAGATCGCTGGTATCGTCGAAGGGATCGCCCGCGGTTGCCGGGCTCATGAGATGACGCTCGCCGGGGGCGAGACCGCGCAGATGCCGGGCCTCTATCGCACGGGGACGTTCGATCTCGCGGGGACCATCGTCGGCGTGGTGGAGGAGGACGAGGCGCTCCATGGCGACCGGATCGTGCCCGGCGACCTGCTGCTGGGGTATCCCTCCACCGGCCTACACACCAACGGCTATTCGCTCGCGCGCCGGGTCGTATTCGATCGGATGCAGCTCGGTCTCCACGACCGGCTGGGGCACACCGGCCGGAGCGTGGCCGACGCGCTCCTCGCGGTGCACCGGAGCTACGCTGCCGCCGTGACGCCGGTGCTGCGACTGGTGCACGGACTGGCCCACATCACCGGCGGCGGAATCGCGGGCAACCTGATCCGGATCCTGCCGGAGGGCTGCGAGGCGACCGTCGATCCGACCTCCTGGGTGGTGCCCCCGCTGTTTCAGGTGCTGCAGGAAGCCGGCGGGATCGACGGGGATGAAATGCGCGACGTCTTCAACCTCGGCGTCGGGTTCATCGCGGTGCTGCCGCCCGCGGCCGTGGTGGCGGCGCAGAGCGCGGCCGCGGGGGCCGGACTCGATACCTGGATCATGGGCGAGGTCCGTCGGGGGCCGCGCGCGGTGCGGTTCGGTCGGTAGGGAGGGCGCCATGCGCCAGGCCCTTGCGACTGCTGCGCTCGCGCTGATCGGGGCGGCCGCGCGGCTCGGCGCCCAAAATCCCCAGTGCCAGGCCTATGCCGGGCAGACCCGACCGTTCAATCTCTGCAATGCCGCTGTCGACGGCGCGCGTGGGTTCCATCCGGTCCTGGGCCTGTTGACGAGTGGGGGTGCCCCGGTTCTCGGCGCCAGCGATGCGCTCGGTGGATTCGGGCACGTATACGTCACGGCACGGGTGAATGCGACCCGGGTGGTGCTGCCGGACCTGAACTACGACGGCTCCACCACGACGGTGGCCGCCGGAGACAAGCTGTTCTTCCCCTCGCCGGTCATCGAGACCGCCGTTGGTGTGTTCGGAGGGACCCGAACCGGACTCTTCGCGCTCGACTTCCTCGGCTCGGCCCAGCTCCTCCCGACCGACCAGATCGACAACTTCAGCGTGGTCTCCACCGCCCGTAAGATCGGCAGCGTCGCACTCGGTCTGGGCTTCGGGGCCCGGCTCGGCATCCTCCGAGAAACGTCAGTCGCGCCGGGCGTCAGCGTGAGCATCATGCGCCGGGATATCCCCGAGCTGCGCTACGGAGACCTGGGCGCCGGGGCCAACCTGTCCTTCGCTACCAACCTCAAGGCCACCAACCTGCGGGCGATCGCGACCAAGCGCTTTGGGATTGCCCGAGTGGCCGGCGGGATCGGGTGGGATCACTACAGCGGCCACGCGCAGGTGCAGTTTCGCAACCCGATCACCGCGATACCGGAGCGGGCGCTCGAGCTCGACCTTGGTAACTCCCGGGCGCTCGGCTTCGCCAACGCGGGACTCGACTTCCGGCACGTCAAGCTGGTCGCCGAGGCGGGCTACCAGTTCGGGAAGGACCAGCATCTCGTCACCACGTTCACCGACTTCGATCCATCGGGAGGGCGGTTCTTCGCGGCGGCGGGCCTAACCGTGGGCCTCTAGGGCGTGAACGAGCCGGAGGCAATGCGACGCGCGCTCGATCTCGCCTGGCAGGGCTGGGGTCGGGTTCACCCCAACCCGTTGGTCGGCGCCGTGGTACTGGCTCATGATGAGGTGGTAGGAGAAGGCTTTCACACCGAGTTCGGCGGCGGCCATGCCGAGCCGCTGGCGCTGGCAAGCGCCGGAGTACGGGCGCGGGGGGCCACGCTCATATCTACCCTCGAGCCGTGCAACCATCAGGGGAAGCAACCGGCCTGCACCGAGGCCATTCTCCGCGCGGGGGTGCGCCGGGTGGTCGCAGCGCTGGCAGATCCCAATCCCGTCGCAGCCGGCGGTGCCCAGCGGCTCCGCGCCGCGGGGGTCGAGGTCCAAATAGGGCTCCTGGCGGACGACGCCGCACGCCAGAACGCCGCCTTCCTCCATATGCTGCGCGACGGGTCACGGCCCTACGTGGCGCTCAAGCTGGCGACCAGTCTCGACTTTCGCATCGCCGACCGGGACGGTCGGTCCCGCTGGGTCTCGGGTCCCGAAGCGCGCGAGTACGTCCACTGGCTGCGCGCGGGGTTCGACGGCATCGCGGTGGGCGTGGGGACCGCGCGGGCGGACGACCCCCGGCTCAGCGTGCGCGGCGCGGTAGAAGTCCGGGTGCCGCCGGCCCGGATCGTGTTCGACCGGCGGCTCGAGCTCCCGAACGACCTCGGCCTGGTCCGCACGGCGGCGGAGGCGCGCACGGTCGTTATCGCGGAGCCCGGCGCCCCCGCCGCCCGTGCGGCAGCGCTCGGCGCGCTGGGAGTTCAGGTGTTCTATGCGAGCGACCCGCGGGACGCGCTCCAGCAGCTCCGGGGGTCGGGAGTGACGGCCTTGCTGGTGGAAGGCGGCGGACGGCTGGCGGGCGCCCTCCTTGACGCGGACCTGGTCGATCGATTTCACTGGATTCAGGCGCCGCTCTGGCTCGGCGACCGTGGCATTCCAGCGGTGCGCGGCCTTGGCTCGCCGCCGATTGCCGATGCATCCCGCTGGCGGATAGTGGAGCGCCGCACGTTAGGCGAAGACACCTTGATGGTGGTGGATCGGGCCTGATGTTCACCGGCATCGTCACTGCGGTGGGCCGAGTGGTGGACCTGCATCGAGACGCCGGGGGGGTCGAGCTTGCCATCGAGGCTCCGTACGACGACCTGGTGCTCGGGGAGAGCGTGGCAGTGGACGGCGCTTGCCTTACGGTGACCGACCGGGGCAACGGGCGCTTCGCGGTCCACGTGATCGCCACGTCGCTCGACCGCACCCACATCGGGCGCTACACCCCCAGCCGGCGGGTGAATCTGGAGCGTGCCCTCAGGATGGGCGATCGTCTGGGCGGGCACCTGGTCCAGGGCCACGTCGACGGGGTCGGGGTGGTCGAGCGGGTGAGCGACCGCGACGACGCCCGCCTCCTTGACCTCCGCGTCCCAGCCGACGTGGCGGCGGTCTCGGTGCCCCTGGGCTCGATCACGGTGGACGGCGTGAGTCTCACGGTCAACGCCATCCCGGCGGTGTCGGTGATTCAGGTCTCTCTCATCCCGTTTACTTTACAGCATACGACTCTCGGGGAGCGGGTGCCGGGTGACGAGGTGCACCTCGAGGGGGATACGATTGGGAAGTATGTGCGGGCCCTTATGGAGGAGCGTAAAAGGTAAAGAGTGAAAAGTGAAAAGGGAGTTCCGCAGAACACGGGAGCGCCTTTTCACTGTTCACTTTTCACTTTTTCACGCAGTTTACGGCATGACGTTTGGCACCATCGAGCAAGCCGTCGAAGACCTGAAGAACGGCAAGATCGTCATCGTCGCCGATGACGAGGATCGCGAGAACGAGGGCGATCTGGTCTGCGCCGCGGAGCTGGTCACGCCGGAGACGATCAACTTCATGACCCTGCACGGGCGCGGGCTTATCTGTCTCGCGCTCACCGGCGAGCGCTGCGATCAGCTTGGCCTGGCCCAGATGACCGACCGCAACACCGAAGATCAATCGACCGCGTTCACGGTCAGCGTGGACGCCGAACGGCGCTTCGGGGTCACCACCGGGATTTCCGCCAGCGACCGCGCGACCACGATTCACGTCGCCATCAATCCGGCCACGGTGCCGACCGACCTGCGCCGACCGGGGCACATCTTTCCGCTCCGGGCCCGGCCCGGCGGGGTGCTCCAGCGGGTGGGACAGACGGAGGCGAGCGTGGACCTCGCCCGCCTCGCGGGGTTGGTCCCGGCCGGTGTCATTTGCGAGATCCTCAACCCTGACGGCTCCATGGCTCGCCGCCCGCAGCTCGAGGTGGTCGCCCGGGAGCAGGGGCTCACCTTCATTACCGTCGCGCAGCTGGTCGCCTATCGGCTCCGGACCGAGCGGCTGGTCCACCGCGTGGCTGAGGCGCGGCTGCCGACCGAGTTCGGCGAGTTCACGGTCATCGCCTATCGCAACGATGTGGACCGGGCGGAGCACGTGGCGTTGGTCATGGGCGACGTCGCGGGCCAGGCAAACGTGCTGGTGCGGATGCACTCGAAGTGCCTGACCGGCGACGTCTTCGGCTCACAGCGCTGTGATTGCGGGTTCCAGCTGCATGCGGCCATGGCGCTGGTGGGGCGGGAGGGACGGGGCGTGATCGTCTATCTCGATCAGGAAGGGCGGGGGATCGGACTGCTCAACAAGATCCGCGCGTATGCGCTGCAGGATTCGGGGGCCGACACGGTCCAGGCCAACCAGCGCCTGGGGTTCGCGCCCGACCTCCGGAACTACGGGATCGGCGCCCAGATCCTGCGCGACCTCGGACTCTCGTCCATCCGGGTCATGACCAACAACCCGCGCAAGCTGGTGGGTCTCGAGGGCTACGGGCTCGAGATCGTCGAGCGGGTGCCGCTGGTGGCGAGCCCAACCCAGGACAACCAGGACTATCTCCGCACCAAGCGCGACAAGCTCGGGCACCTGTTCGCGCACTAGATTCTCCCCCCATGCCCGAGCTCTCCGGCCGCCTCCGACCTGTCGGTAGAGTGGCTATCATCGTCAGCCGCTACAACGAAGCGGTCACTGCCCGCCTTCTCGAGGGTGCGCTGGCCTGCTGCGACACGGCGGGCGTTCCCCGCGAGCAGGCGGATGTCATCTGGGTTGCGGGCGCGTTCGAGCTGCCCGTCGTCGCGGCCGCCGCGGCGCGATCCGGGCAATACGCCTGCATCGTGGCCCTCGGCGCCGTCATCCGGGGAGACACGCCGCACTTCGAGTACGTCGCGAGCGAGGCGACCCGAGGGCTCGGTCTGGTCTCGGTCGAAGCTGGACTGCCGGTCGGCTTCGGGCTGCTCACCGTCGATACCCTGGAGCAGGCGGTGGACCGGGCCGGTGGGAGCGCGGGCAACAAGGGTTATGAAGCGACGGCCGCGGCGATCGAGGCGGCCGATGTCATTGCCCAGCTCCGCGCGGCACATGCTGCGGATTGAGACCAAGGCGCGGGCCCGCGCGCTTCAGCTGCTCTACGCCTGGGAGCTTCAAGGCGAGCCGCCGGTGCCCTCGGTGGCTACCGGTCTTGCCCGGCTCACCGGGACCCGGCAGGCGGGAATCCTGGATCGTGCGGAGACTCTGGCGGAGCAGGTCGTGGCCCGGCTGGGCGCGCTCGACGGGCACGCGGCAGCTGCGGCGGAGAACTGGCGCCTCAACCGCATCGCCACGGTGGAGCGCAACATCCTGCGCCTTGGGATTCACGAGCTCGAGCAAGGCGAGGTCCCGCCCAAGGTCGCCATCGACGAAGCGGTGCGGTTGGCCCACTGGTTCGCGGGGGGGCGTGCGCCGGCCTTCGTCAACGGCGTGCTGGACCGGATCGCCCGGTCGCTCGGCCGGCTGTGAACATCCTGGTGATGAACTGGCTTGACCTGAAGAACCCCAACGCAGGGGGGGCCGAGCTGCATGTGTTCGAGATCTTCAAGCGGCTGGCCGCGCGAGGGCATCGGGTCCGAATGGTATGCTCGGGTTGGGCTGGTGCTCCGCCCGAGGTGGTGATCGACGGCATCGCGGTGCGGCGAGTCGCCACGCGCAACGGCTTCGCGTTGCGCGGGCGCGGCGCCGTCCGCCGAGCCCTCGCGGACGAGCGGCCCGACATCGTCGTCGAGGACATTAACAAGCTGCCGCTCTTTCTCGCGAGTCTCACGTCGCTCCCGTTCTGCGCGATGGTCCCCCACCTTTTCGGCGACACCGCGTTTCAGGAAGCGTCCTGGCCGGCGGCGACGATCGTCTGGTTGAGCGAGGGACCCGTCCCCTGGGCCTATCGGCGGGCGGGGTTTCACGCCATCAGCGAGAGCACCCGGGACGACCTGATCGCGAGGGGCGTCCAGCGCGACCGGATCCGGGTGATCCACCCGGGGGTGGACAGCGGGCACTTTACCCCTGGTCCGCCCGGGACGCGGGCGACGTCCCCCAGCTTCTTGTATGTTGGTAGGTTGAAGCGTTATAAAGGGGTAGACGTTGCGATCCGGGCCCTCGCGGTGGCGCGGCGCACCCGTGCCGATCTCCGACTCGACATCGCGGGCTCGGGCGACTATCGCTCCCACCTGGAGGGGCTGGCAGCCAGCCTCGGGGTCGCTTCGGCAGTCACGTTTCATGGCTTCGTCAGCGAAGACCAGAAGATCCGGCTGCTCAGACAAGCCTGGGGAAACCTGTTCCCCTCGCCCAAGGAAGGATGGGGCATCACGGTGGTCGAGGCCGGCGCGTGCGGCACACCGTCGCTCGCGTCGGACAGTCCGGGTCTGCGCGACTCCGTGCGTCACGGTGAGACCGGGTTCCTGGCTCCCCACGGTGACGCGCAGGCGCTGGCCGACCGGATGCTGCAGTTGGCCGCCGAGCCGGCGCTGGTCGAGCGACTGGGCGCTGGGGCGCGGCAGTTCGCGGAGGCGCACACCTGGGAGCGGTCGGCCGAAGCTACCGAACGCCACCTGCACGATATCATCGCGGGCTCGGCTTAGGCCGCGACGACAAGGGAGGAGAGCGATGCAGACTACCATCACGGCCCGGCACTGCGAGATCGACGACGCGCTGAGGGCCCGCGCGCTCGCCGTCAGTGACCGACTCGCGACCTTCGCGCTGCGGCCGCTGGAGACGGCCATCGTGTTCGATGAAGACGGCCAGCAGCGCGTGGTCGAGCTCCGCTTGCGGGTGGCGCGGGGCGAGATCTTCGTGGCCAAGGGTGAGGGAGGAGACCACCGCACTGCGCTGGACCGCGCGGAGCACAAGTTGCGGCGGCAGCTCGACAAGGGGAACGGCCGTCACCACCGCCGCGCCCGCACCCCGCCCACCAAACCGAGTTGATGCTCCGGCTTCGCGATTTCCTCACCCGCCGCGGAGACCCGCTCCAGCTCGAGGCGCTCACCGGCGAGCTGGGTCTCGACCGCCAGCTGCCCGACGCGGAGGTCGCGAGTCCCGGTCTCGCGTTGGCGGGTTACACCGGCCGCTTCGCGGCCAACCGACTCCATGTCCTCGGCGAGACCGAGATCACCTATCTGCGATCGCTGCCGGAGGCGGAGCGGCACCAGCGACTGGAGCATTTTTTCACCTTCGACCTCCCCTGCGTCTTCGTGACCAAGGGGCAGGAAGTCCCTCAGGAGCTGCTCGACCTCGCCAAGGACCGCAGCGTGCCGGTCCTCCGCAGCCGACTCAAGACGGCCGAGTTCTACCGGCGGGTCAAACCGATCGTGGAAGACGCCTTCGCGCCCAGAACGACGTTGCATGGGTCGCTGGCGGACGTCTACGGCGTCGGGCTCCTTTTCATCGGGCGCTCGGGGATCGGCAAGAGCGAGTGCGTGCTCGACCTGGTCGAGCGGGGCCACCGGCTGGTAGCGGACGACATCGTGCAGGTCACGCGCCGGGGACAGGACGTGCTGATCGGCCGGGGCCACGAGCTGGCCGCGCATCACATGGAAATCCGGGGCATCGGGCTGATCGACATCCCCGCGCTGTTCGGCGTGCGCGCGGTGCGCCAGCAGAAGCGAATCGAGGTCATCGTCCAGCTCGAGGATTGGGAGACCGCCAAGGACAGCGACCGTACCGGACTCGCCCGACAGGAAACCCTCATTCTCGAAGTGCCGGTGCCCAAGGTGGTCGTGCCGCTCAATCCGGGCAAGAACATCACCGTGATCTCCGAGGTCGTCGCCATGATGCACCTCCTCCGCTACTCCGGCGTGGACGTGGCCGCCGCGTTCAACGAGCGGCTCATCCGGCGCATGAAGGAGCGGAGCGGGGTGAAGGAGTACCTGCAGGACGACTATGAGTGATCTGCAGGGAGTCGTGGTGTGTCACGGCCCGTTGGCGGGAGCCTTGGTAGACGCGGTGGAGCAGGTGAGCGGGGTGCGCGGCGTCCTGATCCCAGTCTCCAACACCGGGTGCGATCGGGGGGCGCTGGAAGAGCGCATCGTCGGCGCCGTCGGCGACCGGGCGACCGTGGTCTTCGTGGACATGGCGAGCGGATCCTGCCTCGTCGCGGCGCTGGCGCGGCTGCGCCCCCGGCCCGACGTGAAAGTGGTCACGGGAGTCAACCTCGCGATGCTGATCGACTTTGTCTTCCATCTGTCCCAGACGCCCGAGGCCGCGGCCGCGCGGGCGGCGGCCACGGGGGAGCGGGCGATCAAGGTTCCCTGATGCCCATCGTCCTGAACCGGGTGGACGACCGCCTGATCCACGGGCAAGTGGTCGTAGGCTGGGGACGTCCGCTGGGCATCGACCTCATCATTCTGGTCGATGACCAGGTGGCGCAAAGCACCTGGGAGCAGGATCTCTATCGCATGGCGGTCCCCGCGGAGATTGATCTCCGTTTCTCCAACGTCGCCGACGCTGCCCGGTCGCTCGCCGGGTGGCAGGCAGCGCCCGGCCGGAGCCTGCTCCTTACCGGCGATATCGGCACCATGGCTGCCCTGCACGCTGCCGACCGCACTGTGATGCACAAGATCAACCTCGGCGGGATCCACCATCGGCCGGGCCGCAGACAGCGACTCCCGTACCTCTATCTCACCGACGAGGAGCTCGACTGCCTTCGGCAGCTGGAGGCCCGGGGAGCCAAGATCACGGCGCAAGATCTTCCCACCGCTGCCGCCGTGCCGCTGCGGAGTGTGGAATGACGATGGCGCCTCTGGTCCTGCTCGGATTGGTGCTCTGGGGCACCCTGGTCGGGCTCGACCTGGTCAGCGTGGCCCAGTCCATGATCGCCCGGCCGTTCGTCGCAGGTGGGGTGGCGGGATTCCTGTTGGGCGATCCGATGGCGGGACTCCGCGCGGGAGTGCTGCTCGAGCTGTTCGCGCTCGACGTGCTGCCGGTGGGGGCCGCGCGGTATCCCGACTACGGCCCGGCCACTCTCGCCGCGGCGGCGCTCCTTGCCGGAGCGCCGTGGGAGCTGAGCCTCGGCCTGGCGGGGACCGTCGGGCTGCTGGTCTCGGTGCTGGGCGGGTGGAGTCTCCAGCAGCTCCGGCGGCTCAACGCCGAGGCCGTGCAGCGTCACGCCGCCGCGCTCGCCGCGGGCGAAAGTTCGGCCATTCGCCGGCTGCAGTATGCCGGCATCGCGCGGGATGCTCTCCGCAGCGCGCTCCTCACCCTGATTGGACTGGGCGGCGCCTGGGCCGCCGCGCGGTGGCTCATCCTCGACCGGCGCACTGCGGTAGCGCTCACGCTGGTCGTGATCGGCGCCGGGCTCGCGGCCTCGGTGGGCGGCGCTCTTCGGAGCGCGGGCCGCGGACGCCGGCGGACCTGGCTCGCGGCCGGGCTCGCCGTCGGGGCGGCGTTGGCGGTGTTCCGATGAACGGCGTGGCCCGGGCGCTGCTCCGCCTGTTCGCGGTGCAGGGGAGCTGGAACTACGAGCGGATGCTCGGCGTGGGCATGGGCTACGCGGCCGAACCGCTGCTCGAGGGCCTCAAGGCCGCCGACCCCGTGCGCCACTCGGAGGCCGTGGTGCGCTCGGCCGAGTTTTTCAACTGCAACCCGAACTTGGCCGGCCTCGCCCTGGGCGCCACGGCCCGGGCAGAGTACGATGCGGTACCGGGAGTGCAGATCGCGCGCCTTCGCACCGCGCTCTGCAGCCCGCTGGGCGCACTGGGCGATCAGCTGTTCTGGGCCGGGCTGCTGCCGGCCCTGGTGGGCGCGGCGCTCGTTGCCGTGGTGTTGGGGGCCCGCTGGTGGGCGATCGTCGGGTTCCTGCTGGTGTACAACGCAGTGCGAATATGGACGGCTCGCTGGTCGCTCCGCACCGGCCTGGCTGCCGGGATGGGCGTCGGTTCGGCGATCGGCAGCTCCTGGGTGCCCCGTGCCATCCCGCGGGTCGGGCTCGCTGCCGGTTTTCTCGTGGGGCTCGCCGCCCCGCTGGTGGCCGGCTGGTTTCTCGGGGCGTTCGGGCCGCTCAGCGTCGTCGCGGTAGTGCTCGTGGCCGGGCTCGGCATCGCCAGCGGGCGGCTCTTCGGATCGCGCATGACCGGGGGCCGCTTTGCGCTGGTTGCCGTGCTCCTCACCCTCCTGTGCCGCCTGGCGCTCCGATGATGACCGGCCCCATCACGGAGCGCGATGCGATGATCGTCAACCCCCTGGGTCTGCATGCCCGGCCCGCCGCGCAGATGGTGCGGCTCGCAGCCACGTTCCAGGCCGATGTCTTCTTCAACAAGGACGGCATGGAGGTGAACGGAAAGAGTATCATGGGCGTGATGATGCTCGCCGCCGAGTGCGGAAGCAGCATCACCATTCGGGCCGCGGGCCCCGATGCCGACCGCGCCGTGCAGGCCCTGGCCGAGCTGGTGGCTGCCGGCTTCGGGGAGATGTGACGATGACGGCTCCGCATGTGATCCGCGGCGTCGGTGTCTCACCCGGGGTGGCGTGCGCTCCGGCGGTCGTGATCCGCCTTGACTTCCCCGATGTCCCCGACCGGGCGGTGCCTGCGTCGCAGGTCGAGGACGAGATCCGCAAGCTGCGCGAGGCCGTCGACTCGGTCGCGGCCTCACTGCACGAGCTCGGCCAGCGCGTCCTCCAGCGGGCCGGCCCGGAGGAGTCCCGCATCTTCGACGCCCAGATCGAGATGGCCAAGGACGAGTACTTCCTGCAATCGGTCGAGCAGCTGATCCGGAACAACGGGTTGGCCGCGGAGACCGCCTACGAGTTCAAGGCACTCGAGATCCGGAACCTCTGGTCCAACTCTCCCAGCGCCCGTCTGCGCGACCGGCTGGCCGACCTGCATGCTATCCAGATGCGGATGCTGCACCGGCTCATGGGACGCAAGCTGGACGAGCTCAAGGACGTGTCGCCGGACGAGCAGGTGATCGTGGTCGCCAAGGAGCTCTCGCCCGGTCTCACGGTCCAGCTCGATCGCGAGCACGTCGTTGGGCTGGTCAGCGAAGAGGGCACCCGAACCTCCCATGCCGCGATCCTGGCGCACTCGCTGGGAATTCCGGCGGTCATGGGCGCCGTGGGGGCGATGACCTGGATTCCCGACGGCCGCGTCCTCCTCCTGGACGGGCAAGCCGGCACGATTCTGCTCGAGCCGACCCGCGACGAGCTCGAAGACGCCAAGGTTCAGGTGAGCCGGCGGCACCGGCTCGAGCTCGAGCTCGAGAGCGTGACCGACCAGCCGCCGGCGACGCCGGAGGGATCGCCGGTCGTGCTCATGGGCAACGTCGATCTCCCGGAGGAGATCGAGCCGGCGGTTCGCTTCGGGGCGCAGGGCGTAGGACTGCTCCGGACCGAGTTTCTGCTGACCGGCCGCACCAATATGCCGACGGAGGACGAGCAGACCGAGTACTTCCGACGGGTTGCCCTGGCCTTCCCCGAGCGCACCATCATCCTCCGCTCGTTCGACCTCGGTGGCGATAAGTTTCCCGCGTCCTTCCAGGCCCCGGCCGAGGCCAATCCGTTCCTGGGCTGGCGCTCGATCCGGGTCTGCCTTGATCAGCCGGACGTCTTTCGCACCCAGCTTCGGGCTGTCCTCCGTGCCGCGGTCGACCGCGACGTGCGGCTCATGCTCCCGCTGGTAACCCGGGTGGAGGAGGTTCTGCGATCGAAGGAGCTCCTCATGGAAGAGGCCGCTGCCCTCAAGCAGGCCGGGGTCCGGGCTGCGGCGACGATTCCGATAGGCGTGATGATCGAGACCCCGGCGGCCGTGGTGATCGCCGACCGGCTGGCCGAGGTGAGTGCCTTCTTCAGCGTTGGGACCAACGACCTCACCCAGTACACCCTCGCGGTGGATCGGGGCAACGCTCGGCTGGCGGACCGGTTTACCCCGCATCATCCGGCCGTGATCCGGCAGCTCAAGCAGATCATCGACGTGGGCACCGCCGCGAACTTGCCGGTGAGCGTCTGCGGCGAGATGGCATCGGAGCCGTTCTCCGTCGTGCTGCTGATCGGGCTTGGTTATCGCTCCCTGAGCGTAGGGCCGCCGGCCCTGCCGCTGGTGAAATGGGTGATCCGCATGGTGCCCGAGTCCGCCGCCCGCGACGCGGCCGAGGCCGCACTGCACGCGCCGACGGCGGACGCGGTGCTCGAGGCGGTCCGTGCCGCCGTGTCTCAGTACCTGGATTTGCGTCTGCTCGACCCGCAAGCGGCGTTGCCGGGTCGGGCGCGGGTGGCTAGCTTGCGTCCCGGCTCCGCGCTGTCCTGACGCAGCGCGCGTTTGTCATTCTCCCAACGCTCTCCTGCGCAGACCATGGCCACCTCCAAGCGTCACGTCTTCACGTCCGAGTCGGTCACCGAAGGCCATCCCGACAAGGTCGCCGACCAGATTTCCGATGCCGTCCTGGATGCGATCCTGAGCAAGGATTCGAATGGCCGGGTGGCCTGCGAGACGCTGGTGACCACAGGCATGGCGGTGGTGGCTGGGGAGATCACCACCAAGGCGTACGTGCACATTCCGGACATCGTGCGCGAGACCGTCGGGGCGATCGGCTACACCGACGCATCGTACGGCTTCGACTGCCGGACCTGCGCCGTGCTCTCCTCGATCGACCGGCAGTCGCCCGACATCGCGCGGGGCGTCGACGAGGGTTATCACCGGCAGCAGGGCGCCGGCGACCAGGGCATGATGTTCGGCTACGCGACCAGCGAAACCCGGGAGCGAATGCCGGTCCCGATTCTGCTCGCGCACCGGATTACGGAGCGGCTGGCCAAGGTGCGCAAGGGCACCGACGGGGCGTCCAAGGTCGAGTGGCTGCGCCCCGACGGCAAATCCCAGGTGTCGGTGGAATACGAGGGCGATCGGCCCGTCGCGGTGCGCACCGTGGTGGTGTCCACCCAGCATGCGGAGCGGCACGCGGGTCGTACGCTTGGCAACGGCACCATTCGCCAGGCCGTGATCGATGAGGTCATCCGGCCCGTGCTCGAGGCGACTCAGCTCGATCACGAGCGGGTCAAGATTCTGATCAACCCGACCGGCCGGTTCGTGGTGGGCGGGCCCCACGGCGATGCGGGCCTCACCGGCCGCAAGATCATCGTGGACACCTACGGTGGCATGGCGCGCCATGGCGGCGGCGCGTTCAGCGGCAAGGATCCTTCCAAGGTCGACCGTTCGGCCGCCTATGCGACCCGATGGGTCGCCAAGAACATCGTCGAAGCCAAGCTCGCGCGACGCTGCGAGGTGCAGGTTGCCTACGCCATCGGGGTAGCCGAGCCGGTCTCCGTCATGGTGGACACCTTCGGCACCGGTGCGCTGCCCGACCGGCGGCTGGAGCAGATCGTCCGCGAGGTCTTCGACCTGACTCCCCGCGGCATCATTGACACCCTCAAGCTCAAGCGCCCAATTTTCGGTCCGACTGCTACTTACGGGCATTTCGGCCGCCGGCCCAAGACCGTGAAGTACGATGGCCGGACGGTCCAGCTGTTTACCTGGGAAGAGACCAACCGCGTGAAGGACCTCCAGACCGCCGCGCGCTGAGGACTCTCAACTCGAGCATGATCGAAGTCACTGTGGCGCATCTGGGGCTGGATCGCACCACGAACACCCCGGTAGTGATTCTCCGCGAGAAGGACGGCTCCCGAGTGCTGCCCATCTGGATCGGGCCGGCCGAGGCGAGCGCCATCGCGATGGAGCTGCAAGGCATGAAAGCCCAGCGCCCGCTCACGCACGACCTGCTCAAGCAGGTGATCGTGGGCCTGGGCGGCGAGCTTCGCCGGGTCGTCATCAGCGCGGTAAAGGAAAACACCTACTTTGCCGAGCTGCTCATCCGGCGCGACGACCAGGTCTTCCAGGTCGATGCGCGCCCCTCCGACAGCATCGCGCTCGCGCTGCGGCTCCGGGCGCCGATCTTCACCAGCGACCATCTGCTCGATCAGTCGGGGGTCGAGACCGACGAGCCCTCTCCTGGTCCCGGGCTCGACGCCGACAAGCTCAAGGAGTACCTCGAGAAGATGGACCCCCAGGACTTCGGAAAGTTCAATCCCTAAGACGGGAGCAGGCGGGAGCAGGCGGGAGCAGGCGGGGGCGGCAAGTCTGCGCCGTGCCGCGGCGGTCCTCTCCCGCCTGCTCCCGTCCGCTCCCGTCCGCTCCCGCCTGCTCCCGCCCGCTCCCGTCCTCTCCCGCCTGCTCCCGCCTGCTCCCGCCCTCTTGCTCATCGTGATTCCGCTCGCGGCCCAGGCACCCATCCGCGCTGAAGGCCGTGTCGTGCGGATGGTGGGCTCGGACTCCGTCGCGGTCCCCGCCGCGCGCGTGCTGCTCCATCGGGTCGGGCGGGGGTCGCAAGGCCCGGTGGACTCGGTGGTCGCCGACCGGGCCGGCCGCTTTCGCTTCCGCTTCGTGGCCGATACCTCGGCGGTCTATCTGACGAGCACGCGCTACCAGGGCATCGAGTACTTCTCGCCGGCGGTGCACACCAATCCGGCCCTTCCCGATACCGCACTCCACATCGTGGTGTCCGATACGTCATCCGCCGCGCCGGTCGAGCTCGAGGCGCGCCACCTGGTCATTGCCGAGCCGGGAGAGGACGGAAGCCGCGGCGTGCTCGATCTCGTGATCCTGCGAAACCGCAGCGACCACACCCGGGTCGCACCCGATTCGACCCGCCCGTCGTGGTCGGCGCCGCTCCCCAGCGGCACCTTCGGCTTCGAGCCCGGTGAAGGAGACGTCTCGCGCGACGCGCTCCGACGGGTCGGCGACCGGCTCGAGCTGCTGGCGCCGGTCGCGCCCGGTGAGAAACAGCTGATCCTGCAATACGGCCTCCCCGCGACTGCCCGCACGGTGGACCTTCCGTTCGAGGAGGCGGCCGAGCTGGTGAACGTGCTGATCGCGGACCGCGGTGCCCGGGTCCGGGGCGGGGGACTCGTCGCGGCGGACACCGAGGTCATCCAGGGCCGAACCTATCACCGCTGGATGGGCCCCGTGCCCGCGGGCGCCAGCGTTCGCATCCAGCTGGCGGGCACCGGGGCGGCGCCGCGCTGGCTCCTGCCTGCGCTGGTCGCAAGCCTCGCTGCGGCGCTGGCGATTGGTAGCCGCTGGGCCCTCGGGGCCCGGGCACCCTCTGTCGCCGAGCTGCCGGCCCGGGCGATCGACGCGGACACCCTGCTCGAGCGGATCGCTCAGCTCGACGCCCGATACGCCGACCGGGAGGCGGATGTCGATCCGACTGAATGGCAGGCCTACCGCGGCGAACGGGCGCGGCTCAAGACTGAGCTCGAGTCCGCGCTTGCGGCCCGGTCGGGCGAGGCATAACGTGCGCCGCTTTGGCCTGGTGGTTCTAGCGCTGGCCCTGGCTGCTGGCTGCCGGACGGAGCCGCCGGCACGGACCGGGGTTCGTATCGTCGACGATGCGGGCGACACGGTGACCGCCGCACTGCCGGTGCACCGCGTCGTCTCGCTCAACCCGGCCGTCACCGAGCTGCTGTTCGCTATTGGCGCGGGCGGAGCCGTCGTGGGGCGCACGGCCTGGTGCGACTACCCCGCCGCGGCCGCGGCCGTCCCGAGCCTGGGCGACGGGATCAATCCCAACCTCGAGGCCATCGTCGCCCGAAAGCCCGACCTCGTGCTCCTCTATACCTCGGGGCAGAACACCGACGCCGTTCGCCGCCTGGCGCAACTCGGCATCCCGGCACTCCGGTTCCGGACCGACTCGCTGAGCGATGTGCCCCGCGTGGCAGGGGTGCTCGGCCGCCTGACCGGCCGCCAGTCTGGCGCCGATTCGCTGAGCCGCGCGTTCGCCGCTGATCTCGCCGGGGCGACCACGCCGCCTGCGCCTTATCGACCGACGGTGTTCCTCTTGGTCTGGGACCAGCCGCCCATGACGGTCGGCCGGGGCAGCTTCCTGACCGAGCTGCTCGAGCGGGCCGGCACCGAGAATCTTTTTGCCGACGTCGCGAGCTCGTCCGCCCCAGTGAGCATCGAGGCCGTCGCGGCCCGGAACCCCGACGTGATCCTGGCCCTCGGCGCGGAGCCACCGGCCTTTCTGAGCCGCCCCGAGTGGCAGGTGGTTCCCGCCGTGCGCGAGCGCCGCCTGGTGCGCGAGGAGGGATCTGAATTCAGTCGGCCGAGCCCCCGGGCGCCGGCGGCCATCCGGGAGTTGCGGGCCGCCCTGCACGAGGCGCTGCAATGAAACGGCTGGGCTTGTTGCTGCTGGTGCCGGTGAGCCTGGTCATCGGCCTGTGGGCCGGCCCGGTCACCTTCACGCCGCTGGAGCTCTGGGACGGGCTGATCCATCCTTACGCCGACGCCGCGGACATCGTGCGCGAGCTTCGGGTGCCCCGCGTGCTGCTCGCGTTTCTGGTCGGAGGAAGCCTGAGCATCGTCGGGGCATCACTCCAGGCGTTGCTCCGCAATCCGCTCGCGGATCCCTATCTGCTCGGTCTGTCCGGCGGCGCCGGGCTCGGCGCCGTGCTGGCCATCGCACTCAACCCCGACTGGCCGTGGGCGGTGCCGGCCGCCGCGTTCGCCGGCGCGACCGGCGCCGTCGCCCTGGTGTACCGGCTGAGCGTGGTGGCGGGTCGCCGCCTCGATCCGCGCGTGCTCCTCCTGGCGGGGGTCGTGGTGGGCTCCTTCGCCGGCGCCATCATGACCACCGTGGTCTCGCTTTCCGAAGCAGCGGAGCTCCGGCGCGCATTCCTCTGGTTACTGGGCGGGTTCGGCGCCTCCTCCTGGCGGGCGGTATGGGTGTTCTCGGCCTACGCGGCGCTGCCACTCGTGCTCCTGTTCCTGAGCGCCCGCTCGCTGGACCTTCTCTCCCTGGGCGAGGAGAGCGCCAAGCATCTGGGCGCGGACGTGGAGCGCAACAAGCGCCTGGTCTATATCGCCACTTCGCTGCTCACGGCCGCCAGCGTCGCGGTGTGCGGGATCGTGGGCTTTGTCGGCCTGGTCGTGCCCCACGCGATCCGCCGCCTGGGGACCCCCATGCATCGCGAGCTCCTGCCGGCGGCGTTCCTCGCGGGCGGTGCCTTCCTCGTGCTGGCCGACGCGCTGGCGCGCACCGTGGTTCGCCCGCTCGAGCTGCCGGTGGGCGCGGTCACCGCGATAGTCGGCGTGCCGCTCTTTGCCCTGCTGCTCCGCCGGAACTACACGTGATCCTCTCCGCGCGTGATCTCGCGGTCCGGTATCCAGGCACCCGCACGTCAGCCCTGGACGGCGTGACGCTCGAGCTCGAGCCGAAGCGCCTGGTGGCGGTCGCGGGGCCGAACGGAAGCGGGAAGACCACATTGGTGCGCGCGCTGCTCGGACTGGTTCCGCTTGAGCGGGGCTCGGCTCAGCTCGACGGCAAGCTGGTGAGCGAATGGCGCCGGGGGTCGCTCGCCCGGGTCGTGGGCGTGGTGGCGCAGCGGGAGGAGGTCGTGTTTCCTCTCACGGTATCGCAGACCGTGATGCTCGGCCGGTATCCCCATCTCGGCCCGCTCGCTCCGATCGGCTTTCAGGACCGCGAGGCGACGCTCAAGGCGCTCCGGCGTTGCGACATCGAGGCTCTCGCCGAGCGGCGGGTCGATACCCTCTCGGGGGGGGAATGGCAGCGGGTCCGGGTCGCCCGCGCGCTGGCGCAGCAGCCTCGCATCCTGGTGCTCGACGAGCCCACGGCTTCGCTCGACGTGCGGCACCAGATGGAAGTGTTCGAGCTGGTCCGGACTCTGGTGACGGACGGACTGGCTGGCCTGGTCGTGACCCACGAGCTCAACCTGGCTGCCCGCTTTGCCGATCGCGTCGTGCTGCTCAATGAAGGCCGGGTCGTGGCCGACGGCACTCCAACCGCGGTGCTCCGGCGCGAGATCCTCACCGACGTGTTTCAGTGGCCGGTTGCCGTCACCACCTGGTCCGACGGGTCACCCCAGGTCATTCCTCTGCGCGTGGGGGAGCAGCCGGCGCCCTAGTCGGCAAAGAGCTGTGGATGCAATGCGGCCGCGAGATGCTCCAGGCTCTCCGCCAGCCGCGGCCCCGATCGGCTGAACAGTCCCACCCCGTCGAACACCGCGATTCGCCCCTCCCCAATGCATTCCAGGCCGCGAACGACCGGCTGAGCAGCCAGCGCGAGGAGATCGGCCCGCGTCCGCTCCGCCGCGAATCCGCAGGAGGCCACGCACAGCACGTCTGGTCGGCTCGCCACGACATCCTCCCAGGCAACGGTCCGGCTGGGTGCGCCCGCCACGCCAAGCACGTCGGTGCCGCCCGCCAGCTCGACCAGCTCGGGGTTCCAGTGGCCGCCCACGATCGGCGGATCGATCCATTCCAGGAACACCACCCGGGGCCGCCGGGCGATGGTTCGCGTCGTCTGGCGGACGCGCGCAAGCCGGGCTCGGAGCGTGGCGACGAGGGCGTCGGCCGCGTGCGCCCGCCCGGTGGCGTGGCCCACAGCCAGAATGCACTCCCACACCTCCGCGAGTGTACGCGGCCCGAGCGTCACGACCCGCGGTGCCAGGCAGGCGGTGCGCAGGGCGGTCGCCACTTCCGCTTCGCCGACAGCGCATACATCGCAGAGATCCTGGGTGAGGACCAGGTCAGGCGCGAGGGCGCGGAGCAGATCGGGTTCGAGCTGGTAGAGCGAGACTCCCCGCGCGAGCGCGTCCCGCACCGCCGAGTCGATCGCACGGCTCGGCGCGTGGAGCGGGATGCGGGTGCGGGTCACTCGAGGAAGCGCCGCCACCGCGGGAGAGTCACACGAGTGACTGATCCCGACCAGCTCGTGCTCGAGTCCCAGCGCGCAGGCGATCTCGGTGGCGCTCGGCAGCAGGGAGACGATTCTCATGCGCCTGGCTCCGGTCGCGGGCCCTCGCGGGGCACCCACCGGGCCACTCGGACCAGCACGCGGTCCCGCTCCGCCGGCGCGAGCACGGCCCAGCGAGCGATCTCTGCAATAGTTCGTCCGCACCCGTCACAAACCTGGTCCGGTCCCAGCCGGCAGGCGGCCTTGCAGGGCGTCGGAATGGGCGACTGCTCACCCATGGTTCGCCGCTGAGCGAAGATCGGCGTACACGAAGCCGTCCCGCTCCACCACCTCGCCGCCTTCGACCGGTACTGGTGACGTGAGCATGGGGCCGGCGCTGACGAAGGTGTGGAACTCTCCGCGCTCCCCGCAGCGATCGACCTCGGCCGGCAGCTCCGCCGCCAGGGCCTGGTCGAGCTCGCGGCCGGCAAAGCGGCGGTCCAGTTGCGCGGGGTCGAGGCAGACGATCGTGGCTCGCACTCCCGCGGCCAGCATCGCATCGAGCAGCTCCCCGGTTGGCTCGTGCCACAGCGGGAACACCGGCTCGAGCCCGGTTCCGGTCAACAGCCGCTCCCGGTAGGCCCGGATGTCCTCCAGAAAAAGATCGCCGAATGCTACGTGGGTGACGCCCCAGATCTCCCGGGCCTGTGCCAAGCCCGCCAGGAACGCGGCCTCGTAGCGGTCGTTGGGGCAGGGCCAGGGCAGGGCGACCTCGAGCAACGGCAGCGCCGCCGAGCGGGCCTGCATCCGAATGAGATCCAGCCGCACGCCATGCATGGCGCTGCGACCGAGCTCGGGCACGACTGAGGTCACCAGGCCGACCACATCGCCGTTGTCGGGGCCACGGAGCTGGTGCAGCGCCCACGCGGCGTCCTTGCCGCCGCTCCAAGAGACCAGAATCCGCCGGCCTGACGGCAACTCAGCGCACCTCCGAAGAAACGCCCACGATTACGGTCCGCCCGGGTGACCTGAAATTGGCTACCTGCTCGTACTGCTCGTCGAACAGGTTCTCGATACGCGCATGAAGCGCGAGCCCGGGCACCACCCCGCGGGGCTGGAGCAGGGTGACTCGGCTGGACAGGTCCACGGTCGTGTAGCCGGCCAGAGTGATCCGTCGGGTCGGGTCGGGAAACTGGGCGAACCTGAGATCGTCCCGACTGCCGATGACGTTGAGCGCAGCTCCCAGTTGGAGCCGCGGATGTACAGCGCCGCTCACCCGCGCTGTCACCGCATGCTCCGGCCGGCGGATCAGCCGCTGCCCATCCACGAACTGGGCATCGGAACCGCTATCGAATCCCGCGTCCGTGACTTTGGTGTGGAGCCAGGTATAGGACGCGCTCGCTTCGACCGGTCCGAGTCGTCGCAACGCGATGCCGGTCTCTATCCCCGACGCGTTGGCTGCGGCGATGTTGAAGAAATTCGGAGCGCCGGGTGCCGGCGGGGCCGAGGCGAACTGGATCAGGTCCCGGAACCGCTGAGAGAACCCGGTCACCGAGAGGGTCACGTGCCCGGCCGCGAGATCCTGCTCCAGGGCAGCCTCGAGATTTCGGGATCGCTCGGGTCTGAGGTCCGGGTTGCCCACCGCGAACGGGCTGGTCGAGTAAGTGTCGAAGAAGGCAGGCTCCTTGAATCCCTTGCCGGCGGACGCCCGGATCCGGGTCGACGAGGTGAGGAAGCCAAGTGCGGCGACCCGGTAGGTCCAGAAGTTCCCGAACCGCTCGTTGTCGTCCAGCCGGCCGCCCGCGGTGAGCTGCACCCGGCGGAGAGGCTGGGCTGTCGCCTGGAGATAGTAGCCCCAGTTGGTGCGGCTCGCCTCGAACGAATCGCTCGAGGGCCCGAAGGCTCCGTCCGAGCGCGAGAAGTCCTGCTCGTGCTCGTCGTCGAACACCACGCCCGAGAGCAGGGTAGTGCTGGGAATTCCCGTGTACATCAACCGTCCATCGACCGTGTTCCGGTCGATCGACGCCTCGCTGGTGCTGAACGCGGTCGATCCCGATCCGGGGGGCGGAGTATCGTCGAAACCGCGCGTCGTCTCGTTCCGGCCGAGCAGGAGCTCGGCCCGCAACCCGGCCGGCAGCGCCTGGGCAATGTCGAGCGAGATCGTGGTCATGCGCTCGGTAGTGAACTGATTGGAGTCCACCGGCGCTCCGGTAAAGTCGGTCGGGAAGTGGAACGCGCCATCGTGAAACCGGACCGAGAGGGTCGCCCGCGTGCTCGTGCTCGCCTGGGCCCGGAGGAATGCGCTCGCGACCGTATTGCGGTACTGGCTGTTGAAGGGGTAGATGCCGTCGCTCGTGAGTCGCGACAGTGAGCCCGACCAGCCGACCCGCTCGCTGCCACCTCGTGCGGACCCCTCCCACCGCACCGTCCCGTAGGTTCCCGCCTCGGCCGAGGCATCGACCGCCAGAGCGCCGCTGCCTCGTCGGGTGATGATCTGAACTACACCGGTCATCGCGTCGGAGCCGTAGAGCACACTGGCGGGGCCCCGCAGGATTTCGATGCGCTCGATGTTGTCCGTGGTGAGCGATCCGAAATCGAACGCCCCGCCGGGGTCGTTCGCCGGCACGCCGTCGATCAGGACCTTGGTGTAGTCGCTCTCGCCGCCCCGCACGAAGAGCGACGTCGCGGCCCCGAATCCACCCCCCTGAACCACCTGCACCCCGGGTACCTGCCGCAAAGCATCGCCCACGAATCGCAGGCCCTGAGCCCGGATCTCGTCGCCGTGGAGCACGGTCAGCGTCGCGGAGACCGATTCCGGGGGGACCGGGTAGCGGGTGGCGGTCACGACCACGTCCGGAAGCGCGGTCGTGTCGCGAGGTTCCTGCGCAGTCAGCGGGGGCGCGGCAAGCGCGAGCCATGCGGCTGCGCCAACCAGCGCGCCGGCCGGTCTCCAGCGAACGGGCATCATCGGGCGAGCTCCTGGGATGATGAGATGGCGACTCGCGCCAGACGCTCCCGGAGCGGGGCGATGGCGGCGAGCGCGCGCGGGGTAGGGCGGGCGAGGGCAGGATCCGAGAGGGCGACCACGCGCCCTTCCCGCACGGCGCGCACTGCCCGCCACTCGGGGCGGCCGAGCAGAGCCGAGGGAGTACCGCCGGCCAGGAGGATCAGGTCCGGATCGCGGGCAGCGATCGCTTCCAGGCTGACCGGGGCGGACGCGCGGGCCACGTCGCCGAAGACGTTGCGCCCGCCGGCGAGCTCCACCACCTCGTGGAGATAGCTCCCGGCTCCCAGTACGAGCGGCGGCGTGGTCCACGCGAGAATGGCCACCCGGGGACCAACGGCCCCGACGGCCGCAGCTTGCCGTGCCCGGACCAGGGCGGACTCGATGGCCCGGGCCAGCGAGTCGGCGGCCCTGGTGTGGCCGCTGGCGGCGCCGAGCAAGCGGGCCGCCCCCGCTAGATCCTCGATGCGGTCGGTTCGCAACGCGAGAACGGGAATGCCCAGCTCGCCCAGCCGGCGGGTTGCGCCATCGTTGAGTCCGGTCGGATAGATCACGACCAGATCGGGATGTCTCGCCAGGACGGCTTCGATGTTGGGCGGAAAGCCGTCGCCGACGCTGGGGCGACGGGTCGCTTCGGGGGGCCAGTCACACCAGCGGGTGCGCGCCACCACCTGCGGACCGGCCCCGATCGCGAAGAGGAGCTCGGTCGTGCTGGGATTCAGGGAGACGATGCGGCGAGCCGGGCGCGGCGGGCGCACGCCAAGCTGGGTCGCGCCCGCCGGACCGCCGGGGCGCAACGCTGCGAGGCCGAGGAGGAGCGGGAGCGCCAGGCGGAGGCCGCTCAATCAAACCGCCCATCCTCGGGGCGCTGAGAATGGGCGGACACTGGCCGAAATGACGGGGCCTGAGTCGCCACCGCTCCCTCCCCCGAGGGGTTGCGTAGTGGCACGAGAGCAGAGGTCTCCTGGCTTCGGGCCCTCACTCGCCTTCCCGGTTGCCCAGTGGCGTCGTGAGCGAGGATTGTGCGCCCGTTACAGTGGCGGGGCCGCGCCGGATTCGCACCGGCTTCCGAGCATCTGCGCTCGTGAGTGATGAATCGGTTGTACGACCGGGACATGATAGGAGACCTGGCGGGCGAGGGCAAGTGGGGGGCTTAAGTTTCCCATCATGCCCCTGGTCGCCACCCCCGCCATCATCCTTACCACGCTTCGCTACAGCGAGACTTCCAAAATCGTGCGCCTCGCGACTCGGGACATCGGCGTGCAGAGCGCGATCGCCAAAGGGGCGCTCCGGCCCAGGAGCCGCTTCGGCGCCGCCCTCCAGGTGTTGAGCAATGGGCAGGCCCAGCTCTACATGAAAGACACCCGCGAGCTGCACACCCTGGCGGCGTTCGACGTGGCTCACGTGCCGCTGGGACTCGCAGCCGACCTCGACCGCTACGCGGTCGCCACCGCATTGGCCGAAGTCATGCTGCGGTTTGCGCCGGCGGACCCCCATCCCGACAGCTTCACCGTGTTGCACGAGACCCTGGCCACGCTCGAAGGCGTCCCCTCGGCCGAGCTTCCCGCCACTGGCCTGCGCTCTATGTGGCGGCTGGTCAGCGCTCTCGGCTTCGCCCCCTCGTTGGACGCGTGCGCGCTGTGCGGGACGTTCACTCCGCCTGCGGGCGACGTCGCTTTCAGCACCGCCGAGGGGGGGATCCTGTGCGGTGGCTGCGCCGGTCCCCACGCCGCCACCCGGCTGCCTGAGCGCGCCCGGTGGGACCTCTCCGCGCTGCTCGACCTCACCTGTCCGTTGCCGTCGCTGGACCCCCCGCACTTCGCGGCTCACCAGCGTCTGCTCGCCCGCTACGTTCGCTACCATCTCGGCGAGGGCATCGAGCTGCCCGCGCTCGAGTTCTGGACCCGCCGCCCCTGGCTGACCGCGTGATCGTCGGCACCGCGGGTCACATCGACCACGGCAAGTCAGCGCTCGTCACCGCCCTCACGGGACATCCGGTCGACCGGCTGGTTGAAGAGCGCCGCCGGGGCATCACGATCGACCTCAACTTCGCGCCGCTCGACCTGGGAGAGGGGATCTTCGGCGGAGTGGTCGACGTGCCCGGACACGAAGATTTCGTGCGCACCATGGTGGCCGGTGCCTCAGGCTTCGATCTGGCCCTGCTGGTCGTTGCGGCCGACGAGGGCGTCATGCCCCAGACCGAGGAGCACCTGGCCATCCTCGAGCAGCTCGCAATTCCGCTGGGTGTGCCGGTGGTTACCAAGGCCGATCTGGTCGAGCCCGATTGGCTGGAGCTGGTGGTCGCGGAGCTGGCGGAACGGCTGCGCCGCTCGCCGGTCCAGTTCGATCCGCCGGTCGTGGTCTCGGCCGTGACCGGGCAAGGCCTCGATGATCTGCGGGCTCGACTGCGCGCCCACGCGGCGCGACTGGCGCCCCGCTCGCGAGTGGATGCGTTTCGGCTTCCGGTCGATCGCGCCTTCTCCGTCGCCGGCGTCGGCACCGTGGTCACGGGTACCGCGTGGTCGGGCTCGATCGCGGTCGGCGATCCGGTGCGACTCCTGCCGGGAGACCTCGAGGGCCGGGTTCGATCGATCGAGACCCACGGCCGGGCAGTCGAGCGGGCCGAACCCGGGTCCCGCACCGCCCTCGGCATCGCCGGAATCGAGCGGGCCCAGGTGCGCCGCGGCCATGTAGTCGTTGCACCCGACGTTCCCTGGTCCGCCACGGGGGCGCTCGACGTCGAGATCGCGCTGCTGCCGACCGCGCCTCGGCCCCTGGTCGGGCGGACCCGCGCGCGCCTTCACCTCGGCACCGCTGAGGTCATGGTCCGGGTCCAGCCACGTGCGCCGATCCCGCCCGGCGGGCGCGGGCTCGCGCGGCTCCGGCTCGAGACCCCGGTCGTGGCCCGGGGGGGTGATCGCTTCGTGCTGCGCAGCTGGAGTCCGATGACCACGATCGGCGGCGGCCGGATCCTGGATCCGCTGCCGCCGGCCCGTAGAGCCACCTGGCCCGACGACCTCGCCGCACCCGAGCCGGCCCGCCGGCTGCGGGCCCTGGTGGAGCGGCGGCCATTCGGAATCGACGCGGCCGCGGCTCCTATCCTCTCCGGAGCTGCGGTCGGCGCCGGTCTCGATCAGCCGCTACCCGATGGCGCGGTCTGCACAGTGGGCACCCGACTCGTCGCGGTCGCGATTCTGGAGCGCGCGACCGATGCCGCGGTGCGTCTGGTGGACGAGTTCCACCGTCGGCACGCGGCGGAGCGGGGGATGCCCCTCGAAACCCTGCGGCGGGCGCTTCGAGTCCCCGAGTGGGTCGCGGAAGCCGCGATCGAACGAGCCGTGCGGTCCCGAGCCCTCACCCTGGACGGCGGAATTGCTCGGCTGGCGGGCTTTACGCCCAGGGTCGAAGGCGGTGAGCCGGAGGTTCAGCGCCTCATCCAGATCCTCCAGACCGCCGGGCTCATGCCGCCGAGCGTGGCCGAGCTGGAGCGGGAAACGGGGCGCCGCGATGTCGCCGCGACCTTGCGACTGGCGGCTGGTCGTGGGCTGGTCGAAGCGGTCGAGCGCGATCGATATTACGCTATCGAAGCGCTCCACCGGTTTGCCGAAACCGTGCGGGAAATCGGGCGCGCGGGCGAGATCCAGCCGGCCGCGGTCCGCGAGCGCCTGGGTATCAGCCGCAAGTACCTGATCCCGCTGCTCGAGTGGGCCGATGCCAGGGGCATCACCGTGCGCGCTGGCGAGACGCGACGGCTTGGTCGCGCCGCACATTAGCGCTGCAAGGGCCCCGTGTTCATGTCGTTTTCCTTGACACGGTACTTCGCGCGTGGGCATATTCCGCGACCCTCACCCCACGAAGAACCCGGTTTCGTCCCCATTAGCCCGGAGGTGCTGCCACCGGTCAACCCTTGGTTCGACAGGAGTCTCCATGGTCCGCTTCAGGTGGGCGGGGTGGTGGCTCGGTCTGATGGTGGGTGCAGGCTCGCCAGTGGCTGCTCAGGTGTTAGCTCCTGCGCCGAAGGTCGAGCTGGAGGACTTCTACCCCAATCCGTTGGGCGCGGCGACGACGATGCCGTTCAAGATCAGTCCGGAGATGTGCGTTCGAGGTCATCAACCCGTCGTCAGCCTGCGTATCTTCAATTCTTTGGTGCAAGTGGTCGCGATCCCGGTGCTCGTGTCCGGCGGCGGACAGCCGATCGATTTCGTCCGACTAACCTGTGGAGAGCATCAGGCGTACTGGGACGGGAAGTACCGCGACGGAAAACGCGAAGCAGGTGCGGGCGTCTACTACTACCAGTTGACCGTAGACGGTGAGCGGTACACCCGGAAGATGGTGGTCCTGCGACGCATCTCGCCGCAACACTAAAAAGCAGTAAGAAGTGAGAAGTGAGAGGTAAGAGGGGGGCCCCGGTGCAGGGGTACCCCCTCTTACTTCTTACCTCTCACCTCTTACTTACTTCCTGCCATTCTGGCAGCACTTCCGGGTATCCCCCTTGCCAATCGCCGCGCCGGATCTAATGCTAGAAATCTTTCCCCGGCATCACCGTCGCCGGGCGGCAACGTGAGGAACCGATGATCCGACCCGAACGCCTGACCATCAAAGCCCAGGAAGTCTTCCGCGACGCGGGCGACGACGCCCGCCGCCGGGGCAATCCCGTCATCAACGACGCCCACCTGTTCGCCGCGCTGCTGGCGCAGGACGAGGGCGTGGTGCAGCCGCTGCTCCAAAAGGCGGGGCTCAACGTGGCCCAGCTTCGCGAGGCGACCGAGCGGGAGGTCGCCCGGTTCCCGACCCAGTCCGGCGGGGCCGAGCCGACGTTCAGCCGGGAGCTGAACCGGGTCTTCAACCGGGCCGAGCAGGAGGCCAAGAGTCTCGGCGACGCCTACGTGTCTACCGAGCACCTGTTGCTGGCGTTGCTCGAAGAGAAGGGGACCACCGCCCGCGCACTGCTCAGCGCGCAGAACATCTCGGCCGACGATTTGCGCACTGCCCTCGAGGCGGTGCGCGGATCGCACCGCGTCACCGATCAGGCGCCCGAGACCCAATACCAGGCGCTTGAGCGCTACACCCGCAACCTCACTGACCAGGCCCGCAAGGGAAAGTTGGATCCGGTGATCGGACGGGACGAGGAGATCCGCCGGGTCATGCAGGTGCTGTCCCGCCGGACCAAGAACAATCCCGTGCTGATCGGAGAGCCGGGCGTCGGCAAGACCGCCATCGTCGAGGGCCTGGCGCAGCGCATCGTGAACGGTGACGTGCCCGACTCGCTCCGCAACAAGGAGCTGGTCGCGTTGGACATCGGCCAGCTGCTGGCCGGCGCCAAGTACCGCGGCGAGTTCGAGGAGCGGCTCAAGGCCGTGGTGAAAGAGCTGACCTCGAGCGAGGGACGCTTCATCACCTTCATCGACGAGCTGCACACCATCGTCGGCGCCGGAGCGGCCGAAGGCGCGGTCGATGCGAGCAACATGCTCAAGCCGCCGCTGGCCCGGGGCGAGCTGCACGTCGTGGGCGCGACCACGCTCGACGAGTACCGCAAGCACGTCGAGAAAGATCCGGCTCTCGAGCGGCGCTTCCAGCCGGTGCTGGTGGGTGAGCCCAGCGTGACCGACACCATCGCCATCCTGCGCGGGCTCAAGGAAAAGTACGAGGTGCACCATGGCGTGCGGATCACCGACAACGCGCTGGTGGCCGCCGCGACCCTGTCCGACCGCTATATCGGCGACCGCTTCCTGCCCGACAAGGCGATCGATCTGGTCGACGAAGCAGCCAGCCGCCTCCGCATCGAGATCGACAGCCTGCCCCAGGAGATCGACGAGGTCGAGCGGCGCATTCTGCAGCTCGAGATCGAGCGGCAGGCGCTGCTCAAGGAAAAGGACCGGGCCGCCGTCGAGCGTCGCGAGGCGCTGGAGCTGCAGATCGCCGAGCTCAAGGAGGCGAGCGCGGGGATGAAAGCGCAGTGGCAGTCGGAAAAGGCGGCCATCCAGGAGATTCAGACCCGGAAGGTCGAGGTAGAGCAGCTGCGGAACGAGGCCGATCAGGCGACCCGGAAGGGCGATCTCCAGCGGGCCGCCGAGCTCCGCTATGGCCGTATCCCCGAGCTCGAGCGCGAGCTCGAGGCCCGCGAGAAGCGGCTCCAGGAGGTCCAGGCCAAGGCCAAATATCTGAAGGAAGAGGTGGACGCGGAGGACATCGCCGAGATCGTGGCCAAGTGGACCGGGATCCCGGTGACCAAGATGCTCGAGTCCGAGCGCGAGCGCCTCACCAAGCTCGAGGCCGAGCTCGCGCAGCGGGTGGTGGGACAGGAACCCGCCGTGTCCGCGGTCGCCAACGCCGTGCGGCGGAGCCGCGCCGGCCTGCAGGACCCCAATCGGCCCACCGGCTCGTTCATCTTTCTCGGGCCCACCGGAGTGGGGAAAACCGAGACCGCGCGGGCGCTGGCCGAGTTTCTCTTCGACGATGAGCGGGCCATGGTGCGGCTCGACATGTCGGAGTACATGGAGAAACACTCCGTCGCGCGAATGATCGGCGCTCCTCCCGGCTACGTGGGCTACGAGGAAGGAGGCCAGCTGACCGAGGCGGTGCGGCGGCGTCCCTACAGCGTCGTGCTCTTCGACGAGATCGAGAAGGCCCACCCGGACGTGTTCAACGTGCTGCTCCAGATTCTCGACGACGGCCGGCTCACCGACAGCCAGGGGCGGGTGGTGGACTTTCGCAATACGGTCATCATCATGACCTCCAACATCGGGAGCCAACTGATCGTGGATGCGGGCGCTCAGCCGAGCGAGGCCGCCTGGGACCGGCTCGAGCAGCGGGTGCGCGACGAGCTCCGGAACTACTTCCGGCCCGAGTTTCTGAATCGGGTGGACGACGTGATCGTCTTCCATCAGCTGAGCCGGGAGCACATCCTGCGAATCGTCGAGCTCCAGTTGCGCCACCTCGAGCGGCTGCTCGCCGACCGCCACCTCGGGCTCGAGGTCTCGGCGGAGGCCCGGCAACTCCTCGCCGAGCAGGGGTACGATCCGGTCTTCGGGGCCCGGCCCCTCAAGCGGGCCATTCAGCGGCTGCTGCAGAATCCTATTGCGCTCGAGCTGTTGGAGGGACGCTACGGTGCGGGTGACGTCATTCGGGTGGAGCGGCAAGGTGATGGATTGCGGTTTTCCCGCCGTTCCGGCGTGGCGGAGCTGGTGAGTGCGTAGGGGCCAGCCTTCGCCGGGCGACCTCGCCGGCATCGAAGGCGCCCTGCGGCTCGCCCTCGCCGCCTCGGTGCGAGATGAGGTGCCGGTGGGCGCGATCATCGTCCGCGAGGGCGAGATCCTGGCGGAGGCCCACAACGAGATGGTGCACCGGGGCGACCCCACCGCCCACGCGGAGCTGCTCGCCATCCAGCGAGCGCTCGCCAAGGTGCGCACCGACCGCCTCAGCGATGCGAGCTTGTTTGTGACGCTTGAGCCGTGCGCCCAGTGTGCCGGCGCCATGGTGCTCGCGAAGATCAGTCGGGTCGTGTTCGGAGCCTACGACCAGCGGGCCGGAATGGCCGGGTCGATCTTCGATCTCCTGCGGCATCCCGCCTTGAACCACGGGGTGGAGGTGGTGGGCGGTGTGATGGCGGAGGAGTGCGGGGCGGTGCTGAAGCGGTTCTTCATGGCCCGGCGATAAACGACGCGCCGGTGTGACCCCCGAGGCGCCGGCCCTGCGCGTGGGGGTCATCGGCTGCGGGCGCGTCTTCGAGCGCTTCCACCTTCCGGCACTCGCGCGCGAGCCGGGCGTTCGGCTGATCGCGGTTTCCGACGCCGATCCCGCGCGGCTCGCGTGGGCTCGCACCCGGCTGCCTGAATGCCTCGCCGTTGCGTCCGCCGATGAGCTGCTTGCCGCCCGCCCGGATGCAGTGCTCCTGCTTACCCCGCCACCCACGCACGCCCCGCTCGCGCGCGAGGCGCTCGCCGGCGGCATCGCCGTGCTGGTCGAGAAGCCGATGGCGCTGAGCGTTGACGAGGCCGGGGCGATGGTCGGCGCCGCGCGGACGGCGCCCGCCCTGCTTCAGGTCGGATTCACCCGCCGGTTTCGCGAACCGTATCGGCTGCTGCGCGAGGCGCTCGCGTCGTCCAGCGCGCCCGCCTGGGTCAGCTTCGAGCTGGCCTTCCCGACCGCCCCGTGGGGCGCACACGACGGGTTCCTCGGCGACGACAGCCGAGGCGGAGGCGTGCTCGACGACGTATTCTCCCACCAGGCCGACCTGCTTCGCTGTGTGCTCGGTCGCGAGTTGCGGCGGGTACGAGTCGCCGCGCACCATGCCGGAAGAGCGGAGGTCGAGGTGGAGCTCGATGACGGGTTGGTCGCCCGCTGCGTGGCGGCGCACGGGTCCTACACCGAGCTGTTGCAGGTAGGCGTTGCGGACGGCACTGCGCTCACGGCGAGCGGCAGTGCCTTCCGGCGCCGCCGGTCCGGGGGCGGACGCTTCGCTGCGCGGCTCGCCGACCGCGTGGCGCTCGCCCGCGACAAGCTGTTCGGCCGGACCGGAGCGACCGCCGAGAGCTTTGCGCAGCAGCTCCGCGATTTCGTGGGTGCGGTTCGCGGCGCTCCGGCGACCGGAGCGACCGGCGACGACGGCTACGCGGCGGTAGCTGCCGTGGCCGCGTGCCGCCGGAGCGTGAAGACCGGAACTTGGGAGCGGGTTGCCTAGCCGCCGACGAGCGATGGAAGAACCTTGCCCGCGAGCGGTACGCCGGCGCGAGCACCGAGCCTCGCGAGCACGGTCGGAGCGAGGTCGAGAATGTCCGCGCCGGCCTCGAGCGAGCTGCCCGGCGCGATCCCGGGGCCGCACGCAATCAGAAAACCGGTCGCGCGGTGGTTGCCGCTCCGCCCGTTCGGGATCCGGCCCGGCGTGGCCCGCTCGATCCGCCCCAGCGCCGCCGATTCTATCGCCTCATGGGGCGCGCCCGACGACTCCGCCCAGCGGATGATGAGGTCGGGCAGGCGGTCCGACCGCTCGCCCGCCGGAAAGGCGTCGCGGGTGCGGCACACCTCGGTCACCAGCCGTTCGCCGGTGCTGGCGTCGCGGAAGGAGAGGAGGCCTGAGGAAATCCGCTCGCAGAGGGCGTCGTACTCCGAAGGCGCGACGATGCCTAGCGGCTCCCGCCCGGCGAGATTCACCCGGGCGTACCCGTTGAGGTCGGCGCGGAGAGTGAACGCGGGGGTGGACGACCAGTCGGTGCCGCCGGTCGCCCAACGGGTCATGATCCGGTCCTTGAGTGCCGAGGGCACCGCGTTGGTGAGCCGGCGGCGCACCGGGAGCGGAATCGCCTCGCCCATTCGCCGGAGCAGGCCGCGCCTGGGCCTGGCTGCCTCCGGTCCGTGGAGGACCCGCGCGAGCATGTCGTCCAGCAGGTCCACCCGCGCTGAGTTGACCATCATCCCATGCAGCGCGAAGGCGAAGATCGTCGCGTCCGGCGCCGCGGCTACCAGCCGTCCGACCGCATGGTCGACCGCACGGTACAGCTCGCGCAGCGCACCGTCGTACCACTCGCTCAGGTCGGATGGGACGGGACCATCCACACTGGTTCGGTCCCAGAACCGGTGGCCGCCGCGGTGCAAGGCACCGAAGACCGCGATGCCGAGATCCCAGGGCCGCTCGAGCAGCCAGGTCGCCACTTCGGCGGACCGGCGGGTCAGCGTCACCAGCTCTTCGTGCAGCTCGCGCAAACTCGCCAGCGGCGCGCGGCCGTATTCGTCCGTTCGAATCGGCGAGTCGCCCCAGCGCTCGCGGATGTGCACCAGTACGTCGGCCGGGTAACTCCCAGGGGGGACCAGCTTGTCGTGGCTTCCCCAGCCGGTGGTCTCGACTCCGTCGAACGGCTCGGTGCCGGGAGTCATCGGCACGTCGTGCACCACGGCGGTGACACCCGGGCCGAGCGTGCGCCAGAACGGGCGGACCGGGAGCCAGTCGGCGGCGGGCGCGGCGAATGCCATCCGCTCCTGGCGCCACTGGAAGTCGTGGTAGATGCCGTGATCTGATGGCGGCCGGCCGGTGTAAAACGTGGGCCACGGGGACCCGGTGAGATACCGTGCCGCGGTCGAGAGCGGGCCCCAGGCGCCTGCCGCTTTGAGCGCCGCGAGCGCGGGCATGGTACCGTCGGTGGTCCAGCGGTCTACCAGCTCGATATCGGCGGCGTCGAGGCCGATGAGGAGAACACGGCGATGGGTATCGGGCATGGAGGGGGAATAAGTGCCGCCCCGGATCTGCGTCAAGGTGACGAGCTGCTGGTCGTGCTGGTGCTCAGCCACGACAAGCGGGAGGATACGCTGCGTTGCCTGGCGAGCGTTGCGGCGCTGCGGTACCGGCCGCGCGAGGTAGTGGTGGTGGACAACGGCTCCGCGGACAGCTCCGCCGACGCGATCGCGGCCGCCCATCCCGGTGTCCACCTGGTGCGGAGCGCCGACAACCTGGGCGCCGCCGGCGGGCGGAACCTGGGGATTCGCTACGCGGCGCGCTTTCCATGGTCCTACCTTCTGTTGCTCGACGACGACGCGCAGGCCGATGAGCAGCTGGCCGACGCCCTCGTCGCGGCCCTCCGCGCCGACCCGAAGGCCGGCCTCGCCACACCCAAAGCCTATCGCACGGATCTACCCGGCGTCATCGCATCGGCGGGCGGTATGCGCATCCAGCTCGGGCGGGGGTCGATCGTCGACATCGGGGCCGGTCAGCGCGACACCGGCCAGTTCGACCGGCCAGGCTACGTTGACTCGTGCGTCGGGTTCGCGGTCCTGATCCGCCGGGACGCGCTCGACGCGGTGGTTGGGCTCGACGAGGCGTACAACCCGTACGGCTGGGAGGAGGTGGACCTCTCGCTCCGCGCGCGGCGTGCGGGGTATGCCATCCGCTACGTGCCGTCGGCGATTGCGTACCACGCCGGCGGGATTCGCGGCCGCGGCCGGCCGGTGCCGGAGTACGAGCGCGGCAAGACGGCAAACTACCTGCGCCTGATGCGGCGCCACGCGACTCCGCTCGAGTGGCTGGGCTTTGCGGTTGCGGCGCCCGCGCGCGCCGTCGTGCTTCTGATCCGGGACCTGGCCCGCGGCGAGTGGCGCGCGGCCGCGGCCCGCGTGCGGGGCGTGATCGATAGCGCGCGTAGTGGCTGACGGGCGGGCTCTCCCATCTGCTCCCCATTCTGTGTAAACTTCGGGCCCGAAACCAGTTGAGCAGGTCCGGGACAGGTGTCCGAGTGGCTGAAGGAGCCGGTCTCGAAAACCGGTAAGCTCGTAAGGGCTTCGAGGGTTCGAATCCCTCCCTGTCCGGTGATACAAGTAAGAAGTGAGAAGTGAGAGGTAAGAGGGGGGCTCCTTCGCATGGGAGCCCCCCTCTCACCTCTCACCTCTTACCTCTCACCTTCTACCTGTCACCCTTTCCCATGCCTCTCTCCCTCGCGGACCGTCTGGCCGGCTGTCTCGTCGGCCAGGCCGTGGGCGACGCCGTCGGCTTCGTGGTCGAAGGCGAGCCTCCCGGGCAGGCCGCCGCCTATGTGTCTGAGTGGGTCCGCGCCGGCCGGGCCGACCAACGAGGCCGCGATTCGTTTCCGTTCGGTCAGTACTCGGATGACACCCAGCTCGCGAGGGAGCTGCTCCTGGTTTTCCGCGATACCGGGCAGCTCGATCCGGCGCAGTTCGCCGCCCGGCTCGCGGACCTGGTCCGCCGCGACGTTCTGATAGGCGCCGGGGCCGGCACCCTGGCGGCGGCCAGGCGCCTCCTGCTCGGCGTTCCCTGGACCGAAGCCGCGACGCCCCCTCCCTATGCCGGCAACGGAGCTGCAATGCGAGCCGGCCCCATCGGGCTCCTTGCGCCGGGCCCCGATGAGCTGGTGCGGCTGGCGCTGCTCCAGAGCCGGGTCACCCACGCCGACCCCCGTAGCGGCGCCGGGGCGGTCGCAGTTGCGGGCGCCGTCGCCCTTGCCACCCGGCCCGGGCCGATCAGCCGGGAGGGGTTTCTGGACGACCTCGCCGGGCTGGTCGCACGGGCCGACCTGGCGTTCGCGGGGGCGGTTCGAGGCCTGGCGGGATGGGGCGGGCTCGACCCTGAGGAGGCCCTGACTGAGCTGCATCGCCAGCGATTCGATCCCGAAGCGCCCGGTCACTGGCGCGGAATCACGGGCCACGTGGGGCCGAGCGTGCTGTGGAGCCTCTACGCGTTCCTGCGAGCTCCCGAGGACTATGGGGAGGCGGTCTGGACCGCGATAGCGGCCGGCGGCGATACCGATACCACCGGAGCCATGACGGGGGCTGTGAGCGGCGCGCGACTGGGGCCCGCGGCCCTGCCGGCCCCGCTGGTCGCGCGAGTCACGGACCGCGGCGAATGGGGCGCGGGGGCGCTGATCGCGCTCGCGGAGGCGTGCGCTGCACGCCTCGGGACCGCTGGTTCCAGGGGGTGAAAGTCGTCGCAGAGACCGAGTGCGCGCGGGTCGCGGATGTTGCGGTCCTGCTTGGGGCTATCGAGTGTTTCCGGGGGGAACGGCCGCGCGTGTTTCGCGCTGCGACAGCGTGCATGTGGGTGTTGCAGAACCGTCATATGACGGATAGATTGGGTCGGCTCAAACGAGCGAGCCGCGCCGTCGCGCCCGTTGTTCACGCGCACGGCAGGCTTATGAGTCGCACTGAATGCGTCGCTCGAGGGGTTCATCCCCCCGCCATCTTCAATGACGACAGCCAGGCATATCGCATCGGGACCGGGCGCCGGTTCGTCCTGCATTCGCAGGCGACCGGAGGCGTAGGCCCGCACGTATCAGCGTGGCGGCATCTCTGTAGATGCCGACACCCGATGAAGGGTTGCACCGGCAATAAACGCAGGTCCAGCCAACGAATCAGGTCCGGCAGTAGGGGCCGCGCTCCCTTGGCGCGGCGTCGTTAGCGCCGGGAGAGTGTTCCCGCCGGTGGGGTAGGCCGGCGGGAATGATGTGCGCAAGCGCTGGTTTGGATGCGCGAGCGCAAGTCTGTTCTCACGAATCACAGGCTTTCAAATCTGTGGAGGAGGCATGATAACAGCACTTCGTGGGTTCTTCGCGAGCGCTGCGGCCGTCGCGTTGCTCCCGCTGTGCGCGGCGGCCCAACAGCCGGCCGTCGTCACCGGGCACGTGACAGCTGAGGGTGGGCGCCCAATCGCGAACGCATCAGTGGCAATTCAGCAGCTCGGGGTGGGATCGAACACACGCGACGACGGCGCCTATACCATTCTGGTGCCGGCAGCGCGAGTGACGGGTGAGCAAGTGGCGCTCACAGTACGCGCGATCAATTACAAGCCGCAAACCGCCCAAATCACTCTCTCCCAGGGCCAACTCACCCAAGACTTCACGCTCGCCGCCAATCCGCTTCAGCTGGGTGAAGTCGTGGTGACCGGCGCGGGCACCACCTCCGAGGTGGAGAAGCTGGGAACGGTCCGCAACTACGTGGACTCGACGGCGATCGTCCACGCGCAGGAACAGAACCTGGTTAACGCGCTGGCGGCCAAGGCGCCCAACGTGTCGGTGGTCTCGTCGTCCGGCGATCCCGGCGCGTCGTCGTACATCCAGATCCGGGGCCTCACCACGATTCAGGCCGGCGATGGGCAGCCGTTGTTCGTGGTGGACGGGGTTCCCGTAGGGAACAGCACGGACTACGCCAATGCGTCGCAGCTGGCTTTGAATGGCGGCACCACCTTCCCGCCGAACCGGCTGCTCGACATCAATCCCAACGACATTGAAAATGTCGAGATTCTCAAGGGCGCATCCTCCGGGGCGATCTACGGGTCGCGGGCTGGCCAGGGCGTGGTGTTGATCACGACCAAGCACGGCCGGTCAGGCCAGACGCGCTACTCACTCCGGAGCACGTGGTCGCTCGACCAGCACACCCAGCTCCCCGCGCTCCAGCGAACGTTCGACCACGGCCTCGGCGGGGTCCTGCCGAGTTGCGTGCCCGGGCCTGACTCGCCGGCCCCGGACCCGAACAACCTGAACTGCTTCGCCACCGGCAGTAGCTGGGGCCCACCGATTGCGGCCGGGACGCCGACCTTCGACCACGCGTCCGACATTTTCAAGGACGGCTTCACCACCGACAACGCGCTCAGCGTGTCGGGTGGCAGCGAGCGCACCCAGTACTTCCTGTCCGGTGGTTACAGCTACGACCGCGGCATCGTAGTGGGCGACAACAATCACTACCGCCGGATCTCGGTCCGGGCCAACGGTACCCAGGCCATTACCGACCGGCTGAAGGTCGGAGCCAACATCGCCTACAGCAACGGAACCGGCGGGTTCGTCCAGAGCCGCAACAGCACGGCCGGCCTGCTCCTAGGCGCGTGGCGCACGACCCCGACCTTCAACAACCTGCCGTTCCTTGACCCGGTCTTTGGACTCCACCGGAGCTATCGGTTCCCCAACCCGGGGCCGGGGTCGGAGCAAGGCAGTCGCGTGTACGACAACCCCTTCTTCACGGCGAACGCAAACCCGGCCACCACTGATGTCGCCCGCACCTTCGGCGGGATCAACGCGGAATGGTCCGCATTCCACTGGCTCAAGATCAACGAAAACCTGGGATACGACTACTCCAACGACGAGCGGTTCCAGTCGTGGGCCTGGTCCAACTCGAACGGCTCCCCTCCGGCCGGCGTGCAGGGCGTGGGTGGCGTCAACGCGGGCTACATTCGAAACACCCAGGTCGACAACACCCTCACCGCGACGGCGACCTACAGCCTGTCGGCCAGCTTCAAGGGAACGCTGACCGCCGGACAGGACCTGAATTCCCGTACGTTTGCCGACCGGGAGACGCTGGGCGCTTTCCTCATTACCCCCCAGCCGTTCAACCTGGCGAACACGTCGACCGTCGACCTGCCGGCGAATGACGCCTATACCAAGATCCACACCGAGTCGTATTTCGGGCAAGCGACGCTCGACCTGTGGGAGCAGCTCTTCCTGCAGGGCGCCATCCGAAACGATGGTGCTTCGAGCTTCGGGGCTTCCAGCCGGCACAATTGGTTCCCCAAAGGGAGCGCGTCATGGTTGTTCTACCGTGGCGCACAGGGACAGGGCGGGGGCAAGTTCCTGAGCTATGGCAAGCTTCGCGCAGCGTACGGGCAGAGCGGCACCCAGCCGCCTCCCTACCTGCTTGGCGGCAACTTCGTCTCGCAGCCGCTGAACGACGGCGGCTTTGGCCCGATCAGCTCGACCCAGATCGCCGGCCTCGGCGGCTTGATCACGAACTTCAATCTGCCAACCCAGGTCCTGGGCCCCGAGCGGGTGAAGGAGTTCGAGGCCGGGATCGACCTCGGCTTCTGGGGCGACAAGGCCGATCTCAGCGTCACGCACTACCGGCAGAACTCGGAGGACGTGATTCTGCAAATTCCCGTGGCTACCAGCACGGGCTATTTCAACGTGGCGGCCAACGCGGCCTCGCTCCAGAACCGCGGGTGGGAAGTCACGCTCAACCTGCGGCCGATCAACGCCAAGAGCTTCGGTTGGGATGTCGGTCTCCAGTGGGCCCGGAACCGGGGCATCACCACGGCGCTCGCGCCCGGGCTTAAGTTCTATCAGTTCCCGTTGAGCGGCGGCGGCAACGGCGCGGGTCTCGCTGTCGGTGGCGTTGCCCAGCCTGGCGAACCGATCGCCGCGTACCGCGGGACCGACTTCGTCCGCTGCGGTCGGGGCCTTGCGGTGAACGGCGTCGACATCGACCACACTGGGGGGCAGTGCCAGGGTGCGCCGACCGGGGCGCTCTATCTGGACGACACCGGTTTCCCGGTCGAGGATCTCGACAACACGTATATCCTTGGCGATCCGAACCCCGACTGGACCGGCTCGGTCCGGACCAACTTCCGGATCGGGAAGCTCTCGCTCGGCGGCCTGCTTGACGTCCGGGCCGGCGGGATTGCGTACAACGGAACCAAGGGCGCGCTGCAGAACTTCGGCACCGCGCAGATCACGGCAGACACTCGCAATGCGGCGCCGGTGGCCTTCGGCACCGACTATTACCCGGTCACGGGGAACGCCGACGAGTTCGTCAACCCCACCCATTCGGTTGCCGGACCGGGCGTGAATCTTAAAGTCCCGCTGGATCAGAGCTGGTGGCAGGGTGAGGCCAGCATCTTCAACGGGGTCGATGCCACGTTTCTCGAGCCGGGCCATTTCGTGAAGCTTCGTGAGGTGTCGGTGGGATACACGTTTGATCAGCCGTGGGTGGGCCGCTCACTCGGCTTCAGCTCAATCGAGCTGCGGGTCGCGGGGCGGAACCTGCATAGCTGGAACGGCTACACTGGTGTGGATCCAGAGACGTCGCTGCTGGGCGCCGTGAGCCCGGTCCGGGGCCTGAACTACTTCAACAATCCCCAGGCCCGGTCGTGGACTTTCTCGCTCACCCTCAACCGCTAGCGGCTGACGCCTAACAGGAGACCATCACATGCGAAAGTTCCACAGGGTGGTGCTCGGCCTGGGCCTCGCGTTCAGCGCGGCCGGGTGCAGCGACTACCTCTCGGCTCCGGACGTGACCACGGATCCGACCAAAGTGACCTTGCTCAAGAGCGCTGGGCCGCTGTACATCGGCATCCAGGAAGCGGGTCCACCCCAGCGGGAGGGCGGGCTGGGGCGGTTCCCCGCCTTGTACATCCAGCAGGTCGCAGGTATTGCCCGCCAGCAGCTCGGATACGATCTGTATCAGGCCAAGCCGGCGGACTTGGACCCGTATTTCACCTCCGTGTTTGGCGCCACCAACACCTTGAACGGGGGTGGCGGGCTGCTCGACATCCATAAGGTGCAGCAGCTCGGCCGCAAGAGCGGCGACTCGCTCTACATCGGCATCGCCAAGGTATACGAGGCGCTCTACATGGGCCTCGCAGCCGATCAGTTCGGCGACATTCCCTACCGCGAAGCCGCGGATTCGACCAAGCTCACGCCGCACTTCGATCCCCAGTTACAGGTTTACGGTGATCTCCAGGCGCAGCTTGACTCGGCCATCCTCTTCCTCACGGCCGCAGGGCCCACTAATCTGGGTCCCTCGGGCGCAGTCCAGAACCCCGAGTTGATCTACCAGAACCGTGCTGCAGATCCAAATCTCCTCCGCGCCATCTATACCAAGGTGGCCCATTCACTCAAGGCCCGCCTCTACATGCATACCGCCGAGGCCGATCCCACCGCGTACGCCAAGGCACTGGCGGAGGTGCCGCTTGGCATCGCGGATCCCACCGGGGCCGACGATTTCCTTTGGTTCCACGATGCGTCGCCCCAGGGGAACAACATCTGGTGGCAGTTCAATGCGGCGCGCGCCGGCGACCTCGGACCGGGGGCAGCGATCGTCGAGATCGAAAAGCGGCGGGTCTTGGCGGGGATCGAGCCGACGGACACCTTGCTCGGGCTCTACTTCACCCGGACATCGAGCGGCACCTTTGCTGGGTCGCGTCCGTCGGCAGCCGTCATGACCACGAATGGCACGATCTACAACGGCGGGGGAAACCCGGCCGGCGAGTTCTCGGGCTTCAGTCCGTTATTCGACGGCGCGACGCCGCCAGGCGATTTCCGTCAACCGGAGCTCACCTACGCCGAGACCCAGCTCATCGGGGCCGAGGCGGCGTTGGCGACCGGGAACGCCGCACAGGCGCAGATCTATTTCGACGCTGCGCGGGCCAACCGGACCTACGGCTCGAGCGCCGGTAGCATACTCACACTGCCGGCTGCGCCCTCGGCACCGGCAACGTTGCAGAACATCATCGAGGAGAAGTACGTCAGGTTGTACCTCAATCCCGAGGTCTGGAACGATTACAAGCGGACGTGCCTCCCGTCGCTGGCTCCGGCGCCGGTGGCGGCTGGCGGCGCCACGCCGCGGGGCACGCCGATCTCGGGCCGGCTTCCGTACGGTCAGCAGGAGCTGAACGCGAATCCCAACGCGCCGCAGGTCTTGTCGACTGGTCAGAATGCGAATGACCCGAACCCGTGTGCGGTGCTGAACTACGTGAGTTCCAGCCCGCTCGCGAACTAAGGTCGCCTCTCGTTGATGCAACGGGTGAGCGCCGGTCCCGATTAGGGCCGGCGCCACCCATGCGGAGGATCTACATGAAGTCTCGTATGGTGGTGGTGGCGGCCGTCTGGCTCGTCACCGCCTGCTATTCCTACCGGCAGGCCGGCCCCGCCGATGCGGTGGCCCCGGCCACCGGCAGTCACGTTCAGGTACGGCTGACTCAGCAGGGCGCGCTTGCCTTGGCACAGCAGATCGGGCCGCAGGCGGTGTCGGTTGACGGCGACGTCATATCGGCCACGCCGGACACCTTCCGACTCGCCGTGCGGGGGGTTAGAGACGCCCGTGGTATCAGCACTGACTGGAAGGGCGAGCAGGTCGCCATCCCTCGCGATGCGATCGCGAGCGTCGGTGAGCGCCGGCTCGCGGTTGGAGCCACCGCCCTTGTTGGGGGCCTGGCAGCGGGCAGCGTGATCGCGGCCGCCGCAGTCTTCTCCGGCGCCGGTGCGAGCACGGGGCAGGTCGTTCCACCCGCCCAGGGGCATCAGTAACGAACAGCAAACAGCGGCGTAGCCGGGTCACAAGGATCGGCGAGCCGTTCAGGTTTGGAACGATGAACCAGCAATGCGGTTGTGCTCGAGGCCGGGCGGCCCTTCTCCGTACCTGGTGCGTTGGGGCCGTCTGGGGCCAGTTGGTGGTCAGCGGGTGCTATAGCTATGGCGCGCCTCGGAACGTGGCGCCGCAGCCGGGAACCCACGTTGCCATTCGCCTCTCGGGCGACGCAACCCGGGACCTGGCGCTTCAAATTGGGATCGGTGTCACGTATGTCGAGGGTGTGGTGGTGGGGGACGATTCCGCCGGCCTACACCTCGCCGTCACGCACGTCGACGGGCGCAGCGGAGGTTCGAGCGCGGTTTGGGCGGGCGAACGCTTCACCTTCCCTCACGACAGTTATCTCTCGCTCGAGGTGCGCCATCTGAGCCTGCCGGGAACCGTGTTGGTGGGCGGCTTGAGCATAGGCGCCGTGGTTGCTATGTCCCAGGCTTTCGGGACCGGCGCCGCAGCCATTTCAGTGCCTGGTTCGCTCGGCAATCCGAGGCAGTAGGCGGCGACAGCAGTCGAGTACGCCCGGAAAAGCAGCCGGCCCGCCAAACCGTGGACCGGCTGCTTCTCGCTCCGAGCGGCGACTCCCTTCAGTACACTGCGACGGTCGAGCGGGCGAGCTGGCTCTCCAGCCGCCACTCGATGAACTGGCCGGGTTGGACGTGGATCAACTCGGTCCGGACCCCGGCGTTGGACCCGATCGGGTCGCCGACCAGACGGATGTTGCGGGTTTGGCCAACCATCCAGGCCGGGAGAAAGAAATCGCTGGACGACGCCGCGGTGACCGTGCCGACGCGCGAGAGCTCGCCGTCGTGAAACACGAACACAACGACGTCCAGCCAATTGTTGTTGTCGACCGTGAGCGGCGTCGGCGCCTGGGGATCGGCCTCGGGCTCCGGCTCATCCGCCGGGTTGTGCCGACCACCGCATCCGGCCAGCCCAATGCCAAAGAGGCCCACCAAGCAAAGGGCGCGAATCGCGCGGCGGGCGGCCATAGTGGACGCATGCATCGCCGGCTCCCGTTCAAAAGCTGGTTTGATTCCGTGACCGCCCTTAATCATGCGCATTCAGGCGCTCCGCGTCCAGCCATTCCCCCGGCTGTTCCAAACGGAACCGCGTCAGCTCCTTCGGTCAAACCGGGCCCAGCGCGCCACCGGAACTTGACGGGTCCATCCAGTGCCGGTAACGTCGAGTCATGGTCTTGAGCGCTTTCCTCGCCCTCACCCTTGCCGGCGGGACGATTGGGCAGGACCCCCTGTTGAGCGGCGGCCGAGGCTACTGCCTCGCCACCGGCTACTGTACCAGCGGGCCGGGAGAGTCCGGCCGCCCCACCGGTCCGATGTTTCTCGCGATCGGACTTGTCGGGGCGGGCCTGGCGGCGCTGCGACGCGATCAGCGAGCACGACCCAGGCGAACCTGATCCCCCGGCCATTTCCGAGCCCCAGGAAGCTTGCGGGGCTCGTTTGCTTTGTGGGCGACCCCGAGCCATCCCGTCCATCCGACACGCAGAGGACCGTATGCCGCACGGCAAGATCTACCAGAACGTCACCGAGACGGTCGGTAACACGCCCCTGATTCAACTCAACCGGCTCGCCGCTGGGCTCGGCGCGAGGATCGCAGTCAAGCACGAGGGCTACAATCCGTTCAGCTCGGTCAAGGACCGGATCGGGATGGCGATGGTGCAGGACGCGATCAACCGCGGCGCGCTCAAGCCGGGAATGGTCATCGTCGAGCCGACCAGCGGGAACACCGGGATCGGGCTCGCGTACGTGGCCACCGCGCTGGGGTATCGGACCATTTTCACCATGCCGGAAACCATGACCCTCGAGCGTCGCCACCTGCTCAGAGCGCTGGGCTCCAAGGTGGTGCTCACCGAAGGTCCGAAGGGGATGAAGGGGGCCATTGCCCGGGCGGAAGAGATTCTCGCGCGCCTGGGCGAACGAGGCTGGATGCCGAGGCAGTTCGACAACCCCGCCAATCCGGCGATTCATTACCAGACGACCGGCCCGGAGATCTGGGCCGACACTCAGGGGAAGGTCGATTTCCTGGTGTCGGGGATCGGCACCGGCGGGACCATCACGGGCGCGGGCAGGTTCCTGCGCGAGAAGAAGCCGGGCATCCAGCTCGTGGCGGTCGAGCCGGCGGAGAGCCCGGTGCTGTCGGGAGGGCAGCCCGCACCCCACAAGCAGCAAGGCATCGGCGCCGGGTTCGTGCCCAGCATTCTCGACACCAAGCTCTACAACGAAGTCGTGCGGGTGACCAACGACGACGCGATCGCGACGACCCGTCGTCTCGCCCGGGAAGAGGCGCTCTTCGTGGGCATCTCGGCCGGCTCCATCACCTGGGCGGCCCTTCAGCTCGCCGCCCGCCCGGCGAACGCCGGGAAGCTGATCGTCTCCATCGTCCCGGACTTCGGGGAGCGGTATCTCTCGCACCCGGTTTTCACCGAGCTGTCGGATCCCGACTACTCGGACCTCGACGACGTGATCTCGCCCCAGCCAGCCCTGGCCTGACGGCCGGAAAGGGAAGTAAGAGGTAAGAAGTAAGAGGGGGGCTCCCGACCGCAGCGGGGCCCCCTCTCACTTCTTACCTCTTACCTCTCACGCCGTCAAACGGCTGCCCGCCGTTTGGCAAACACCCGGTACAGCGCCAGGAGGATGATCGCGCCCACGACGGACGCGATGAAGCCCGCGGACTGTCCCTCGTGGTACCAGCCAACCGCCTGGCCAAGGAACTTGGCGACGAACGCGCCTGCAATGCCGAGGAGCGTGGTCACGATGAAGCCGCCGGGGTCTTTGCCGGGCATCAGGAGCTTGGCAATGAGGCCGACGACCAAGCCAATCACGAGCGTAACGATGATACCCATGGATCCTCCCTAAGGGGTTGCCACGGAATGTACTGGCGCCCGACCCGGCCCCGCTGTGACTGGCGTTTTCCCGCCTTCCGGGTGACATTCCGGCTCCCTTCAACACTCGGCCGACATGTCCGAGCATCGTTATCCGCAGGGCCACGTCTTCTATCGTAAGTTGAACAAGCACTTCCCCTTAGTCGTCTCGGGGGAGGGATGCTGGCTGGTGGACGACAATGGTAAGCGCTACCTCGATGGCTGTGGCGGGGCGTTCGTCGCCAACCTCGGTCACGGGCTTCGGGAGATTGGCGACGCCATGGCGGAGCAGGCGGGACGGGTCGCCTATGCCAACGGCACCGCGTTCACCCACGAGCCGGTCGAGCAATTGGCGGCGGAGGTGGCGGCGCTCTCGCCCGGCGACCTCAATCGGGTGTACCCGCTCTCGAGCGGTTCCGAGGCGGTGGAGGCAGCCCTCAAGTTTGCCCGCCAGTACTGGGTCGAGACCGGGAAGCCCCGGAAACACGGCATCGTCGCGCTGACCCCGGCCTACCATGGGAATACCCTGCTGGCACTCTCGGCGTCCGCGCGAGAGCACTACAAGACCTACTACCGCGAGTGGCTGGTGGACGTTGCCCGGGTTCCCGCGCCCTACGGCTATCGGTGCGAGTGCCGCGGCCGCCCGCCGCTCTGCCCCGCGTGTGACGGGTCCACCGTGGAGGACGCGATCCTCCGGCTGGGGCCCGAGACCGTCGCCGCGTTCATCGTGGAGCCGGTGGGTGGCTCCTCCAGCGGCGCGACCGTGCCCCACCCCGACTACTTCCGGCGCATTCGGGAGATCTGCGATCGTCACCAGGTGCTCTTCATAGCCGATGAGATCCTGACCGGCGCGGGGCGCACCGGCAGCTGGGCCGCGATCGCCCAGTTCGGCGTCGTGCCCGATCTCATGACCCTGGGCAAGGGTCTCGGCGGCGGCTACGCCCCGGTCTCCGCCCTGGTCGCGCCCGATCGGTTGGTGGACGTGCTGGCGAAGGGCTCGGGTGCGCTGCTGCATGCCCAGACCTACTCCCATCACCCGGTGCTGTGCGCCGGCGCGCTGGCGGCGGTGCGTTATCTCCGGCGGCATCAGCTGATCGACCGCTGCGCCGCCATGGGGCAGGTGCTGCACCGGGAGCTGCAAGCGCTGCGCGGTCTGCCCCACGTGGGCGACGTGCGCGGCCGGGGCCTGCTCGCCGGGGTTGAGTTCGTGGCTGACCTGGAGACTCGGGCGCCCTTCCCGCGGAGTCTCGGCTTCGCGGAACGATTCACCGCGGCGGCCCTCGAGGAGGGCCTGCTGGTCTGGCCCAATGTCGGTCAGGCCGACGGCACCAACGGCGATCTGGCGATGCTGGCGCCGCCTTTCATCATCACCCACGAAGAGATCCGCGAGCTGGTCGCGCGGTTCGGCCGCGCCGTCGAGCGGACCGCGGGCAGAATCTCCGGAAAGGCAACCGAGACGGTATGACAGCAACGGCTCCCGGCAAGATCACATACACTTCGGCATCGGGCGACCTCGACGCCTTCCACCAGCAGTTCGACACGGCGCTGGCTCGGGTGCGGGCCGCCGCCGGCCAACGCCATCCCTGCTTCATCGCGGGCCGGGCGGTGGAGTCGCGGGCCGACCCGCTGGTGGACCGCTCTCCCATCGACACTTCTCTGGTGCTGGGCACCTTCGCCTGCGCCGGCCCGGCGCAGGTGGACGAGGCCGCGCGGGCCGCGAAGGCGGCCCAGCGCGGCTGGGCTCGGCTGCCCTGGCGGGAGCGGGTCGCCATCATGCGGCAGGCGGCGCGACTGGTCCGCGAGCGAAAGTACGAGCTGGCGGCCATCATGGCGCTCGAGGTCGGCAAGAGCCGGCTCGAGGCCATGGGCGACGCGGAGGAATCCGCCGACCTGATCGACTACTACGCGCAGCAGGTCGAGGATGCCGACGGCTTCGTCCGCCCCATGGCGCGGGTCACTCCGGTCGAGCGCAACACCGACGTGCTCCGCCCCTATGGTGTGTTCGTCTGCATCGCGCCGTTCAACTTCCCGCTGGCACTTTCGGCCGGGATGTCATCCGCGGCGCTGGTGGCCGGCAATGCGGTGGTCTATAAGCCGGCGGAGGACACACCCTGGACCGGACTCAAGCTTTACGAGGTCTACCGTGACGCCGGCATTCCGGCCGGGGCGTTCAACGTCCTGTTCGGACACGGCACCGAGATCGGCGACCCGCTTTGGCAGCACCCTGACGTCGACGGGGTGGTGTTCACCGGCTCCAAAACGATCGGGCTCCGGATCCATCATGGCATCTCCGAGCGCTGGATCAAGCCGGCGCTGCTCGAGCTGGGCGGCAAGAACGCGGCGATCGTGATGGACACCGCCGATGTGGACGCGGCGGCCGAGGGCGTCATGCGATCGGCCTTCAGCCTGCAGAACCAGAAGTGCAGCGCGACATCCCGGGTGTACGTCCACCGGGAGGTCGCGCAGCCGTTCGTCGAGGCGCTGCTGGCCAAGACGGCGGCGATGAAGATGGGTGATCCCACCGAGCGCGACGTGTACTTCGGCCCAGTGATCAACCAGCGGGCGGTGGGGCGATACGAGAAGGCGGTGGCGCAGGCCCGGCGCGAGGGAACCATTCTCACCGGTGGGGCGCGCCTCAAGGGTGGGGTATTCGATAAGGGCTACTTCGTGGCGCCCACCATCGCGCGGCTTCCGCTCTCGAGCTCGCTGTACGGCGAAGAGCTGTTCGTGCCCTTCGTCGCGCTGGGCGAGGTCGGGAGCCTCGACGAGGCGCTGGCCGAGACGAACAAGGTGGAATTCGGGCTCACCGCCGGGATCTTTTCCCAGCGGCCGGAAGAGGTCGAGCGCTTCTTCGACGAGGTCGAGGCCGGTGTGTGCTATGCCAACAAGCGCACCGGCGCTACGACGGGCGCCTGGCCGGGCGCGCAGGCGTTCTGCGGGTGGAAGGGCTCGGGATCGACCGGGAAGGGCGGGTGCGGGCCGTACTACGTAGCCCAGTTCATGCGGGAGCAGAGCAGGACTGTGATAGAAACTGCGTGAAAAGTGAACAGTGAAAAGTAAAAAGGGGCTCCGATGATCCACGGAGCCCCCTTTTCACTTTTTACTTTTCACGCTGTTGTCAGTCTTCCAACCCCAAGCATTCATCCAAAATTCCGAGTCCCGTGTCCACGTCGTACTCGTCCAGGACCAGCGGCGGCGCGAGGCGGATGACGCTCTTGCCGGCGCCGAGCAGCAGCAGCCCCTTCTTGAACGCGCGGTCCGTCAGACGATCGACCAGCTCAGGGTAGGGCTCCCGGGTCTCCCGATCCTTTACGAGCTCCACCCCGATCATCAAGCCCCGCCCGCGGACGTCGCCGATCGAGCCGTGACGCTCCTGAAGCCGCCGGACGCCCGCCATCATGCGGTCGCCCATGGCGGTAATGTGCGGCATCAGGCCGTCCACCACGTCGAGCGTGGCGAGGGCCGCAGCGCAGCTGACCGGGTTGCCACCGAAGGTGGAGCCGTGGGCCCCGGATTCCCAGGTCATCACCGAATCTTTCGCGATCAACGCTCCAATCGGCATCCCCGACCCGAGCCCCTTGGCGGTGACCAGGATGTCCGGCTCGACTCCGTCCCATTCGCAGGCCCAGGTCTTCCCGGTACGGCCCACGCCGCTCTGCACCTCGTCGGCTACGAGCATGATACCGTGCCGGTCGCAGAGCTCGCGCAGCGAGCGGACGAAACCGATGGGCGGCACGATATAGCCGCCCTCTCCCTGAATCGGCTCGACGAAGATGGCGGCGACGTCGGTGGGGTGCAGCTGGCGGGCGAAGAGCTCCTCGATGGCGCCGACCCCGTGGAGCCCGCAGCCATTGCCGGCAGCGCACGCGTCGCAGCGGTACGGGTTGGAGAACGGCACGTGGTACACCTCGGGCAGAAACGGCCCGAAATGGCCCCGCTGTTTGACCTTGCTCGACGTGAGGCTCATCGCCCCGTAGGTGCGCCCGTGAAACGATCCGTGAAAGGCGACGAGCGCGGGGCGGCGGGTGTGATAGCGTGCGAGCTTGATCGCGCCCTCGACCGCTTCGGTCCCCGAGTTGGTGAGGAACACCCGCTTCTTGCTCGGGCCGGGCAGGGAGCGGGCCAGCCGCTCGGCCAGCCGGGCAAATCCGTCGAAGTAGAAATCGGTGCCGCAGATGTGGAGGAACCGGGACGCCGCATTTCGGATCGCCTCGACCACCCGAGGGTGATTGTAGCCGGTCGAGCTCACGGCGATGCCGGCCATGAAATCGATATACCGGTTGCCGTCCACGTCCTCCGCCATCGCGCCCGACCCGCCGGCCATGACCAGCGGATACTCCTTGATATACGACGTCGAGGTCCACGCCTCATCGCGCGCGATGATCGCCTGCCCCTTGGGGCCCGGCGGAGTGACCACGATGCGGGGATAATCGCGGACGGTCATGGGTTGCTCCCCGCCAGCTCGCGCTGATAGGCCCGCCACCACTCCTGGCCGGACTCCGGCAGCAGATAGATGGGATCGTAGTACTCGTAGAGCCGGGTGAGCGCCTCGGGATCGTCCAGCTCGATACCGGTCTTGTAGTTCTTGGTCCAGCGAGAGATGCCGAGCTCCCGGTCGTAGGACGCGATCTGGTGGACCCAGCGCTTGCCGACGAACGGGACGTCGCACACGATCCGCGGCGTTGCAAAGCCGGGCAGATAGCCCATGATGTCGTGCTGCAGCTGCTGCGCTTCGAAGATGCCGGTGCGCCAGTGCTCCGAGTTCGGGATCATGTCGCAGACATAGAAGTAGTAGGGCATGATCTTGGCATGGTCGAGCAGCATGAAGCAGAGCTCGACCAGGTCGCGCGCGGTCGCGTTCACGCCGCGCAGCAGGACCCCCTGGTTCCGCACGTCGCGGAAGCCGATCTCCAGCAGCTTGCGGGTCGCCCGCGCCACCAGCGGCGTGACCTGTTGGGCATGATTCGTGTGGGTATGCAGCGCCAGGTCTACGCCGCGCTCGAACGCCTTCTTGGCCAGCCGCTCCAGGCCGGCAAGCACATCGGCCTGGAGGAAGTGCTGCGGAATCCCGATCAGCCCCTTTGACGCGAGCCGGATATCCCGAATGTTGGGGATGTCCAGCAGGGCGCTCACGAACGGCTCGAGCTGGCTGATGTGCAGGTTCGCGATGTCGCCGCCCGAGACGACCACGTCGCGCACGCTGGGCGTGCGGCGGAGGTAGTCGAGAATCTGCTGGTGCCGGTCCTTCTGGGGGACGTGGAACTTGAGCTTGTCCACCTGGGGGACGTCGTTGCCCACCAGATCCATCCGGGTGCAATGTCCGCAGTACTGGGGGCAGGTGGAGAGCAGCTCCGCCAGCACCTTGGTGGGGTACCGGTGGGTGAGTCCCTCGACCACCCACATCTCGGCCTCGTGCAGGCTGTCGCGCGACGCCTTGGGGTGGTTAGCCCACTCGGTGCGCCGATCAGCCAGTGCGGGGAGCATGTAGCGCCGCACCGGGTCCTGCCACAGGTCCGACAGGTTCATCGTGTTCAGCATGTGCGGCGGGAGGAGCATGGACATGGTGGCCCGGAGCTCCTGATCCTGCGCGATGCTCGCGGCGAGACTATCCGGCAGCAGACTGCCCAGCGCGGCCTTGAGCTCGCGCAGGTTCTTGATCGTATGCTTTCGCTGCCAGGTGGCGCTTTCCCAATCCTCGGGGCTGACCCCGCGATAGCCGGGGATGCGGGTCCAATCGGGCTCGGCGAATTCGCGAAGCGGGGGGTACGGAAGCGGCTGGCCGGTGTTCAGGCCGTCGGGAAGATGGGTCAGGGCTTCCATGCGCGGCCTCGGGGTTCGCACGGGGGAGCGGCGGCGGTCAAGCGACTGCCAGGATTGACGATGGCAAAGCTAATATATAATATATTATCTCGCAACCCGCTCCCGCTCGCTCACTTGCCGAGGGCCTGTGCACCTGGATCAGATTCTCCGTACCTTGTCGGCCGGCCGCCGTCAGGCCACCCACGAGCTGGTCGCCGCGGTGCTCCGCGAAGCGATCACTACCGGCCAGCTCCGGGCCAACCAGCCCTTGCCCCAGGATGAGATTGCGGGCCAGCTGCGGGTGAGCCATATCCCCGTGCGGGAAGCGCTGCGGCAGCTCCAATCCGAAGGTCTGGTGGATTATCAGCCCAATCGGGGTGCCACGGTAAGCGCCCTCGCCCCGGCCGAGATCACGGAGATTTACCAGATCCGCGCGATCCTCGAGACCGCGGCCATCCGTCAGGCTGCGCCGCGGCTCACGGCGGCCCAGCTCGAGCAAGCGCGGGCGATTCTCGATCGGGCGGAACAGGTCGGCGACGGCGCCACCTGGGGCTCGTTGGATGTCGACTTCCACCAGTTGATCTACGATCTGGGCGCCCGACCACGGCTGGGCGAGATGATTACCGGGCTGCTGCGCCGGGTCGACCGGTACTGGCTGGTTCACGGCCTCATGCTCAAGTATCGGGAGGAGTTCGAGCGGGAGCACCGGGCCCTCCTGGCTGCGCTCGAGCGGCGGGATAGCGAGCGCGCCTCGGCGCTGCTGGAACGACACCTGGCCGGCGCCAGCCGGCGGCTGGTCGCGGAGCTCGCGGCCGGCGACGGCACCGCGGCGCCCGTGGCCGAGGAAACCGCCGCTGGCTAGGATTAGAGCCCCAACCCTCACGCATGCGAGCTGTGATGGATTCCAAGGTCGTCTCGATGAGCGACGCGGTGGCCCGGTACGTCCACGACGGCGACACCGTGGTCATCGAGGGGTTTACCCATCTCATCTGTTTCGCGGCCGGGCACGAGATCATCCGGCAGGGCCGCCGCAATCTCACGCTCTGCCGGCTCACCCCGGATCTGATCTACGATCAGATGATCGGGGCCGGTTGCGCGCGGAAACTGGTGTTTTCCTGGGCCGGGAATCCCGGGGCGGGATCGCTCCATGCGTTTCGGCGAGCCGTGGAAGGGAAGGGCGACCCGATCGAGATCGAGGAATATTCCCATTTCGGAATGGTGGCGCGGTTCTGCGCCGGGTCGGCCAAGCTGCCGTTCTGGCCTTTGCGGGACTACGCCGGCACCGACATCCCGGCGGTGAATCCGCGAATCCGCACGGTGACCTGCCCCTACACCGGCGAACAGCTTGCCACCGTTCCCGCCCTCAACCCCGACGTCACCATCGTGCACGCGCAGCGGTCCGACGCGAATGGCAACGCGCAGATCTGGGGCCTGCTCGGCGTCCAGAAAGAGGCCGCGTTCGCGTCCCGGCACGTCATCGTGGTAGTCGAAGAGCTGGTCGATGAGTCGGTGATTCGGGCGGATCCCAATCGCACGCTCATCCCGGGCCTGATCGTGGACGCGATCGTGGTCGAGCCCTGGGGCGCCCACCCCTCGTATGCCCAGGGGTTCTACGACCGGGACAACGACTTCTACGTGGCCTGGGAGGGCATTTCCCGCGACCCCGCCAAGCTGCGCGGCTACCTGGATGAGTTCGTATACGGTGTGGCTGACCGGCAGGGGTATCTGGCGAAGCAGCCGGGCCTGATGGAGCGGTTAGGCGCCGACGAGCGGGTGTGCGCGGGGGTGAACTATGGCTATTAGACGGCGGTCTGTCCCGTTTTTCACCGCAGAGGCGCAGAGTACGCAGAGAAGGACAAGAGAGGTGGTTTGTCTCCGCGTCCTCTGCGTCTCTGCGGTAAAACCAAAGGATACCTGAGCCATGATCGCCTATTCGCCCGGCGAGATCATGGCCTCCGTCGCCGCGCGCGAGCTCGGCGACGGCGAGGTGGTTTTCGTCGGTATCGGGCTCCCCAACCTGGCCTGCAATCTCGCGCGGGCCACCCATGCGCCCAACCTCGTGCTCATCTACGAATCCGGCGCGGTTGGCGCTCTGCCGGAGCGGCTTCCGGTATCCATCGGCGATCCCGCGCTGGTTACGGGGTCGCTCATGGTCTGCAGCATGGCCGACGTGTTCCAGTGCATCCTCCAAAACGGCTTGATCGAGGTGGGGTTCCTGGGCGGCGCCCAGGTGGATCGCTGGGGCAACATCAACACCACGGTGATTGGCGACTACCAGCGGCCCTCGGTCCGATTGCCGGGCAGCGGGGGCGCCGCCGAGATCGCCATTCACGCGCAACGCACCGTGATCATCAGCCGGCTCAACCCGCGGGCCTTTCCCGAGGCGGTGGATTTCATCACCAGTCCGGGGCACCGCGCTCGTGGTGGCACCCGGAAGGAGCTGGGGATGCCGGGCGCGGGCCCCGTCAAGGTGATCACCGACAAGGGCATCCTCGAGGCCGACCCGGAAACCGGGGAGCTGGTGCTCACGGCGCTCTATCCCGGCGTCCGAGCTGACGAGGTTCGCGCCGGGGTGGGCTGGCCGCTCCGCGCCCGCCCCGAGCTTGGCTGCGTCGAGCCGCCGGATGCGGGCGCACTCCATCTGCTTCGGGAGGTCCTCGACCCGCAGCGGCTCTACCTCAAGGGATGATCGAGCCGGCCCTCGGCGCACCACCGGAGCTCCCGCGCACGCTCACGCTGCGGGACCTCGTTCTGCTCAACGTCGTGGCCGTGCTCAGCATCCGCTGGCTCGCCACCTCCGCCGCCGCGGGCCCATCGAGCCTGGTGCTCTGGGTCTGCGCGGCGCTGTTCTTTTTCGTGCCGCAGGGGCTCGCCGTCGCCGATCTCGCGGCCCGGTTTCCCGACGAGGGCGGGATCTACGCGTGGACCAAGCGGGCCTTCGGCGAGGGGCACGGGTTTCTCTGCGGCTGGTGCTACTGGATCAACAACGTTCTCTACTATCCCAGCCTGCTGCTCTCCGGCGCCGTGATCGCGACCTATGCCTTCGGAATGGGCAACAGCGGGCTGGGCGATCGCCTGGCCTACGTGCTGCCGGTAGCACTGGGGGCCATGTGGCTCGCCGTGTGGCTCAACGTCGTGGGGCTCAAGGTCGGCAGATGGCTCCACAACATCGGGGCCATCGGCTCCTACCTCCCGGGGATCGCGATCGTGGTGCTGGGCGTGGCGGCCTTCATCGCGCGGCCGTCGGCGAACGCGTTCACTCGGGTGACCCTCACGCCGGACCTGAGCAAGATCCCCGAGCTCAATCTCTGGGCCTCGATCGCGTTCGCGTTCGCGGGTCTCGAGCTCTCGGCGACGCTAGGTGGGGAGATCCGCGACCCCCGGCGCATGCTCCCCCGCTCGATCTTCGTAGCGGCACCGCTCATCGCGCTCATCTACATCGCGGGGACCGGCGCGATCCTCTGGCTGGTACCGCAACAGAACGTGAACCTGGTCTCGGGAGTGCTCCAGGGCATCGCGGCGGGAGCGCAGGGCCTGGGCCCCATCGTGGCGTGGGTGGTCCCGCTCGCCGCGGCGGCCAACGCGCTGGGGAACATGGGCTGCGTCGGGGCCTGGCTCACCGGCTGCGCGCGAGTAGCCTTTGTCGTGGGGCTCGACCGCTACGTGCCGCCGGCTTTCGGCCGGATCCATCCCCGGTGGGGTACGCCGTACGTGGCGATTCTGGTGCAGGCGGCCCTGTCCACGATCTTTCTCTTCGTATCGGTAATCGGCAAAGGAACCACCGTCGAGAAGGCGTATCTGGTCCTGCTCGATACCATGATCCTGGTCTACTTCATCCCGTACTGCTACATGTTTTTGGCTTTCCTGGTCTTTGGGGTGGGCAGGCGGGCAGGCGGGCCGGCGGACAGCGTGCCCGTCCGACGCCTCCGCACGCTCGTGGTCGGCGTGACCGGACTCGCCGTCACGCTCTTCGCGATGGTGGTGGCCGCAATTCCGCCGCGAGGCACGACCGAGCCCTGGCTGTTCGAGCTCAAGGTCCTGGGTGGGTCGGGGGCATTCGTGGCGGCCGGCGTGCTGCTCTACTGGCGCGCGGCTCGCGCGGCCGCGAAGACACCGGCGGCCATAGCCGCGGCGCGGGTCGGGCAGGAGGCCTGATGGCACCACACGTCGCGGTCATCGGGGCAGGCGCTTTCGGGGGCTGGACGGCGCTCCACCTGTTGCGCGCCGGTGCACGGGTCACGCTGCTCGACGCGTGGGGACCCGGTAATGCCCGGGCCAGCTCGGGCGGCGAAACCCGCGTCATCCGGGGCATCTACGGCGGCAATCGGAGGTACGTCGAGTTGGCGGCGCGCTCCTTCGCTCTCTGGTGGGAGCACGAGGCACGTTGGCAGCGGCGGCTGTATCACCGCACCGGCGCTCTGTGGATGTTCTCCGGCGACGATGGCTATGCCCGGTCGACCCTGCCGCTCATGCGGGAGATCGGCCTCGAGGTGGCGGAGCTGGCCCCGTCCGATGCGGCGAAGCGATTTCCCCAGATCGACCTGGCCGGTGTGCGCAGCGCGTTCTACGAGATCGAGGCGGGATATCTCCGGGCGCGGCAGGCGTGCGAGACGGTGGTGGAGGGCTTCGTGGCTGAAGGCGGCGAGTACCGGGTCCTGAGCGTTCGACCCACGCCTATGTCCGGCGGCGGGATGCGCCGGCTCGCGCTGGCCGACGGCACCACTCTCGAGGCCGACCGCTTCGTCTTTGCCTGCGGGCCCTGGCTCGGCCAGCTCTTCCCTGACGTCATCGGCGCCCGGGTGACACCCACCCGCCAGGAGGTTTTTTTCTTCGGGCCTCCGCCGGGTGACACCCGGTTCGACGACGGCCACTGTCCGGTGTGGATGGATTTCGGCGAGCGCTTTGTCTACGGGATCCCCGGCAACGACCGTCGCGGCTTCAAGGTTGCGGACGACACCCGCGGCCCGGCGATCGACCCCACGACCGAAGAACGGCTCCCCACCCCCGCCGCGATAGCCCGCGCCCGGGAGCTGCTGGCTCGCCGGTTTCCGGCGCTGGCCGGGGCGCCGGTCCTAGAGACTCGGGTCTGCCAGTACGAGCAGACGCCGGATGGGCATTTCATTCTCGATCGTCACCCGGCGGCCGACAATGTCTGGCTGGCCGGCGGCGGCTCGGGCCACGGCTTCAAGATGGGTCCGGCGGTCGGCGAGCTGGTGGCCGCTCTCGTCCTCGGCACCGGCGAACCGGAGCCCCAGTTCGCCCTCAATCGGCTTCCGTGATCATGTTTTCACCGCAGAGGCCCAGAGGGCGCAGAGAAACCACCCTAGTGTTGTTCCTCTGCGTTCTCTGCGCCTCTGTGGTTTTCTTTTGCTTTTCTGGCTTGGTCCGGGAAGCAGCCGCGCAGCGCGAGCCGGTCCTCAAGCAGATCAACGAGCCGCACAGCTACTACTACCGGGAGATGTATCTCCCGCAGCTCACCACCGGGCCGAGCAGCGCCACGTGGTCGCCGGACGGTCGCGAGCTGGTCTACTCCATGGGAGGGTCGCTCTGGCGCCAGCGGCTCGGCACCGGCGAGGCACGCCAGCTCACGGATGGACCCGACTACGCCTACCAGCCCGACTGGTCACCCGACGGGCGCTTCGTCGCGTACGCGGCGTACACCGGGACGGCCGTCGATCTGCGCCTGCTCGATCTGGGGAGTGGTGCGACCATCTCGATCGTGGCCGACAGCAGCGTCAACCTCGAGCCGCACTGGTCGCCCGATGGCCGCCGGTTGGCGTTCGTCTCGACGACATACCAGGGGCGCTTCCACCTGTTCCTGGTGGATGTCGCCGAAGGCCGGGTGGGCAAGCCGGTTCGCCTGACCGAGGATCGCGACAGCAAGCTCCCGCGCTACTACTACAGCGGGTTCGACCAGTACCTCTCGCCTACCTGGTCGCCCGACGGAAACGAGCTGATCCTGGTCTCCAATCGCGGACACGTCTGGGGTTCGGGTACCCTGTGGCGGATGGCCGCCGAGTCGGGTGCGCCGATGCGCGAGATCCATGTCGAAGAGACCACGTGGGGTGCCCGCCCCGACTGGTCGCGCGACGGGAAGCGCGTGGTCTACGCGTCGTACCTGGGGCGCCAGTGGCACCAGCTCTGGCTGATGACCGACCAGGGCGAGAACCCATTCCAGCTGACCTACGGCGAGTTCGATGCAACGTACCCGCGCTGGTCGCCTGATGGGCGGCGGATCGCCTACATCACCAACGTGAGCGGCAACACGTCGCTGTGGGTCGTCGATGTGCCGGGCGGCAAGCGCACCGCTGTCGTAGCCTCAGTGCGCCGGTACCTTCGCCCTGTAGGCCGGCTTCGGATCACCACGGTGGATCGCGCGACCGGGCGTCCGGTGCCTGCCCGGGTGTCGGTCACCGGCCCGGACGGGCGGAGCTACGCGCCGGACGACGCCTGGCAGCATGCCGACGACGGCGTCGATCATCGCGAGCGCCGGCTGGAATACGCCTACTTCCACTCACCGGGCAGCAGCCTGCTCACCGTCCCCGCGGGGGACGTGACCGTCGAGGTGACGCGGGGCCCCGAGTACCGGGTCGCACGCCAGTCGGTGCGGGTCGAGGCGAATACCGCAGCCCCCGTGCGGATCGGGCTCGAGCGGCTTACCGACCTGGCTGCCCGTGGCTGGTGGTCGGGCGACCTCCACGTCCACATGAACTACGGCGGACACTATCGGAGCGATCCCCCGCGGCTTCGCGCAATGGCCGACGCGGAGGATCTGCACCTGATCGACAACCTTATCGTGAACAAGGAAGGGCGAATCCCGGACATCGGGTACTTCACCGGCAAGCCCGACCCGGCCTCGACGCCCCGAGTGCTGCTCCTTCACGATCAGGAATTCCACACCAGCCTCTGGGGCCACGTGGCGCTGCTCGGCCTCCGGGATCACGTGCTGCTCCCCGGCTATGCCGCCTACGCCCAAACGGCAGCGGCGAGCCTCTACCCCACCAACGCTGAGGTCCTCGCGCAGGCGCGCGCCCAGGGTGGCCTGGTAGGGTACGCACACCCCGGCGACGTGCTCGCCGATACCGCCCATCCGGATAAGACCCTCGCGTACAGCATTCCGGTGGATGCGGCGCTGGGTTTGATGGATTACATGGAGCTGGTCTCCTTCAGCGAGCACGGGTCGACCGCCTGGGTCTGGTACCGGCTGCTCGAGTGCGGATTCCGGATTCCGGCCGGCGCGGGCACCGATGCTATGACCAACTTTGCCTCGCTGCGCGGGCCGGTCGGCATGAACCGCGTCTACGTGAAGCTCGATGGCGCGCTCACCCGGGATCGATTTCTGGCGGGACTCAAGTCGGGTCGGACGTTCGCGACCAACGGCCCCTTGCTCGAGCTGAGCATCGACGGGCACCAGGCCGGGGACGAGATCCGCCTCCCCTCCGGCGGCCGCCGGCTCCGCCTCCGAGCCAGCCTGAGGTCGTTCGTGCCCGTGGAGCGGCTGGAGCTGATAGGGCAGGGTGGCGTGATTGCTCGCTTCGGCTTGACCGGCGACAGCACGCGGGCGACCGTGGATACCGCGATTGCCGTGGAACGGAGCGGCTGGTACACCCTGCGGGCTTGGAGCACACAGGCCCGTCATCCTGTACTCGACATCTACCCATTCGCCACCACCAGCCCGATCTACGTCACAGTGGCGGGCGCCCCGGTCCGCTCGCCGGAAGCCGCTGCGTACTTTATTCGCTGGATCGACCGGCTCGATTCCCTCGCGCGCGCCAGCACGGCCTGGAATTCGGATGCCGAGCGTGAGAGCACGTTGGGGAGGTTCGCGGCGGCTCGGAAGGTGTTTGCAGCTCAAGCCGCCGGTGGCGCGGAGCGTGAGCCGGCCGCTACGCCTCGAAGATGAGGCTCATGCAAGTGGTCGCGGACTCTGCCTTGCGCAGTTCGTCCGAATCCACGGTCACCACCTCGAAGCCCAGTCGCTCGAGCGCGGCCTGAGTCCCGGGGAAATCGCTCGGATAGACCAGCCGTCCCGCCATCGACAACGCATTCGCCGCGAAGGGCTCGTCCCGGGCGACCGGAACGATCTCGGCTCCCTCCACGCATGACACGTCGATCCAATGAGGGTTGGCCAGCACCATCCCCCGCCCGAGATAGGTGCACGCCGATTTGAGGTGGAGGCAGCCGGTCGGCACCATTGGTACGACCCGATAGCCGTGCGGCTCGGTCAGGCTACGCAGCTGGTCGACGGCGTGGCGGTTGGTTCGGGCTGTGAGGCCGACATAGAGCGTGTGCTCCACCCGCATCACGTCCCCGCCGTCGAGCGTGGCTGGCGGCACGAGGCGACATAGCGGCCGGTAGGTGGAAAGGCAGCGGGCGACTTCGGCCGTCTCGCCGCGGCGCGAGGGCGCCCCCATGACCGGGATGACGGCAAGCTCATCGAGGACGAGCGCCCCGTCTTCCACGAAGACCGCGTCGGGGAGCTGGTCCGCGGCAGAGAGTCGCACCAGACGCGCACCGAGTCGCTCGAGCGCGGCCTCGTAAGCGGCGTGCTGGCGGCGGGCCAGCGCCAGGTCGATCGGCTCGCGCTCGATGAAGGAGATCTCGCACGCCGCGAGCGAGGCGCTTACCGGGCGGGTGACCGCTACCAGCGTCACGCGGGTTGCACCTGGGCATCGGAGAGGCCCCGAACCCGGCGCCAGTCGAGCGTCACCATCACCGCACACAGCGTGATCGCCAGGGCGGAGACGGCGCACCACGAACAGAACGACCGGAGCACGATGAACTCACCGTACTTGAGCCGTACCGTGAACAACACCGCGGGCCAGATCATCCCCATCATGAGCAACGTCGGCCAGCGCGCCTCGGCCCAGCGGGGCTGCAGCGCGAGCAGGCTGGCGAGGAAGAGCAGGGAATAACCGACCGTCCCGATCAGCGCCACATCAACTCCGAGGAACCACCCGTAAGAGCTCGTCTGGACCACCTCGCACGACACGCCGGTGGTGCAGGCGAGGGGGCCCACCAGGCCGACCTTCCAGAGGTGGAGATACAGCGCGACCAGGCCGGAGATCAGGCTCGCCATGCAGATGGTCATCCGGTACTTCATGGGTGGCCGCGCGAACCGAAGAGCGAACCGCAGAGGCACAGAGACCGCAGAAAAAGAACGCAAACGTGCGTTCTCCGTGCCCTCCGCGCCCCTGCGGTGAACCCCTGACCAGGGAAAGCGATATCAGTCACGCAGCCTCTCTTGGGAGCCGGTGAAGAAGAATAGCGGCACTCAGGTACGGGGCTCAGTGTCTGGTGAAGCCCGGGACGAAGGGGAGCAGGATGGAGACGGCGATCAGCAGGATGATGATCCACTCCAGCACCTCGAGCCGTCGCGCCGTCGCCCGATCGGCCAGCTTCTCGTAGATCCCGCCGATCGTCTGCAGCTTCCGCGCGATGCTCGCATCCCAGTCGCCCAGGTGGAGCCGTCCGGAGACGAGGGTGTACAGCCGGCTCAGGTATTGGTCGCCCACCAGCTTCAGCGAATTGGTCACCCGCTCGAACACCACTGCGGCATCGGCCTCGAGCTCGGCGATGCGATCGAGATCGGCCGCATAAGAGCGCAGGAAGGCAATGCCCCGGGCGCCCCGGGTCAGGGTATCGTAGGCCTGCTCGAGGGCCGCATCGAGCTGCTCGTCCAGAAAGCGCACTTCGAGCAGCTGTACGTTGGCGAACTCCAGCACGGCGCAGGTCTCGCCCGGGTCGGGGTCGTACACCAGCGCCGCATTCCAGTCCACGATCGCGAGATCGTTCGCGCCGGCCGAGAGCCGGGCCGCAAGTGCGTCGGCCGTCTCGTCATCCGAGACCGGCCCCTGCTCGGCCCGGAGTATTCGGGCGATGGTGGGTCCCTGCTCGCGCATGAGCGCCTTGGGTGCCAGCGGGGGCTCGAACGCGTCGATCTGGAAGATGACGTAGTCCTCGACCGTCTCGGCGAGCCTGGGCCGAACGACGGCCGGGCCAATGATCTCGAGCAGCGCGGCGATTCTGGTGCGGGCGGAATCGAGCAACGCCGGATGACCGTAGAGGTCCCCGCTCAGGGCAGGGAGGGAATCCAGCGGCCCGGTGAGGGGGAAGACCACGCTGACCGAGGCGGCGCCGAACTCGTAGAGCACGATCTGCACTCCGATCGGCTCGAGGCCGGCGACTCCCGGCATGCCCGTGGGGTCCTGCAGAATGCTGAGGGGGGCGGGGCGGTTGCCGAACTGCTGAGGTGCCCGGCGGCTCTCGCGCCACGGCCGCCGCGCGCCGGTGGCGGCCAGCTGCTCGGACCGTGCGAGATCGATGGACTGGCCGATCTCGAAGGCGACTAGAACGTGGCAGACGCCGCGCGCGACGACCGGTGACGGCACTCGCTCAGGCGCCGGCCGGAATGGCGCCCTGGGCGACCGCGCGGACGATGTCGCTCTGGGAGATCACCCCCACCAGTTGTCCCTCGGCCTCGACGAAGATCCCGGGGACCTCGGCGTAGAGCATCTGCTGGGCGGCCTCGCGTACGTCCTCTTCCGGCCCGATCGTGAGCGGCCGCGGCGTCATGATGTCCTTGGCGAGAGTATTCTCGAACAGCGCTTCGCGCTCGCGCCCCGCGCCGGCCGATGCCTCGGCGTCGAGCAGGTCAATGGTGGAGACCACGCCGACCAGGCGGCCGCCCGACTCGATTACCGGGAGCCCGGTCACATGGGTATCGGCCAGCTGCTGGACCACGTCCCCGATGGTTGCATCCGGGGAAACGGTCCGCAGGTCGGTCTGCATCAAGTCAGCGACTCGCATAGGTACCTCGCAGCCTTAGGTCTCGAACGGCAAACGACTCTTCGCTCCCCCGCTACCCCCATTATCTTCTCCCCCTTCGCCACGTTCAAGCCGTTACCCGGCCGGCGCTGTCGGACCCATTCCTCGCGTGAGGCTCCTCTGCCCGTGACCATCTCCTCGAACGGCTCCGCCCCCGGCACGACTACCGAGCGGGTGGACACCATTTTCGGCAGCGATGTCTTCTCCCCGGCGGTGATGCGCCAGCGGCTCCCCAAGGAGATCTACCGGAGCCTGATGCGGACGATCGACCATGGCGCGCAGCTCGATCCCCAGGTCGCCGGTGTGGTCGCCGCGACGATGAAGGATTGGGCGATCGAGAACGGCGCCACCCATTTCACGCACTGGTTCCAGCCGCTCACCGGGCTCACGGCGGAAAAGCACGACTCCCTGATGGCGCCGGACGGGCAGGGTGGCGTGGTCTTCAACTTCTCGGGCTCGGACCTGGTCCAGGGCGAGCCAGATGCCTCGAGCTTCCCCTCCGGCGGGCTCAGAGCGACGTTCGAGGCCCGGGGTTACACCGCGTGGGACGCGACCAGCCCGGCGTTCCTGATGCGCAATCAGAGCGTGGTCACGCTGGTGATCCCCACGGCGTTCGTCTCCTGGACCGGTGAAGCGCTCGACACCAAGATCCCGCTGCTCCGCTCGATGGAGGCACTCTCCAAGCAGGCGCTCCGCATTCTCAAGATCTTCGGCACCGACACGGGCGTCACCCGGGTGTTCACTACTGTCGGTCCGGAGCAGGAATACTTCCTGGTGGACCGGGAGCTCTACTTCAAGCGGCCGGACCTGGTGACCTGCGAGCGTACCCTATTCGGCGCCCGGCCGCCCAAGGGGCAGCAGCTGGAGGACCACTACTTCGGCAGCATCCCGCCCCGGGTGCTGGCCTGCATGGGGGAGGTCGAGCGGGAGCTCTACCGGCTGGGTGTGCCGGTGAAGACCCGGCACAACGAGGTGGCGCCGGGCCAGTACGAGATCGCCCCGCTGTTCGAGGCGAGTCATATCGCGAGCGACCACCAGATGCTGACGATGGAGACGCTCAAACGGATCGCGTCCCGCCACGGGCTGGTGGCGCTGCTTCATGAGAAGCCCTTCGCCGGCGTGAACGGCTCGGGTAAGCACAACAACTGGTCCATGTCCACGGACACGGGCGTGAACCTGCTCGACCCGCGGGACGACACCCACACCAATCTCGAGTTCCTGGTGTTTCTGTGCGCCGTGATCCGGGCGGTAGATCTCCACGCGGACCTGCTCCGGGCGTCGATCGCCTCGGCGGCCAACGACCACCGGCTCGGCGCCAACGAAGCACCGCCGGCGATCATCTCGATCTTTCTCGGCGAGATGTTGTCCGACATCCTGGCCCAGATCGAAAAGGGTCAGCCCAAGCGCACGCTCCGCGGCGGCATCATGGACCTGGGCGCCCGGACGCTGCCCCAGCTGCCGCGGCATTCGGGCGACCGGAACCGCACCTCGCCGTTCGCGTTCACCGGCAACAAGTTCGAGTTTCGCGCGGTCGGGTCGAGCCAGAGCGTCGCATGGCCCAACACGGTGCTCAACAGCATCGTGGCCGAGTCCCTCGACGCAGTCGCGAGCGACCTGGAGCGCACCCTCGGCGCCAAGCCCTCGGCGGCCAAGCTCCAGGTATCGGTGCTCGCGCTGCTCAAGCGGCTGATCAAGCAGCACAAGCGGGTCATCTTCGACGGCGACAACTACTCGCCCGACTGGCACGATGAGGCTGCTCGCCGAGAGCTCCCCATGCTGCAGGACTCGTTGGAGGCGTTCCCGATCCTCAGGGCCAAGAAGAATGCCGATCTGTTCCGCAAGTATGGCGTGCTCAACCGGGCGGAAGTGGAGTCGCGGACCCACATCATAGTCGAGAAGTACATCAAGCAGCTGGGCATCGAGGCCGAGATGATGACCTCGATCGCGCGGACCCAGATCCTGCCCGCGGCGCTCCGCCACGAAGGGGAGGTCGCCGGCACGCTCGCGGCGACTCAGGCGGCGGGCGCCGGGACACCGGGCCAGAGCGCCGCCCTCAAGGAATTCGCGGGGATGGTCGATGAGCTGCGGGAAGCGATCGCCGAGCTGGAGCGGGTCGCCGCGCACCATGAGGAGGATCCGCTTCGGCACGCCCAGCAGATCAAGCGGGAGGTCAAGCCGGCGATGGAGCGGCTCCGGGCCACGGTGGATGCCCTGGAAAGCCACGTGGCGGCGGATCTGTGGCCCCTGCCGACGTATCGGGAGCTCCTATTCCTGAAATGACGGTAAGAGGTAAGAGGTAAGAGGTAGGAGGTAAGAAGTAAGAGGGGGACTCCCCTGGTCATCGGAGTCCCCCCTCTTACTTCTCACCTCTTACCTATCTGGGCCAGCTTGCCGGTCTCTCCCTCGTCAGCAGAAAGAGCTCCGTCGGGCAGGTGCCGGCGGTCAGCACTCCGGCCATCGCCTGGAAGGCCGCGGCCTCACCGCCGCCGGCGCCAGGGTCGAAGTACACCGCCATCGCCTCCACCAGCGCCGGGCGGTCCGCCCGCTGAAACTCCTTGATCTCGGGATCGACGCTGGTCTCGCGGCACTCCAGGCTCACCCGAACCGCCCCATCGAGCCAGCAACTCTGCGCGGACAACTCGGTCAGCAGCTTTTCGGTCAGGACGAAGCTTTCACCACCCTGGGTCACGCAGCCGAAGCGAAAGCGACCGCGTTCGTTGCGACGGTGGATCACCACTCCCCACTGGAATGCCGGGCGTTCGTTGACATGCCACTCGAGGACCCGGAGCAGTTGCTCCCGTAAGGCCTCTACGACGAGTGGGGATTGCATGATCGCGCGCTCCGGCAAAGGTTGCCTGAACCCAGGGACAGCGTCTGCAGGGAACGGCTGCAATGGTACGCATATCGCGGGCCAGTTCTGGACAGGCGGCTGCGGGGCCTGCAAAGCATGGAAATCCTGAAGGGTCAGCAGTGGGCTGCCGGGGAGAGAGGTGAGACAGGGAGGCCCGGCCGGACTTTCCTTCCTGCAATTCGCGTCGTTTTGACCTCTGGGGTTCCGCCAGCCGGGACGCCGCCCTTGCCTCGGGCGGCTCGGTTGCCGGCGCCGCCTCAAGGCGAACCTGCCCGCGTTGACGCGGCGCCCGACGCCCGGGTAACTTGGCCCCGGCATCGACTCGGGACAGGTGGCCGAGTGGTTTAAGGCGCACGCCTGGAGAGCGTGTGGCCCTCACAAGGGGCTCGAGGGTTCGAATCCCTCCCTGTCCGTGCCTCCCCCACTCAATAGACCGATACCGACGTCTGGCGAATCAGCGGCGTCACCGTAAGAGCGACTTCGCTGCCCGGGCGCAGCAGCAGCCTTTCGGTGACGTAGCCCCGCCGGCTGCCGATCGGGCTCACCAGCAAGGCGAGCGGGCTCGAGTTTCCCACCCGACCGTACGAGACCGAGAACGACGTCTTCGACTGCGCGGTCACCAGGCCCAAACGTTCCCGCTGCCCGTTGTGCACCAGCGAGACGACGACATCGTCGAACCGCCGGTTGTCCGCCGAGATGGTAGGCGACTCTCTGTTGGTTGCGGCTCTAGTCTTGGTGTCAACGGCTCCCGGGTCTGCCGTCCGTCGCGAACGGCCGGATTAGGTTCTTTGCCCCCCGGGGTGTCCGCCGCCGTCTGACATCCGGGTGGGGCGGACTGCGGCATCGGGCGCCGGATCCCTGCGATTCACAGCGGCTTGCCCCCTCGTGGCACGGAGACTAGCTTCCGGCCCCGATGCCCACCCGTACGCAACTGCTCGACGACCGCGCGATCGGCCGTGCTTTGGCGCGCATGGCGTCGGAGATCGTGGAGCGGTGCGGGGGCACCAGCGACGTAGTCCTGGTCGGCATCCAGCGGCGCGGGGTCGAGCTGGCCGGTCGGCTTCAGCGCTTGATCGAGCAGGCGGAAGGGGCCAAGGTGCCCGTGGGCAAGCTCGACATCACGCTCTACCGCGACGACCTCCAGACCGTGGGTCCCCGCCCGGTCGTCGGCGAGACCAGCCTACCCGATCTCGACGAGCGCACGGTCGTCATCGTGGACGACGTGCTGTACACCGGCCGCACGGTGCGCGCGGCGCTGGACGAGTGCGCCGACTTTGGGCGGCCCCGGCGCATTTTGCTCTGCGTGCTGGTCGATCGGGGCGGACGCGAGCTTCCCATCCAGGCGGACATCGTGGGCAGCCGAGCCGCTACGGTCCCGGGCGACCGGGTGGACGTGTTCGTCTCCGAGCTCGATGGACGCGACGCGGTCGAGCTGGTGCGGAGCGCGTGAGATGACGACCGCCGTGACGGCCCTGGGCAAGGACCTGGTCGGGCTCGAGGCGCTCAGCCGGGAGCAGATTCAGCTCATTCTGGATACCGCCGAGCCGTTCAAGGAGGTGAGTGAGCGGCCGATCAAGAAGGTGCCGGCGCTTCGCGGCAAGACCATCGTCAACCTCTTCTTCGAGGCCTCCACCCGCACCCGGATCTCGTTCGAGTTCGCCGAGAAGCGCCTCTCCGCCGATACCGTCAACGTGGGATCCCAGGGCTCGTCGGTCCAGAAGGGCGAGACCCTGGTGGATACCGCCAAGAATCTCGAAGCGATGCGGATCGACATGGTGGTCATCCGCCACGGGAGCTCGGGCGCCGCCCAGTTCCTCGGGTCGCGCATCCGCTCCAACGTCATCAACGCAGGCGACGGCACCCACGAGCACCCGACGCAGGGGCTGCTCGACATCCTGACCCTGCGCGATCGATTCGGGCGGCTGGAGGGGCTCAAGGTTGCCATCTGCGGGGACGTGCTGCACAGCCGGGTCGCGCGCAGCGACATCTGGGGGCTCACCAAGCTTGGCGCCGAGGTCGGCGTCTGCGGGCCGGCCACCCTGCTGCCCCGCAACATCCAGGATCTCGGCGTCACCATTCTCCCCCGGATCGAAGACGCCATCCAGTGGGCCGATGCGCTCAACGTGCTACGGCTTCAGCTCGAGCGGATGCAGGCCGGCTTCATCCCCTCGCTCCGGGAGTACAACCGGGTCTTCGGGGTGACCACCGAGCGGCTCGCCAAGGCGCCGAAGGACCTCGTCATCCTCCACCCGGGCCCGATGAACCGCGGGGTCGAGATTGACAGCGACGTGGCCGACGGGCCGTTCAGCGTGATCCTCCCGCAGGTGACCAACGGGATCGCCGTGCGGATGGCGGTGCTCTACCTCCTCGCGGGGGGGTCGCCGGACTGGGCCCAGGCGGCAGGGAAGGGGGAGGAGCATTGAGCGGGATCCTGGTCCGGGGCGGGCGGGTGATCGACCCGTCGCGCCGGCTGGATGAGCCGGCCGATGTCTTTCTGGTCGACGGCAGGGTCGAGGCGATCGGACGGAATCTCGGCACGCCTCCCGGAGCGATGGTCGTGGACGCGACCGGACAGGTGGTCGCGCCGGGGCTCATCGACCTCCACGTGCATCTGCGGGAGCCAGGGCAGGAAGACCTGGAGACGATCGCGACCGGGGCCATGGCGGCCGCTGCCGGCGGCTTCTCCGCGGTGTGCGCGATGCCCAACACCGACCCCGTCTGCGACAACCAGGGCGTGGTGGGGTTCGTGAAGGCCCAGTCCCAGCGGGCCGGGAAAGCACGGGTCTATCCCATCGGTGCGGTCTCGCTCGGGCAGAAGGGCCAGCAGCTCGCGGAATTCGGGGAGCTGGTCGGTGCGGGGGCGGTCGCGGTGAGCGACGATGGCAAGCCGGTCGTGTCCAGCCACCTGATGCGGACGGCGCTCGAGTACGCCAAGACCTTCGGGATCCCGGTCGCCGACCACTGTGAAGAGCCTACCCTCTCCGCCGGCGGTGCGATGCACGAGGGACTGGTCTCGACGCGGCTCGGTCTCAAGGGCATCCCGGCGGCGGCAGAGGAGATTATGGTCGCACGCGACCTGCTTCTCGCCGAGCTCACCGGCGGCCACGTTCACCTGTGTCACATGTCCACCCGTGGCTCGGTTGACCTGATCCGGCGGGCCAAGGATCGCGGCGTCCGAGTGACCGCCGAGGCCTGTCCCCACCATTTCTCGCTGACCCACGAGGCCTGTGAGGGCTACGACACCAACGCGAAGATGAACCCGCCGCTGCGCGAGCCGGAGGACCGGGAAGCGATCCGGCAGGGGCTCAAGGACGGCACCATTGACGTCATCGCGACCGACCACGCGCCCCATCACTACGACGCCAAGGAGCGCGAGTTCGACGACGCCCCCAACGGGATCATCGGGCTGGAGACGGCCCTCGGCCTCGCGATCACCGAGCTGGTCAAGACCCGGCTTCTCACCCTGCCCGAGCTGATCGACCGGATGAGCTCCAGTCCGGCCAGGATCTTCGGCCTGCCCGGCGGGAGCCTGGCGGTGGGAGGGCCGGCGGACGTGACGGTGTTCGATCCCGATGTCGAGTGGACGGTCCGGCCCCAGGAGTTCTGCTCGCGCAGTCGGAATACGCCGTTCGCCGGGCGGCGGCTCACCGGTCGGGCCAACGTGACGATCGTTCGGGGCCAGGTGGCGTTTCAGAGACCAGACTGAGCGCTTCCCGTTCACCGTTTACGCTGTCTCTATTAGATTTAGGGATCGCCTCAGAGGAATCCCCGATGGCCGACATGTCCCCAGGCGGCGCCCCGATCGAAGCACTCCTGCAGGAGCGCGCCCGATTCCAGCAGTGGCTCGCCAAGCTCGATTCGGCGGCTGGCTCGGCTCCTCCGGCCGTGCGGCAGAAGGTCCGTGCGGACTACCACGGGCGGCTCGAGGCGGTCATCGAGCAGCTCAAGTCCCACGCGGCGACGATTCAGGCAGAGTTGGATCGCCACCGAACGTCGCAGCGCGAGCTCGACACTCGGCGGGCCTCGGCTGACGAGACGCTCGCGGAAGCGCAAGTGCGCTACGCGGTCGGCGAATACTCCGATGACGAGTGGAACCGGCTCAGCGCCGAAGGCAACGGCGCCCTCGAGGCGCTCCAGCGCGAATTGGCCAACGTGGGTGCGGAGATCGCCCGCCTGGTCGAGGTGCAGGGGCTGATCGCGCAACCGGCGCCGGCGGCGCAGCTACCGGAGCCCGATTCGGAGCCCGAGCCGGAAGCGCCGCTCGAGCCGGAGCCGGTGGCCACGGCCCCGCACCCCCGCCCGCCGTCGCCGATCGAAATGCTGCCGGACCCCATGGATTTTGCCTCGGCAGCCGGAACCCCGGCGTCGCTCGAGCCACTCGCGGACTACGGCCCGGCAGTGGGTGCCCCTCGATTCGTGCCGAAGCCGGCGCCGGAACCATCGCAGGCCCGTCCCTCGAGCCGCCCCACCGCGACGTCGGTCAAACCGGGTGCGCCCCCGCTGGACGAGCTCGCCTTTCTCAAATCCGTGGGTGGCGACAAGCCGCTGAATAGCGAGGAGCGGAAGCCCCGGCGCAGTGGCGAGACTGCCCGGCCCGGGGAGCCAGTCGCGACCTCGGCCCCGGCCCAACCTTCGGCCAAGCCGGGGCAGGCCTCCCAGGCAAAGACTCTCAAGTGCGGTGAGTGCGGCACGCTCAACCGCCCGACGGAGTGGTACTGCGAGCGCTGTGGGGCGGAGCTGGCAGCCCTTTAACGGCGGTAAGAAGTAAGAGGTGAGGAGTAAGAGGTGGGAAGTAAGAGGGAAGTGGCTATGGCGCGGGAGCTTGCGCCGGTGACATAAAGCTGCTTCTCGGCAGCGCGCCGCCAACAAGATGGGGCCCCGACTGTAATCGGAGCCCCCTCTTACTTCTTACCTCTCACCTCTTACTTCTTTCCGGCCACCGCTTTCGCCAGCCGGCTCTTGTGCCGCGCCGCGGTGTTCGGGTGGATGAGGTGTTTGCGGCCCGCGCGATCCAGCAGACTGACCGCCTCGCCGAAGGCGGTCGCCGCCTCGGCACCCGAGCCGGCCGCGCGAACTCTCTTGATGGCCGTCCGGAGCTGGCTCCGCTTGGTGCGGTTCCGGAGCGTGCGAGCCCGGGTCTGGCGCATGCGCTTCTTGGAGGACCTGATTTTCGGCACAACTACCTCGGCTTGAGCGTCGTTTCCGGGTGCAGCGTCCCGGTCGCGGAAAGCGGCCGAAGCATAGGGCCGAGGCGAGCCAAGGTCAAGCGTTATCGCATTTTGACTTCGAGTTCGCCGGTATGTAACCTTCTCGCGGCCATCATTCCGGGGACCCCACCGCTGCTCCACGACATCATTCTTGCGCTGCCTGTGTTGGTTTTCTCCCTCGTGGCGCACGAGTACGCCCACGGCGTCGCGGCGCTCCGGCAAGGCGACGACACCGCCTATATGCTGGGCCGTCTCACGCTCAACCCGATTCCGCACATCGACCCGATCATGACGGTGGTCATGCCGGCACTGCTGCTGCTGGTCTCGGGCGGGGCCTTTGCGTTCGGGGGCGCGAAGCCGATTCCGGTGAATCCGCGCAAGTACCGGAAGTTCAAGCGGGGCGACATCATCGTGTCGGCCGCGGGGGTGACGACTAATCTGGGTCTGGCGCTGGCCTGCGCGCTGCTCTTTGTCTGCCTCGGGTTCGTGGGGGCGGCGGCGCCCGGCCTCACCCTCGTGGTGGGTACCGCCCAGCGCATGATGATGTGGGGAGTCTGGCTCAACCTCATCCTTTGCTTCTTCAACCTGATTCCCATTCCGCCGCTGGACGGCTCGCATCTCTTCTACTACCTGCTTCCGCCGGGGCTGGGTGCCCGCTATCGCGCGATCCAGCGATTCGGCATCCTGCCGCTGCTGGCGCTCATGCTGCTGGCACCGGGGTTGATTCGCTGGCTGCTGGGGCCGGCATACTATGGCATGGCGCTGCTTCAGCACCTGATCGCCCCCTTCGCGGTGGGCGACGGGTGGAACATCTTCAGCGGAAACGGATGATGGTCCGCGCCGCTGCTCCGCCCACCACTGCCCTCGGCGCCGAGCCGGGCTTCGTGGTTCAGCTGGAGGCGTTCTCCGGCCCGCTCGATCTGCTGCTCCACCTGCTTCGCGAGGAGCAGATCGAGATCGCCGACATTCCCATCGCGCGGATCTGCGATCAGTTCCTCAAGGCCATTCACGAGCTTGGTCTCAACCAGGCCGCCGACTATCTCGAGATGGCGAGTCGGCTGGTCCGGCTCAAGGTCCAGCTGCTGCTGCCCCGGAGCCTCGACGATGAGGGCTGGGAGGATCCGCGGGCCGAGCTGGTTCGCCGGCTGCTCGAATACCAGCAGATCCGGGAGATCGCGCAGTGGATGGGAAGCGCGGCCGAGCGCCGGGCCGAGCAGCTCGCGCGAGGCTATCTCCCCCCGGTGCCGGCGTCGCCCCTGCCGCCCCTCGTGCTCGACCTGCTCGCCATGCTGCAGGCGGTCGAGCGGGTCATCGCGGCGATCCCGGCGCCGGTGCTGCACCGCGTGGTGGCTCGGCCGCTCGACGTGGAAGGAGCGCAGCGCCGCATCGAGGCTCTCCTCGAAGCCAGTTCCGAGATCAGTTGGCTCGATGCCCTCGGCCCCGACCCCACGATCGCCGACGTCCTCTCCGTTCTCCTCGCCCTGCTCGAGCTGGCTCGGCGGGGTGCCCTTCAACTCCGGCAGCCGGCGCCGTTCGCGCCGATGGTGATCGCCCGTGAATCCGCTCACCCAGCTGTGTGAGGCCGCGCTCTTCGCCGCTTCACGGCCGTTGACCGTGGAGGAGCTCGCCACGTTGGACCCTGAGGCGACCGGGGCCGATGTGCGCGCCGCGCTCGATGAGCTTCGCGAGCACTACGAGTTCGGGCAGCACGGGGTCGAGCTGGTGGAGCTGGCAGGCGGGTACCAGGTCCTCACCCGCGCGGTGCACGCGGCCGCGATCGAGCGGGCTCAGTTCTCGGTGCGGGCCAACCGGCTCTCCCCGGCCGCATTGGAGACGCTCGCAGTGATCGCCTATCGGCAACCGGTGGGACGGGCCGAGATCGAAGAGATTCGCGGTGTGTCGGCGGGCGGGGTACTGCGGTCGCTCCAGGAACGCAGCCTGATCGAGGTAGTCGGACGAAGCGAGGGCATGGGCCGACCGCTGCTCTACGGAACGTCGCCGCTCTTCCTCGAGCTGCTCGGTCTCCGCGACCTGGCCGACCTGCCCAAGGCGGAGGAGCTCACGATCGCACTGCAACCCCATCGGCCTGAGGCGGAGGGGCCGGACGACGCCGAGGCCTACGTGCCAGCCGAGTCGTGAGCGAGATGCGGCTCCAGCGCGCCCTGGCCCAGGCCGGGGTGGCGTCGCGCCGGGCCGCCGAGCGGCTGATCGAGGACGGACGGGTCCGGGTGGACGGGAAGGTCGCGACGCTGGGCTCGAAGGTCGATCCCGAGCACCAGTCGATTACCGTCAACGGCCGCCGGGTCCACGCGCTGGCTCGACGCTGGTTGGCCTTCCATAAACCGCTCGGCGTGGTAACGACCGCTTCCGACGAGGCGGGCCGCCGGACGGTGTTGGACTTCATCCCCGAGCCGGCGGGCCTCACCTACGTTGGGCGCCTCGACGTCAGTACGACCGGGCTGCTGCTCCTGACCAACGACGGCGAAGCAGTCCACCGTCTGACTCACCCGCGCTATCGGGTTCCGCGGCACTACACCGCGCTGGTCCATGGCCGTCCCCTGGGGGAGATTGCCGAGGCCGTGAAGGGACGCGTGCTGATCGAGGGCCGTCCGGTCGTCACCTCCGACGTGCGGGTGCGGGCTGGGCACGAAGGGCGGAGCATTCTGGACGTGACCCTCACCGAGGGGCGGAATCGAATCGTACGCCGGTGGTGCGAGGCCCTCGGTCTGCGGGTGGACCGGCTCGCGCGTATTTCCTATGGGCCGGTGCGCCTGGGCGACCTCGAGCCCGGCGAATGGCGGGTCCTGACGCAGCGAGAACAGGCGGCCTTGTACAAGGCTGTTGGCTACTAGCCGTATCTTTGGAAACCGTCCCTTCACCGGAGCTCCACCTTTGCACGCAAGCCCTCGTCCCTCGGCCTCCGCTGCCCCGCCCGCGGTCGATTCCGTCCCGGTCCAGCGGGTCGTCAAGGAAGTCGGGCGCCGGCTGGTGGGTCAGGACGCCATGGTCGAGCGCCTGCTGGTGGGGCTGCTCACCGGCGGCCACATCCTGCTCGAGGGCGTGCCCGGCCTCGCGAAGACGCTCGCGGTGCGGACCCTCGCCGAGATCATCGACGCGTCGTTCTCCCGGATCCAGTTCACTCCAGATCTGCTCCCGGCCGACTTGATCGGCACGATGGTGTTCGACCAGAAGACCCAGGACTTTCACGTCCGGAAGGGTCCGCTCTTCGCAAACATCATTCTGGCCGACGAGGTGAACCGGGCGCCGGCCAAGGTGCAATCGGCGCTGCTCGAGGCCATGCAGGAGAAGCAGGTTACCATCGGCGGCACCACCTATCCGCTCGGAGAGCCGTTCCTGGTTCTGGCGACCCAGAACCCGATCGAGAGCGAAGGCACCTATCCGCTGCCCGAGGCCCAGCTCGATCGGTTCATGCTGAAGGTCCGGGTGAGCTATCCCAATCGGGATGAGGAGAAGGAAGTGCTGCTCCGCATGAGCAGCGGCCGCGAGATTCCGGTCGAGCGAGTGCTGGATCCGGTGGCCATCCTCGCCGCCCGGGCGAACATCGCCGATCTCTACATGGACCAGAAAGTGGTCGACTACATCGTCGACCTGGTCCGGGCCACCCGCGACCCCGGGACCGTGGGGCTCCCCGAGCTCAAGCCTCTGGTCGCGTTCGGGGGCTCGCCCCGCGCTTCGATCGCGCTGGCCCAGGCCGCCCGGGCCCATGCGTTTCTCCGCGGCCGGGGCTACGTCGTGCCGGAAGACGTGCGGGCGCTCGCCCCCGATGTGCTGCGGCACCGCATCGTGCTCACCTTCGAGGCCGAGGCGGAGGACCTGACGACGGACGACGTCGTAAGCAAGGTCATCGGCGCGGTGGGGATGCCATGAACTGCGTAAAAAGTGAAAAGTAAAAAGTGAAAAGGGCGCTCCGCGCGTCTACGGATCTCCCTTTCACTTTTCACCTTTCACGCTTTTGCCCTATGTCCATCTCACCCGAGGTCCTCAAGCAGGTCAAGACCATCGAGCTCCGCACCCGCGGCCTCGTCGGATCGATCTTCGCCGGCGAGTACCGGTCGGTCTTCCGCGGCCAGGGCATGGAGTTCGCCGAGGTGCGGGCCTACCAGGCCGGTGACGACTTCCGCTCCATCGATTGGAACGTTTCCGCTCGTCTCGGCACGCCCTTCGTGAAAACCTTCACCGAAGAGCGGGAGCTGACGCTGTTCCTGGTAGTGGATCAATCCGGCTCAACCCGGTTCGGTGACCCGGTGACCAAAGCCGCGTTGTCGGTCGAGGTGGCGGCGGTGCTGGCGCTCGCCGCGGCATTTCAGAGCGACCGGGTAGGCGCGCTGTTCTTCACCGACGAGGTGGAGCACGTCGTGCCCCCCCAAAAGGGGCGGCGTCATGCACTCCGGGTGATTCGCGACCTGGTCGCGTTCGAGCCTCGGGGCCGCACCACCAACCTTGCGGCGAGCCTCACCTACGCCGGTCGGCTGCTGCGGCACCGGAGCATCATCGTCCTGCTGTCCGACTTTTTCGCCGAAGGCTGGGAGCGACCGCTCCGGCGTCTCGCCGCGCGGCACGAGGTCGTCGCCATCACGGTCGAGGATCCCCGCGAGCGCACCCTGCCCGAGGCCGGCTGGATCGAGTTGGACGACGCCGAGACCGGTCGCCGGGTTCTGATCGATACTGGCAACCGGGCCCTCCGGCAGCGAGTCGAGCGGTTGGCGGAGCAGCGTCGCGACGAGCGCCGGCGGGTGCTGCTGGCGGCGGGTGTGGACCACCTCGAGCTCGAGACTGGACAGGACTACAAGTTGCCGCTCCGGCGTCATTTCGCGATGCGGGCGCGGCGGGTGGGTCGCCGGTGATCGGCTGGCTGCTCCTGCTGCAGGGCGGGCTCCCAACGGTGGGAGACACGATTTGGGTCCGACGGGTGGTTGCGGCCCCCCCCGGTCGCGCGGTCCGGGCGGCCGAGTGGACGCCCACCGGCGAGGTCGAGTTGCTGGGCCGCCCGCAGGTAACCCTTCGCGGCGACTCGGCCGAGGTGGCGTACCCGGTCGCCCTCTGGGCGCCCGGCCCCCACCCGGTCGAGGTGCCAGGGCCCCTGCTGGTCGGGGGGGACGGACGGGTGGACTCCCTGCCGGCTGCAACCGTGACGCTGACCGCCGTGAGCGTATTGCCGGCCGGCCCGCACGATACCCTGCGCCCGCAGCCGACCACCCCCACCGTCGCGCTGCGGGAACACAGCCTCAAGCCGCTGCTCCTGCTTTGGGCCCTCGCGATAGCCCTGCTGGTACCGCTGCACCTCCTGTGGCGGCGGCGGGGTCGGGCCGTCCCGGTGGAGCCCGTCGGGCCGCCCCAAAGCCCGGAGCCGGAGGCCGCGCGCTGGGCCGACGCGGGCGAGTCCAGGGCCGTGGTCGGCGTCGCGGTCGAGCGGCTGCGGGGCACGATCGCCGCACAGGTGCCGGAAGCGGGTCCCGAGATCGACACCGAGACCTGCCTCGCGGTGCTCGCCGAGCAGCGGCCGGCCTGGCCGCTGGGGGAGCTGGGTGAGCTGCTGCGCGCGCTGGACGAAGCCCGCTTTGCGCACGGTGCCGACGTGGACGCGCTCGGCATGTATCGCTCGGCCGGCGAGCTCGAGCGTCGGATTACCGGAGCCGCGCCGTGAGCTTCGTTCGGCCCTGGTTGCTCCTGCTGTTGCTCGCGCTGCCATTGTGGTGGTGGCTCCGCCGTCGCACCAACCCCGGAGCGTCGTACAGCGATGTGGGCATCGCCGGCGCAGCCGCGCGGGCGGCCTGGTGGGTGCGGCTACCGGTCATCCTGCGCTCCCTCGCGCTTGCGAGCTGGATCATCGCGGTCGCAGGCCCGCGGATCGGCGGAGACCGCATCGAGCTCAAGAAGGAAGGCATCGCGATCGTGATCGCGATCGACATCTCGAGTAGCATGCTGGCGGAGGACTTCGCGCCGTCCAACCGGCTCGAGGTCGCGAAGCGGCAGGCGATCGCGTTCATCCGGGGTCGCAGCGACGACCGCATCGGCGTAGTGGCGTTTGCCGGTGAAGCACTCACCCAGGTTCCGGTGACGCTCGACTACCCGGTGGTCGAGCAGGCGGTGATGGACATCAAGATCGGGAGCCTGGAGGACGGAACCGCGATCGGCAGCGGGCTGGCCGTCGCGGTGAACCGGCTCCGGCGGTCGCCCGACAAGAGCAAAGTGATCCTGCTGCTCACCGACGGTGAGAACAACAAGGGCCTGATCGATCCGCGCACCGCCGCCGCAACGGCGGGGGCCTACGGGATCAAGGTGTATACCATCGGCGTTGGTACCGAGGGCGAAGCGCCGATTCCGACCGGCCGCGGGCTGGGCGGCGGCTTTCGCTACGAGATTCTGCCGGTGAAAATCGATGAGGTCCTGCTCAAGGAGATCGCCACCAGGACCGGCGGCCAGTACTTCCGGGCCAAGGACAGCGAAGCCCTGAGCCGGATCTTCCATCAGATCGATCAGCTGGAGAAGACTCCGGTGTCGGTGACCCGCTACACCCGGTTCGACGAGGCGACCCGTCCGTTCATGCTGGTGGGTCTCCTCGCGCTGGGGCTCGAGCTGCTGCTGGACGCCACGCTGGTGGTGAGAATCCCGTGATCTTCGAGGCCCCGTTCCTCCTCGCTCTGGCGCCGTTGCTCGCCGTTGCGCTCGGCGCGCTGGCGTGGGTGGCCCGCCGCCGCCGCGTGGCTTTCGCGACCGCCTGGTCGGCGGCGCTCGGCCGCGCGGCCCGGAGCCGGATCCGACGGGGCCCGCTCGCCGTGGCGTTCGCTACGCTCTGCGCCGGCATCGCGCTCGCCGGCCCCCGGGGTGGACGAGCCAAGGTGACGGCCGAGACTCATGCGCTCAATCTGGTCCTGGCGGTGGACATCAGCCGGTCGATGCTGGCGGAGGACGCAAACCCGAACCGGCTCCAGCACGCGGTGCGCGAGAGCCGCCGGCTGGTACAGGATATCGAAGGCGACCGGGTCGGTCTCATCGCGTTTGCCGGCCGCAGTTACATCCTGACGCCGCTCACCGTGGATGGCAGCGCCGTGCGCATGTACCTCGATGGCCTCGACCCCGACCTCGCGAGCGAGGGAGGCACCAGTCTCTCCGCGGTGCTGCAACAGGGCGGCCAGCTCCTGGCGGCGGGCGGTGACGGCGCCGACCGCGTGCTCGTTGTGTTCACCGACGGCGAGGGCCACGATTCGCTGCCGGAAGCGGTAGCCCAGGCGCAAGCGCTCCGATCGCGGGGGGTTCATCTGATCTTGGTGGCCGAAGGCCGGGCGGCGCCCGTGCGGATCCCCATCCGGGACTCGACCGGAACGCTGATCGAGTACAAGCTGGATGAGCAGGGCCAGCCGGTGCGGACCCAGCGACGCGACGATATCCTGCGTGCCCTGGGCGACGCCGCCGAGGCAACCGTCGTCCCCGCCGATCTGCCGGACCAGGCGGGCGCGATCAAGAATATCGTCGCGGCATTCAAGCGGAGCCCGATCTCCGAGACCCGCGTCGCGGATCTCGTGCCGCGGGGCTGGATCCCGGCGCTCGCGGCGGTGCTTGCGCTGCTCGGGTTCACCCTGGCGGGACGAGGCGCGGCGCTCGCCGCACTCGCCGGCATCGCGCTCCTCGGTGGAAGCGCCCAAGCCCAGCGGCCGACTCGTGGTGATCGAGCCCTGGCCGCCGGCGACCCGGTGCGCGCGGCGCAGGCCTGGCTCGAGCAGGCCGGTCTCGGTACGTCCCGAGACACGGCTTTCTACAATGCCGGCACCGCCGCGGCTTCGGCCGGCAAGTTCGACGTGGCCCGGGGCGCACTCACCGAAGCGGCAAAGTCGGCCGATCCCGAGCTGCGCTACCGCGCGCTTTACAACCTGGGCACCGCCGCGCTCGACCAGGCCGCGCGCGACTCGGCCCGGCGCGACGCGCTGCTGGACGAGGCGACCGGCAATCTCCGCAGTGCGTTGTTGCTCGAGCCGGCATCGGCTCGCGCTAAATGGAATCTCGAGCTCGCGCTCCGGCGGCGGCCGCCCCAGTCCGGTGGCGGCGGAGGCGGAGGAAGCCCGCCTTCCGGCGGCGGCGGAGCGCAGCGGCCGAAGCCGGCCGAGCCGGCGCAGGGACCCCAGGGGCTGAGTCAGACGGAAGCGGAGCAAATCCTGAATTCCATGGAACGGCAGGAACGGGCGACGCGGGCGGAACAGGAGAGCCGGTTCCGGGGCGGCGCGGGAGGAGTGAAGGATTGGTGACCCGGCTCCTCTTGCCGCTGGCGTGGCTGTGCCTGCAAGGTGGGGGCGGGCTCGAGCTGCGGATATACACCGACCAGGACCGGATCACGGTGGGTGACGATCTGGTGCTCACGGTTCAGGCGACGGCGAGCGGCACCGCCTCGGTTCAGGTCTCCCTGCCCAATATCGCCGGCTTCGAGATCACGGGTCGAAGCGAGCACACTGAGGTTTCCCAGCTGGGAACGCCAAGCCGCACGACCACGCTCGAGCTTCGACTGCGCGCGCTCAAGCCGGGCCGGTGGGAGCTCGGGCCGGCGCGGGCCGTGCAGGTCCGGGCCGTCGCGACCGCGGGCCCCGTCACCGTGCAGGTGGACGAGGTACCCGGCGCCGCATCGGTGGCCAGCAACCCGATGCTCAAGCGTCTGCTCGACCGGGCGCCGCCGCCGCTGCACCCGGGCCAGCCGGCCGTCAGTCTCGTGCTCTCGAGCGACAGCGCCGCGGTCGGCGAGCAGGTGGACGTGCTCACCGCGGCGTGGTTCCCCCGCGAGCTGCGAAGTCAGCTCCGTCGCCCGCCGACGCTGCAGCCGCCCGTGATCGAGGGAGTCTGGAGCTATCCCCAGCCCGCGCCACCCGGGATCGCCGCGACCCGGATGGTCGGGAGTGTGCTGTACGATCTGTTCGTAGCCCACCAGGTTGTCTTTCCACTGCAGCCCGGAATGGCCTGGTATATCTGTATAAGTTCGCGGCTCATTCCGGTGTTCTTGCGCGGTACGTCAAAAACCAGGTTCCTCAGGCCGATCAGCGAGAAGAAATCTTCGATCGTATCCTGACCGTGCAAGCGAACGGTCAACTGACCAATGCTGAAGCCTATCGTCAATTGATTGTGGCCTATCGAAACGGCGCACCCGTGCAACTGAAAGACCTGGGTGAAGTCGTCGATAGTGTCGAGAATAATCGGCTGGCAAGTCGTTACAACGGTCAGCAGGTTGTGACGCTGACGATTCAGCGCCAGCCGGGAACAAACACGGTCGCCGTGGTTGATTCCGTGCTGGCGAAATTGCCGGTATTGCGGGCGCAAATTCCGCCCTCGGTCTCGATCAA